>Ga0247730_1000473_pt1 | contig 29562 bp, 20 predicted proteins | sample UWRJL073202C2_FD_180959 | JGI IMG/M metagenome (GOLD analysis project Ga0247730, IMG submission 180959) | Plant litter microbial communities from Arlington Agricultural Research Station in Wisconsin, United States - UWRJ-L073-202C-2 | ecosystem: Environmental > Terrestrial > Plant litter >... | reverse complement strand
TGTTCGAGCACGGCGGTATTGACCAGATCGTCGATCAGCACCACATCGGCTTCGCGCAACGCCCGCACGGCCTTGAGAGTGAGTAACTCCGGATCACCGGGACCTGCGCCCACCAGCCAGACTTTTGCACTCATGCTGCTCACCTCTTAATTGATCGCGACTGCTGTCAGCAGCCGTTTGATTTCTGGTACGCAGGAGCCGCACATGCTGCCGCAGCCCAGTTGTGTCTTCAATTGACCCAAGTCCAGGCCCTGAGCAATGCCGGTAACGATTGCCCCTTCGCTGACGTTCATGCAGTTGCACAAAATCCTGCCGCGCGTGGGTGTCGAGCCCGCGCCCGGCGGCGTGCTGAGCGGCGCCAGCAACCAGCGACGCAAGTTGTCGTTGAGGCTGCCTTCAAGCCATTGGCTTTGCAGCCAGTGACGAGCCAGGGTTTCCCCCGCCAGGCGCACGGCGGTAATCCGCCCGTTTTCCAGACGCACACGCTTGCCGATGGAGCGTTTTGGGTCGTCATAGGCCATGACCGGCCCTTCGTTCAGGCCGAGAATCCGGTCGATTTCCTGCAACAGCTCGGGTTCCGGTGCTTTGGCATTGGCCGCGTTGATCACCAGGCCCGGACGTTCACGACCGGCCAGGCCGAGGCTGAGGTAATCGAAGGCTTCGCACAGCGGCCGTATCGCCGTCAGCAACGTCTGCACATCGCCTTCGATCAGGACGAAGAGCTTCCAGGGCAGGTCAATCTTGTCGATGCGTACGCCCGAATGCTTCAGCTCCGGCTGCTTGGACAGCGGATCGAATGCCGGTTGGGTCAGCAGGTTGACCCCGCCCTTGAGGAAGCGATCGCCCCAATGCATGGGCAAAAATGCCTGACCGGCGCGCAGGCTATCGTCGCTGCCGACCGGCACCACGATGCTGCCGCGGCGACTGGTCAGGCTCACCAGATCGCCGGGCTGCAGGCGGTGGCGATTCAGTTCATCAGGATGCAGGCCCAGAACCGCTTCGCTGACATGACCAAACAGGCGCGCCGCCGTGCCTGTGCGGCTCATGCCATGCCATTGGTCACGCAGGCGCCCGGTGTTGAGGGTCAGCGGATAGCGTGCGTCACGCAACTCGCTGGGCGCGCGATAGGGTTCGGCAAGGAAGCGGGCGCGGCCGGACGGCGTCGGGAAAATCCCGTCCGCATACAGTCTTGGCGTGCCGAGCGTTGCGCCTTGGGGGAACGGCCATTGCTGCGGGCCGCTCTGGTCGAGGATCGCGTAGCTGATGCCGGACAGGTCCAGATCGCGCCCCTCCGTCAGGACTTTGTACTCGTCGAACAGCGCTTGTGGCCGGGCAAAGTCGAACAGTGCAGGCGCATCGGGTTGCAGCCGGGCTTGCAGGCGTCGGGCGAAATCCACGGTGATCGCCCAATCCGGTCGTGCTGCGCCGGGTGCCGGAATCGCCCGGCGAACATGGGAAATGCGCCGTTCGGAGTTGGTCACCGTGCCTTCTTTTTCGCCCCAGCTGGCGGCGGGCAGCAGCAGGTCGGCAAAGCGCGCCGTTTCCGTGGTGCGAAAGGCTTCCTGCAGGACCACGAACGGGCAGGTGGTCAGCGCTTGCTGAACCTTGTGTTGATCCGGCAAGGATTGCGCGGGGTTGGTACAGGCGATCCACAAGGCTTTGATCTTGCCGGCTTGGACCTGCTCGAACAGCTCGATGGCTGACAGCCCCGGTGTTTCCGGCAGGCTGTCGATCCCCCAGTATTCGGCGACTTCGGCGCGATGCTCGGGGTTGGCGGCTTCCCGGTGGCCGGGCAGCAGGTTCGACAGGCTGCCGGTTTCCCGGCCGCCCATGGCGTTGGGCTGACCGGTCAGGGAGAAAGGTCCGGCACCGGGACGGCCAATTTGCCCGGTGGCCAGATGCAGATTGATCAGTGCGCTGTTTTTCGCGCTGCCGGACGTGGATTGATTCAGGCCCATGCACCACAGCGACAGGAAGCTCGGCGCCTGTCCGACCCAGCGCGCACAGGTCTGCAATTGCTCGACGGAGACGCCGCACAGTTCGGCGACCCGTTGCGGCGGGTACTCGTGGGCCAGCGCCTTGAGCTCGGCATAGCCTTCGGTGTGCGTGTCGATGAAGTCGCGGTCGATCCAGCCCTCCCAGAGCAGCAGATGCAGAATGCCGTGAAACAACGCGACATCGGTTCCCGGCTGAATCGCCAGGTGCAGATCGGCCAGCTCGCAGGTGTCGGTGCGACGCGGGTCGATGACGATGATTTTCATCTGCGGGCGGCTGCTTTTTGCGGCTTCCAGGCGCCGAAACAGGATCGGGTGGGCGTAGGCCATGTTGCTGCCGACGATCAGCACGCAATCGCTGAGTTCGATGTCCTCATAACTGCACGGCGGCGCATCGGCACCGAGGCTGCGTTTGTAGCCGACCACGGCGGAGGACATGCACAGGCGCGAATTGCTGTCGATATTGTTGGTGCCGACCAAGGCGCGGGCCAGCTTGTTGAACGCGTAATAGTCTTCAGTCAGCAATTGCCCAGAAATATAGAACGCCACGCTGTCCGGGCCGTGTTCCGCGATGGTTCGGGCGAACACTTCGGCGGCGTGATCCAGCGCCGTGTCCCAATCAGTGACGCTGCGGGCCAAGGATTTACCAAGCCGCAGTTCCGGATACAAGGCTCGGGCGCTGAGATCGCCAGTCAAATGCAGGCTTGAACCTTTGCTGCACAGTTTGCCGAAGTTGGCCGGGTGTTGTGGATCGCCGCTGACGCCGAGGATTTTATCTTCGTCGTGCTCGATCAAGACGCCGCAGCCCACGCCGCAATAGCAGCAGGTCGATGCGGTGATCTGAGTCAGGGATGGAGTCTGGACCCCGGTCTCGGTCAGGCGCATAACGCAACACCCAGAGTTACATCGGTGGCAGCGCCCAGGCTGTGTTCGCCGAACATCAAGTGATCGCGACTGTTGCCAATGCAGCGTCCTTCGCGAATCTGCCGCAGGTACCAGCCGCCATCCGCCGTGTCGCCGTACAGGCAGGCACCCACCAGCAGGTCATTCTTGATCACCAGTTTCTTGTAGCTGCCGCTGATGGGGTCGCGCAGGGTAATGCTTTCGGTGCCGTCGCCGCCCATGAAGTCGCCGGCGGAAAACAGATCAATGCCGGTGACTTTCAGTTTGGTCGAGGTCACCGAGCCTTTGTAGCTGGCAAAACCCAGTTGCGCGAGGTGATTGGCGCAGACTTTGGCTTGTTCGAACAGCGGCGCCACCAGGCCGTAGGCCGTTCCCCGGTGGCTGGCGCATTCGCCGATGGCGTAGATCCGTGGGTCGAAAGTCTGCAAGGTGTCGCTGACCAGAATACCTCGGTCACAGGGAATGCCCGCCTGTTCGGCCAGCTCGATGGCGGGGCGTACCCCAGCGGCCATCACCACCAGGTCCGCAGGCACAACATCGCCGTTGGAGAACTGCACGGCCTTGACCCGGCCTTCGCCGTCGTCGAGCAGCGCTTTTGTTTGTTCACCAAGACGGAATTTCAGCCCGCGCTCTTCAAGGGCGTGCTGCAGCAATTGCGCCGAGGTCTGGTCCAGCTGGCGCTCCAGCAGCCACTTGCCGATGTGCACTACCGTGACGTCCATGCCGCGGAGCTTCAGGCCGTTGGCCGCTTCAAGCCCCAACAGACCACCGCCGATGACGACGGCATGTTTATGGGTGCGCGCGGTGTGAATCATCTGCTGCGTGTCGGCAATGTCCCGATAGCCAATGACGCCATCCAGGGTGTTGCCGGGGATCGGCGGAATGAACGGTTTAGAGCCGGTGGCGATCAGCAGGCGGTCGTAATGGGCCTGAGTGCCATCGTCGGCGGTGACGATTCTTTTGATTCGGTCGATTCTGACAACGCTGCGATTGAGCAGCAGTTTGATGTTGTTGCTCAGGTACCAGTCCAGATCGTTGAGCACGATTTCATCGAATTTCTGCTCGCCGGCCAGCACAGGCGAAAGCAGGATGCGATTGTAATTGGGGTGCGGCTCGGCGCCGAACACGGTGATGTCGTACAGGTCATCGCTCAGCTTGAGCAGCTCTTCCAGAGTTCGCACCCCGGCCATGCCATTGCCGATCATCACCAGTTTGAGTTTTTTCATGTTGCCTCCGAGATCCACCATGGGCGCGCTCGACAAAATCCGTGCAAACAAAAAAGGCGTCCCGCTAGTTACCTAGCGAGGACGCCTTTGTCCGATCCCGTTATCTCGGGAAGCCCGGGCCTTCGTCGTTGAAGGTCAGGGCTGAATGTGAGTTGCTTGAGAGGGAATATGCATGGGTTGTGCCAGATTAGACTCGGACTGCGTTGGAGCGAGGCTTGCCCGCGAATCGGTGTCGCTGTTGCCATTATCGTCACCTGAATGGACGCCTTCGCGGGCAAGCCTCGCTCCAACGGAATCTCTAACGGGGTGGAGGAGGTTCCCGCTTTGGTGCGCCTCGCACCGAAGCGGGGCGCAATGCTCAGTGGCGCAGCAGCCAGATGATCATGATCAGGTTCACCAGCAGCGACACCAGCGCCAGCGTGCGCCACACCTTGAGCGGCTCGCGTTCCAGCAGCGGCCGATGCTGAGCCACTGACCGGTGTTCGGCTTGTTCCAGTTGCAGCAGCCACTGTTCCGCCGTTTCGTAGCGTGAGTCCGGTTCGGCGTGCAGGGCTTGTTGCAGGCTGTGATCCAGCCAGTCCGGCACATCCGGCCGATAGCGGCTGGCGGGAACCGGGGTGCCAAACCGCCGATGCTGGAACGCCTCTATTTCGCCGTACGGATAATGGCCGGTCAGGAGGTAATAAAGCGTGACGCCGACGGCGTACAAGTCCTGCTGTGGCCCGGGTTCTGCGCCGTTGAAGGCCTCGGGCGCAATAAAACTCGGGGTGCCGGGCAGTTCGTCGGCGGGTGCGGACAGACCGGGGCAATACGCCAGCCCGAAGTCCAGCAGGCGTAATTCACCGTCATCATCCAGCAGCAGGTTTTCCGGCTTGATGTCGCGATGGATGATATTGCGCCGATGCAGCAAACCCACGGCGCGCAGCAGGCGGGTCGCCAGATCCTGCCAATGCGCCACGGAAACGGGCCCGCTGAGCTCAAACAGCTCGGCCAGCGTGCGGCCACCATGCTCGCGCATCAAGTAATACAGATGCTGACGATCCGGGGCAGGATGCAGTTCGGGAAAATAGCGCCCGGCCACCCGCCGCAGAAACCATTCTTCCAGCAACAGGCTTTGCCCGGCGTTGGTTTCGTCATGCCGATTGGCTGGCAGGGTTTTCAGGAGCCAGCGCTGACCGAGCGGGTCGCAGACCCGATACAGCAATGACTGCCGCGATTCCGCCAGCAGGTTGACCACTTCAAAGCCTTCAAAGCGCTGACCGGCTTTCAGCGCTGGCGGCAACGGCCATTGCTGAAGCTGGACCAGCGTATCGCCGAGATCGTCCTGGCCCAGCTTGTCGATGTGGATCAGCAGGGCGCTGGCGTTATCCTGACTGCCTGCCAGATGCGCAGCATTGACCAAGGTCTGCACCGCGTTTTCCAGATTGTCTTGTTCGGTGAGAATCGAGCGAATGCTGGCATCGCCCAGCGTGGCCCACACGCCATCGCTGACCAGCAACAGGCGTTCACCTTCGCGCAGTTCGCCGTCCAGGTAATCCATGACCACGTACTGATCCAGCCCGAGCGCGCGCTTGAGCACATGCTGCATGTCCGGTTGTTCCCAGACGTGGTCCTCGCTGATGCGCAGCAATTCCCCTCGATGCCAGCGATAAGCCCGACAATCGCCGACATGGGCCAGGGTGAATCGCCGGCCGCGCAGCACCAGTGCGCTCAGCGTGGTCAGTAAGCCATTGGCCAACAACCAGCGATTCTGCGCCAGCAGCAGGCGATCCAGCGACTGGGCGATGCCCCAGGTTTCCGGTGTCGAGTAGTAATCCAGCGCCAGGGCTTGCAAGGTGGATTGCGACGCCAGTGCGCCATCGACGCACTGGCTGACGCCATCGGCAACCGCGAACAGATAACCCTTGCTGGCGGCGAGGGCCGGGACCGGCGTCACCAGGCGCAGAGCGTCCTGGTTTTCCGGTCGCGGGCCGCTGGCGCTGCACTGGGCAAAACTCAGTTGCAGACTCATCGCTCACCTCAGACGCGGGCGGCGGTAACCGCTGCCGAACCCCAAGTGGTTCTCCAGCGACGCTTGACGTTGAGCAGGCCGAACCAGGCCAGCACGCCAAGGAAGGCGAACAGCCACAGACCGAGCTGGTAGTCACCGGTGTTTTGCTTGATTGCACCCAGGCCGGCTGCGAGCAGGAAGCCACCAATGCCGCCAGCCATGCCGATCAGGCCGGTCATGACCCCGATTTCCTTGCGGAAACGTTGTGGGACCAGCTGGAACACCGCGCCGTTACCCGCGCCCAGACCGAGCATGGCCGCGACGAACAGCGCCAGTGCCGCCCACGAGCTGGGCAGGTTGAAGCCGACAGCGGCGATGCAGATGGCGGCCACGGCGTACATGCCGGACAAGGTGCGAATCCCGCCGAACCGGTCGGCCAGCGCGCCACCCAATGGACGCATCAGACTGCCGCCAAAGACGCAGGCTGCGGTGTAATAACCGGCGGTCACCGGGCTCAGGCCATACTGATCGTTGAAGTAGCCGGGCAGGGCGCTGGCCAGGCCGATGAAGCCGCCAAAGGTGACGCTGTAGAAGAACATGAACCACCAGCTGTCACGATCACCCAATGCCTTGAGATAGTCCGCCATGGACTTGGGCTTGGCGCGTTCTGGTGCATTGCGGGCCATCAGGCAGAAGGCAATCAGCGTCAATACCAAGGGGATGACGGCAAAGCCGAACACGTTGCTCCAGCCGAAAGCCATGGCCAGAACCGGCGCGATCAATGCCGCCAGAACCGTGCCGGAGTTGCCTGCACCGGCGATGCCCATGGCCTTGCCCTGATGCTCGGCCGGGTACCATTGCGAGGCCAGCGGCAGGGCGACAGCGAATGAAGCGCCCGCCATGCCGAGGAACAGACCTAGAATCAGCGCCTGCTCATAACTGTGGATACCCAGTTTCCAGGCACCGAACAGAGCGCAGATGACGATCACCTGACCGATGATGCCAGCGGTTTTCGGCGACAGCTGATCAGCCAGCAAACCCATCACGAAGCGCAGCACCGCACCGGCCAGAATCGGCGTTGCCACCATCAGGCCGCGTTGCTGTGTGGTCAGGTGCAAGTCGGCGGCGATCTGCACAGCCAGGGGGCCAAGCAGGTACCAGACCATGAAGCTCAGGTCGAAATACAGGAAGGCAGCGAACAGAGTCGGTTTGTGGCCGGCTTTCCAGAAACTTGTATTCATTGAACACCTCATCTGCATAAAGGAAGTCTGTCGGTTCGTGAACCGCAGCGGGCGAAGACCTGCAGGTGGAGCATCCATAACCTCGGCGGCTCCACCGGCCCCAATCACTGGGGCCAAAACGCAAAAAACGCCGCAACCCGATTCGCGTTGGCGAAAGAGGTGTGCGACGTCTTTGTCGTAGGTGGGGCAACCGCCGTTGGCTACCTGTGTGATTAGCTAAGCAAAAGCTGGGCCAGAGAAGCGAAGAACGCTTTTTCGTTGGCCCGCATCACCCCAGCAGCTCGCTCATGGCGATGATCTGCTCGGCGACCTGGATCAGTTTCTGCTGCCTGCTCATGGCCTGGCGGCGCATCAGGGTGTAGGCCTCTTCTTCCTTGCAATCCTTCATTTTCATCAACAGACCTTTGGCCAATTCGATGCGTTTGCGTTCGGCCAATTGCTGGTCGCGTGCCTGAAGTTGGGCACGCAAAGCCTGATCGCTCTCAAATCGTGCCATCGCGACATCGAGGATCGGCTGCAGGCGCTGGGCCAGAATGCCCTCGACGATATAAGCGCTGACCCCGGATTTGATCGCCTGGCGCATCACGTCGGGGTCATGCTCGTCGGTGAACATCACAATCGGGCGCGGCTGGTCACGGCTGACCAGCACCACTTGTTCCATGACGTCGCGGCCCGGGGATTCGGTGTCGATGAGGATTACGTCCGGGCGAACCGCTTCCACCCGTGCAGGCAAGTCGATGATCAGTCCGGACTCGTCGATGACTTCAAATCCCGCTTCGGAGAGCGCCGCTTTCAGGCGTCCGACTTTTTTCGGCGTGTCGTTGATTAACAGGATACGTAGCATGATTGCGGCCCTCAGCGACTGACAACGGCGGGGGCGGTGTCGGCCAGCGCATGCAGCTTGAAGCTGCGCGCGTAGCCCGCCGGATCGCTGCCATCCCAGACTTTGCCGTCGATCAACTGGCTGCTGCGCATGGTCGAAGCAGCGACTTCAATGCCCACTTCACCCGCCGCCTGGCGATACAGGTCCAGTTGGTGAACGCGGGTGGCAACCGACAGATAGTCCGGATCTTCGCGCAGCAAGCCCCAGCGGCGGAATTGGGTCATGAACCACATGCCATCGGACAGGTACGGCAGGTTCACCTCGCCACCGCCATGAAAGCGCAGCGCGTGGTTATCCTGCCACTGGTTGCCCAACCCATCGCTGTATTCGCCGAGCAAACGCGGCTCAATGCAGCTGGCCGGCGCGTCCAGATAGTCCTTGCCACTGAGCAGCTGCGCGGTGCTGCGGCGGTTTTGCTGATTTTCTTCGATGAAACGGCTGGCCTCCAGAACGGCCTTGACCAGTGCGCGCGCCGTGTTGGGGTTTTGCTCGACAAACTCGCGGGTGCAACCCAGGACTTTTTCCGGGTGATCCGGCCAGATCGCCTGGCTGGTGGCAAAGGTGAAACCCAGCTGTCGCTGCACAGCACTGGCGCCCCAGGGTTCGCCGACGCAGAAGCCGTCGATACGCCCGGCTTGCAGGTGCGCAACCATTTGCGGCGGCGGCACGACCACGCTGGTCACGTCGTGAAGCGGATGAATGCCTTGGCTGGCGAGCCAGTAATACAACCACATCGCATGATTGCCGGTAGGAAAAGTCTGGGCGAAGGTCAGCTTTGGGCCGCTTTGGTGCGCGCGCCGGTCCAGTGCCTCAGGAGTGATCACGCCCGCTTCCTGGAGCGGGCGGGACAGGTTGATGCTCTGGCCGTTCTGGTTCAGGCCCATCAGCACCGCCATGTCCGTCGCGGGGCCGCCACCGATACCCAGTTGCACGGCATAGATCAGGCCGTAAAGGCTGTGGGCCGCGTGCAGTTCGCCGCTGACCAGTTTGTCACGCAGGTTGGCCCAGGACGCCTGGCGCTTGAGATTGAGGGTCAGGCCATAAGGCTGGGCGAACCCCTGAGTGGCGGCCACCACCAACGATGCACTGTCGGATAACGCCATGAAGCCCAGGTCGAGGCTGTTCATCTCTGGCGCATCGCTGCCATTCACCCAGGCGAGCGGGTCGTTCGTGGAGGTATTCATAAACGTGTCTTCCTTTCCGGAAAAGCCGGTCTCGGGAGCCTGTGCAGCTGGCCCGATGATGGGATCTTCCATAAAAAAAGCGTCGTTCAAGCCGTTGCATAAAGCAAGGACGAAACGACGCCATTGTCTGTGCCGCGCTCCGCCGTTGGAACGAGTGCTGATGACTGTTCCAAGCAAGCGATATGCCAGCCCGAGCGCCCGCCGCGATGGCGTCCTGTTAAAAGCTGAGCGCATGCCTCGCGCCCGCCCGCCCAGGCGTCTATAATCGCCGCCCTGAATTCAGCTTCGACGAGTCGCGCCCGCCCATGTATAACCTGGCCCGCCAGTTACTGTTCAAACTTTCCCCGGAAACCTCCCATGACCTGTCCCTGGACCTGATTGGTGCCGGCGGACGCCTGGGGCTCAATCGCCTGCTGAGCAAGGCGCCTGCGCGCCTGCCGGTGACGGTCATGGGCCTGGAGTTTCCCAATCCGGTCGGGCTGGCCGCAGGCCTGGACAAGAACGGCGCGGCCATCGACGGCTTCGCCCAGCTGGGTTTCGGCTTTGTTGAAATCGGCACGGTCACCCCGCGCCCGCAGCCGGGCAATCCGAAACCTCGGATCTTCCGTCTGCCGCACGCCGAGGCGATCATCAATCGCATGGGCTTCAATAACCTGGGCGTCGATCACCTGATCAGCCGGGTTCAGGGCGCAAAATATACCGGCATCCTGGGCATCAACATCGGCAAGAATTTCGATACGCCGGTCGAGCGCGCCGTGGATGACTATCTGATTTGCCTGGACAAGGTCTACGCCCACGCCAGCTATGTCACGGTCAATGTCAGCTCGCCGAACACGCCGGGGTTGCGCAGTCTGCAGTTCGGCGATTCGCTCAAGCAACTGCTGGAAGCCTTGAGCATCCGTCAGCAGGCGCTGACCCAGTTGCATGGCAAGCGCGTGCCATTGGCGATCAAGATTGCCCCGGACATGACCGATGAAGAAACCGTGCTGGTTGCGGCGGCGCTGATCGAATCCGGCATGGACGCCGTCATCGCCACCAACACCACGCTCAGCCGCCAGGGCGTCGAAGGCTTGCCACATGGCGACGAAGCGGGCGGGTTGTCAGGTGCGCCGGTACGCGAGAAGAGCACCCATACGGTGAAGATCCTCGCTGGCGAACTGGCCGGGCGTCTGCCGATCATCGCTGCGGGCGGCATCACCGAAGGCAGGCACGCGGCTGAGAAAATCGCCGCCGGTGCCAGCCTGGTGCAGATCTACTCCGGCTTTATCTATAAAGGCCCGGCGCTGATTCGCCAGTCGGTGGACGCCATCGCGGCAATGCCCAAACGTCAGCCATAAAAAAGGGGCTCCTGAGGAGCCCCTGGGCTTTCGCCCCGCGCCCGGATGGGACGCGCCTGGTTAGGTCATTTTTTCAGAGATTTGCTGGACTGGTCGGAAGTTACCTGATTACCCGACCGCGTGAAGTTCGTTGAGTCTGTGGATTCCCGCAGTGCCGGTCATACCGTCCCAGTTGTCGCCGCGTCCTTCTCGCCAACCATTGATCCACGCTTGGCGTACTGACGGTAGAGTAAAAGGGCAAAGCTCACGGGATTTACCATGAACGCCGTACTGATATCCGCGTAAAAATGCTCTTTCCAACGGATCACGCTTAAGTCTTCTCATAGGGTGTTGCCCTCGTTTGTTGACTGTAATGTCCCTGGGACCTCTTGATGAGGTCGGGCAGAAAGTTTTCTGCCGTTGGTACCCGCTGCCGGCGTCGCGGGCTTGGTGTCGTTACCATTGCAGTAACAACCTGAGATGAGTTCTAACCAATGGATTGGGCGCTGTGAATGATCGTTTTGTCATAAGCACGTAACATTTTTGACCTGCGGGAAATAAGCCCGAAGGTGTTTCAAACTTGATATTTTCTGCAAGCCCGCAATGTCGAGGGTTTCGGCGCAAGCTGAGAGCCGTTCTCAAGCGCGGGTGATGGCTGAATGCATTCAGAGGCTTTTCGACGAAGGGTCACGATGTGACTTTTTATTACGGCAGTTGTCATGCTGAATGGGTGGCTTTCAGCCCAGTGTCTTTTGGCCATTTCGAGCTTTTTGGCTGAAAGGCGCGATCCACGTAAAAAACTGCCGCATTGATGTCATAACCTCATGCGGTGGACCGGCACAATGTGTGTGCCACGCAGGCGTTCTCCAAGAAAGACGCTTGTTCTAAATCTGGTAGGGCAATGCGTTGCCCGCCGCTTATGGCTACGGCCCTGGAATATTCATGTCCGAACGTTACGAACTTTTCCTCACTTGCCCGAAAGGCCTCGAAGGCCTGCTGTCTGAGGAAGCCACTGCGCTTGGCCTTGAGGAGACCCGGGAACACACCTCGGCCATCCGCGGCGTCGCTACCATGGAAACCGCCTACCGGTTATGCCTGTGGTCGCGCCTGGCCAATCGTGTGTTGCTGGTGCTCAAGCGCTTTCCGATGAAAGACGCCGAAGACCTGTATCACGGCGTGCTGGATATCGACTGGCAGGATCACCTTGAAGCCGACGGTTCGCTGGCGGTGGAGTTCAGCGGTAACGGTTCGGGCATTGATAACACGCACTTTGGCGCCTTGAAGGTCAAGGACGCCATTGTCGACAAATTGCGTACGCCGGATGGCCTGCGGCCTTCGGTCGACAAGCTCAATCCCGATCTGCGCGTGCATTTGCGCCTGGATCGCGGCGAAGCCATCCTGTCGCTGGACTTGTCCGGTCACAGCCTGCACCAGCGTGGCTATCGCTTGCAGCAGGGTGCCGCTCCGCTCAAGGAAAACCTCGCCGCAGCGATCCTGATCCGTGCCGGCTGGCCGCGCATTGCCGCTGAAGGTGGCGCGCTGGCTGACCCGATGTGCGGCGTAGGCACCTTTTTGGTGGAGGCGGCCATGATGGCTGCCGACATCGCGCCCAACCTCAAGCGCGAACGCTGGGGGTTTTCTGCATGGCTCGGGCACGTCCCGGCGCTGTGGACCAAGTTGCATGATGATGCGCTGGCCCGCGCCCAGGCCGGTCTGGCCAAGCCGCCGCTGTGGATTCGCGGCTATGAAGCTGACCCGCGCCTGATCCAGCCGGGGCGTAACAACATTGAGCGTGCTGGTCTGAGTGACTGGATCAAGGTCTATCAAGGCGAAGTCGCCACCTTTGAGCCGCGCCCGGACCAGAACCAGAAAGGCCTGGTGATCTGCAACCCTCCGTACGGCGAGCGCCTGGGTGACGAGGCAAGCCTGCTTTATCTTTACCAGAACCTCGGTGAACGTCTGCGCCAGGCCTGTCTGAACTGGGAGGCTGCCGTCTTTACCGGCGCTCCGGACCTGGGCAAACGCATGGGGATTCGCAGCCACAAGCAATACGCATTCTGGAACGGCGCTTTGCCGTGCAAATTGCTGCTGATCAAGGTCTTGCCTGACCAGTTCGTCACCGGCGAGCGGCGCACTGCCGAGCAGCGCCAGATCGAGCGTGAACAGGTCGAGCCCGAGGACACCAGCGCGCTGGAAGCTCCAGGCAAATACGAGAAGTACAACAAGAACGGCAACCCGATCAAACCGGCTCCAGTGGTGGTCGAGCAGCCGCGCTTGAGCGAAGGCGGGCAGATGTTTGCCAACCGCTTGCAGAAGAACCTCAAGCTGCTGGGCAAATGGGTCCGTCGCGAAGGGATCGATTGCTATCGCGTCTACGATGCCGACATGCCGGAGTACTCCCTGGCCATCGACCTGTATCACGACTGGGTTCACGTTCAGGAATACGCCGCGCCCAAGTCCATCGATCCGGAGAAAGCCTCGGCGCGCCTGTTCGACGCGCTGGCGGCCATTCCCCAGGCGTTGAACATCGACAAGAGTCGCGTGGTGATCAAGCGTCGTGAACGCCAGAGCGGCACCAAGCAGTACGAGCGGCAAAGTGCCCAGGGCCAGTTCCGCGAAGTCAGCGAAGGTGGCGTCAAGCTGCTGGTGAACCTCACGGACTACCTGGACACCGGCCTGTTCCTCGACCACCGCCCGATGCGCATGCGTATCCAGCGTGAAGCGGCGGGCAAGCGTTTCCTCAACCTGTATGCCTACACCGCGACGGCCAGCGTGCATGCGGCCAAGGGCGGCGCGCGCAGCACCACCAGCGTTGACTTGTCGAAAACCTATCTGGACTGGGCACGTCGCAACCTGTCGCTCAACGGCTTCTCTGACAAGAACCGTCTGGAGCAGGGTGATGTGATGGCGTGGCTGGAAGCGTGCCGTGAGGAATACGACCTGATCTTCATTGATCCGCCGACGTTCTCCAACTCCAAGCGCATGGAAGGGATCTTCGACGTACAGCGTGATCAGGTGCAATTGCTCGATCTGGCCATGGCGCGTCTTGCACCCGGCGGCGTGCTGTATTTCTCCAACAACTTCCGCAAGTTCGTCCTCGATGAAAACCTCGGCGAGCGTTACGCCGTGGAAGAAATCACTGCCCAGACCGTGGATCCGGACTTTGCCCGCAACAGCAAGATCCATCGCGCCTGGAAGATCATGGCTCGCTGATTGGCAACAATGTGCAGTGCGTAACGAATCCATGTTACGCACTGCAATTTCAGGCTAGGCAAACTAGTGGCGAATAGCTATAAGAGAACCACAGCCAGCGTGACTGTTTACTGTGCTGGCGTCGTGAGTTTTGCGTATGCCGTCAAACCCTGTGCGCCCGAAGATTCTCGGCTTTATCAGCGAGCAGGCCTCCCCTTGGGTCGTTGCAATGACGGCTCTGGTTTTGGGGCTGGTGTTGACGATCATCCTCGCCCTCGCCAATTTCGAACTCTATAAACGCCAACTGGTCCAGCGCTTCAGCTTGATCGCCAGCGAACATTTCAGTCGTATTCAGGAACGCCTTGATGGCCAGGTTTCTCGCCTGGACAGCCTGCGGCGCTTCTTTGTCTTTTCCGATCAAATCAGTCGCGCCGAATTCAACGGCTTTGCCGCGCCGTTGCTGATGGGGACCCAGGCGTACTCATGGGCACCGAGAGTCGTCGAGTCCGAGCGGGAGTCCTTCGAGCGTCAAGCGGTGACCGAGGGCCTTGACGGCTTCAGCGTGCGGGAGTTGGGAGTCGCGGGCGGGCTGCAGAAAGCTGCGGTAAGGGCGGAATATTTTCCGGTGCTCTTCACCCGGTCACGTAGCACGCTGCCATTGCCACTGGGCTTCGACATTGCCTCCGATCAGCTACGCCACCAAGCGCTGGAGCGGGCGCTCCAGCTGGGTTCCATGGTCGCGACCCCGCGCGTGCATCTGGTCGGGCTGGACCCGCTCAACGCCACTGGAATTCTGTTGCTGTCCCCGGTACTCGCCGCAGATGCCCGATTTTCGACGCGGGCGGACGATGTATCCGGCTTTGTGATGGCCGTTATCAGCCTGAGTGCCCTGATGACCGAAGGTCTGCCCACTCAGGAAAACCTTGCCGTGACGCTGCGCGATCTGGCCGCGCCTGACGAACCAGAACTGTTGTATCAGTCAACCACAGCGGCTGCCGACAGTGATTTGCGGGTCAGCACGCTGTTGAATCTGGCGGATCGCGACTATTTGCTGGAAATCCGTCCAACCGAGATTTTCCTCAACAGTAACCAGTCGCAAAGGGTCAACGTGATCCTGTTGGGCACGCTGCTGAGCGTGATGCTCAGTGCGTTGCTCTACAGTCTGGTGGGGCAGCGTCAGCGCGCCCTGCGTCTGGTGGATCAGCGCACATCCGAGTTGCGCCAGCGCGAACAGCAATTGCGCGGCACCCACGGTCAACTGCGCAATGTGCTCAACGCCGCTACCGAAGTGGCAATCATTGCCACCGACCTGAATGGCGTGATCAGTACCTTTAATGTAGGCGCACAGAAAATGCTCGGCTACAGCAATGACGAGGTCGTGGGGCGCTTCACGCTCAAGGATCTGCAATTGACGGCAGAGCTCGAAGAGCACGCGCAGCGCCTGAGTGTCGGGTATGGAACCCAGGTTTCAGCCGGCGAGGCGATCTTTGTCGAAGCCAGTCAGGAAAGCATCCACCAGTCTCGGGAATGGACCTTCGTGCGGCGTGACAGCAGTACATTGTCAGTCAATATGCTGGTGACGGCCGTGCGAGACGAGCAGGGCCAGTGGGTTGGCTATCTGGCGGTGTGTATTGATATCACCGAGCGCAAGCGCGTCGAAGAGGAGTTACGCCGATTGGCGGTCACTGATTCGCTGACCGGAATCTTTAATCGTCGTTATTTCCAGGAACGCTTTGCGGTCGAACTGGGCCGGGTCCAGGGTAGCGGGGGAGAGTTGTCGGTGATCATGCTCGACATCGATCATTTCAAAAGGATCAATGACCAGCTCGGGCATGCCAAGGGCGATTGGGCGTTGCAGGCCATTTCCCAGCGTATCAGTCTGCGGCTGCGTAGCAATGAGGTGTTCTGTCGGCTGGGCGGGGAAGAATTCATGGTGCTCTGTCCCGGCATCGATGCCGTTCAGGCGCATCAGCTGGCGTTGGATTTGTGGCGTGAGCTGCGCAGTCAGCCGGTCGATGGCATTGGGACCATTACTGCGAGTTTCGGCGTGGCTGGCTGGCGCGAAGGGGAAGGCGACGATGCGCTGTTGCTGCGCGTGGATTCGCGGGTCTACGCAGCCAAGCAGGCGGGGCGTGATCGGGTTGAGCCAGAGCTGCCGTGAGGGTCAATGAATAAGGGGCCGGTCTTGGGACAGGCCCCTTTTGCTTACTGCTGCTGAATCGAAACGGTGTTGTTGACCAGCTTCGGCTGGCGATACAACTCGACCAGCACTTCATCGAGCACTGACGATGCGCCCCATGGGCGCGGGTCATTGAGGATGGCGACTACGGCCCAGGTATTGCCATTGCTGTCGCGGCTGAAGCCGGCAATGGCGCGAACCGTGTTCAGCGTACCGGTCTTGATATGCGCCTCGCCCAGCAGCGGCGTGCGCTTGAGACGCTTGCGCATGGTGCCGTCCATGCCGGCCAGCGGCATCGAACTCATGAACTCGGCGGCATAAGGGCTGCGCCATGCGGCCTGCAGGATGATCGCCATTTCACGAGCGCTGACGCGTTCTGCGCGGGACAGGCCCGAACCGTTTTCCATGACCAGGTGTGGAGCGGTGATGCCTTTTTTCGCCAGCCACTGGCGGATCACCCGTTGCGCGGCCTTGGCGTCATCGCCATCGGCTTCATTGCGATATTCCGAACCCAGGCTCAGGAACAGCTGCTGGGCCATGGTGTTGTTACTGAATTTATTGATGTCGCGAATGATTTCCGTAAGGTCTGGCGAGAAGGCCTTGGCCAGCAGTTTAGCGCTGCCCGGCACCACGTCGACGCGGTCCTTGCCGAGGATGCTGCCGCCCAGTTCCTGCCAGATCGCCCGAACAGCGCCTGCTGCGTAGGTTGGGTGGTCGAGCAGTGAGAGGTAGGTCTGGGAGTTGCAGCCATCGCCCAATTGCCCGCTGACGGTGACGACAACCGAGCCGTCCGCCTGCGGGATCGGGCTGTAACGTACGTCGCCAGCGCATTGCTTGGAGGCAACGGCCTTGACCTGATTTTCCACGCGGATGCTGGCGATCGGCGGTTCCACGGAAACCAGGATCTTGCCACCGTCGTTACGGGTGATGAAGCGCAGCGCCTTGAGATTGATCATCAATGAGTCGGGTTTGACCAGGAACGGCTTGTTCTTGTCGTTGCCATCATCGTCGAACACCGGCAGCTGCGGTTGCACGAAATGGCTGCGATCCAGGACCAGATCACCGGTGACCTGCTGGACGCCGTTGGCGCGCAGATCGCGCATCAGCAGCCAGAGTTTTTCCATGTTGAGCTTGGGGTCACCGCCGCCCTTAAGGTAGAGATTGCCGTGCAGCACGCCGTTGGTCAGGGTGCCATCGGTGAAGAACTCGGTCCGCCACTGATGGGTCGGGCCGAGCATTTCCAACGCTGCATAGGTGGTGATCAGCTTCATGGTCGACGCCGGATTAACCGATACGTCGGCGTTGAAAACCGTCGGATTGCCTGGGCCGTTAAGCGGCAACATCACCAGTGACAGGGCATCGTCGCCCAGTTTGCTGGCTTTCAGGGCTTGCTGAACCTTGGGTGGCAGCGTGGTGTTGATCACCGCCGCCTGAGCAGGCAACCCCAGGGGCAGTAGCAGGGCGAAAAAAAACAAAGGACGCAAAGATTTGATCATTCAATAAAACCCTACTGCAAAGAGGGGGGAAATAAGAGGGCATGGATGGATTCCCTCGGCAAAATAAGTAGCTGACGCAGGCGGTTGCTGAAAAAAGCCGCCTGACGCTCGAATAGACGGCATTATGCCCCAACCGGCGGTGACTTGTGTTCTGGTGCGAGCGTCTCGGCCGCTATTTTTTATCAGGTATCACGCCGGGCCGCACACGCCTGTTTATCGGCAATCCCCGACCTTGGGCGTGTTAGGCGGGCAATCGGCCGTCCAAACTGCTAAAGTGCCGCCCGATATTACTTATGAGGATTTGTTCAATGGCCACTAACCGTTCCCAGCGTCTGCGCAAAAAGCTGTGCGTAGATGAATTCCAGGAGTTGGGTTTTGAGCTGAACCTGGACTTCAAGGAAGATCTGGATGACAAGGCGATCGACGCGTTCCTCGAGGAATTCCTCAAGGACGCCATGGAAGCCAATGGTCTGGGTTATGTTGGCGGCGATGACTTCGGTCTGGTTTGCCTCATCAAGCGTGGCTCGGTCAACGAAGAGCAGCGTGCTGCTGTTGAAGCCTGGCTCAAGGGCCGCAGCGAACTGACCGAAGTAACCGTCAGCGCGCTGATCGACGTCTGGTACCCGGAAAAGCCAATCAATCCGGTAGCCTGATGTTCCAGGGAGGCAGGCCACGTGCCTGCCTCCCTGATCTGCTGCATTTCCCTCCTGCTTGTTGATCCGCGTCTAGTCGTGGATGCCCTCGTTTTTCCCATTGCGCTGGTCCGGTTCATCTGTCAGGTGAAGCGCGTTGCGCAAGGCTGTCTCCAGAACACTCATCGCAGCGCCCAAGGCCGACTGGCACGCCTCAATGATCTCAACGGGCTCGTCCTCGCCGCAGGCATCTTCCAGCGCCTCACATCTGTCGATGACCCGAACCGCCCGGATGATCCGCGCCGCGCCTTTGATCTTGTGCGCCATCTGACGAATATCTGCCTGATTCGTCGCGGCTTGCAGGCGTGTGAGTTCTTCGCGATCCTGCTCGCAACTGAGCAGGAGTTGCGCCAGCAGTCGCCGAACGCTATCAGGACGATCACCGGTCAACAGGCTGACGCTGCCCATATCGAACGCTTCGGGAGCTGACAGGTCGGCGCGCTGACGGTCGTGAGGCTGGAGCTTGTCCAGTCGCTCGTTGAGCGCTTTGAGGCTGATGGGCTTGAACAGGCAGTCGTCCATGCCCGCATCCCGACAGCGCTGCTTCTCTTCCGGCTGAGCATTGGCGGTGAAACCCCATATCGTGCAGCGCGGGCGTCCCGTGTCCTGCTCGTGGTTACGGATCGCGCGAGTCAGGTCGTAGCCATTCATCACCGGCATGTTGCAGTCAGCGATTACCAGGTCGAACTGTCCTGGCAACCAAAGCTCAAGCCCTTGGGCACCGTGTTCGGCAGTCGAGCAGTGATGACCGAGAAATTCGAGCTGCTGACACAGCAGCATGCAATTGGCGGGATGATCGTCGACGATGAGAATGTCCAGCGCAGCCGTTTCCCGTGGTGGGGCTTCCTTGGTCGGCGCGGCGATTTCCAGCGGCTCCAGGGTCGTCAGATCAAAGGTCATGTGGATCTGTGTGCCGTCGCCGGGCTCACTGCTGAGGGTCAAGGTGCCGCCCATCATTTCGCACAGGTGACGGCAGATCACCAGCCCCAGTCCGGCGCCGGTCCGTGCCTGCTGACCGGTGTTCTCGGCCTGGGCGAAAGGCTCGAACAGCCGCTGCTGATCTTCTGCGCTGATGCCGATGCCGCTGTCCTGGATCAGCACGTGCAGCCGCAGCTGTTGTGGGTCCGGGCTGGCATCGGTCTGCAGGCTGATTTTCACCTGACCCTGCTCGGTGAACTTGATCGCGTTGCTGATGAGATTGGACAGAATTTGTTTGAAACGCAGCGGATCGATCAGCACATCCGTGTTGATGCCGGGGTCCAGGTCGAGCAACAGGCCGAGGCTTTTTTGCCGGGCCAGACCGTCGAAGACACGAAATACCGACTCGACCAGCTGGCGCAGATTTGCCCGCTCCGGACTCAGGGTCAAGCGTCCAGACTCGATGCGCGCGATATCCAGGATGTCACCGATAAGCTCCAGCAGATCCTTGGCCGAGCCGTAGGCAACCTCAATGGCCGGCCGATCCAGCTGACCCTGGTCAGCGCGGCGCAGGGCCAGTTCGAGCATGCCGATTACCGCGTTCATCGGGGTGCGTATTTCATGGCTCATGGTCGCCAGAAAGGTGCTCTTGGCGCGATTGGCGTCATCGGCCTGATCCTTGGCCGTGCGAAGTTCCTCGATCAGCTGGCGGCGCTCGCTGATGTCGATCCAGCCACCGATGACGCCCTGCACCTCACCCACCGAATCCCGGAACGGCAGGATCCAGTGATAGATCGTCAGATGTCGATCACCGATATGCAGCGTGCGGTCGAGGATCAGCGGAGTGCTGCTGGCCATCACCCGTTTGTAGTCGGCGGCATATTCGTGGGCTTCGTCGATATCACTGAGAATGCCTTCGGTGACGGTTTTGTTGAGGATGTCTTCGCGCCGCGCCGAGAATGCTTCCAGATAGCTGTCGTTGCACATGCGCAGCAGCCCTTCGCGATCACGCACATAGATAGGATGCGGAGTGCCGTTGACCAGGGCGCTCATGAACTCGAATTGATCGCTCAGTGCACGCTCGGCCCGTTCGCGCTGTTTGATCTGGCGCCGCATGTAGGCATTCCAGGCCAGTGAACCGAGCAACAGCAGACCGGCCCCAATGAGGATCTGATAGATCTGGCGCTGATAGTCGTGCCAATTGCCTCCGGCCGGGGTGTACGAGCGCCAGCGGTTGTTGATGACTGCCAGATCCTGCGGGGCGATGCTCGACAGCGCCTTGTCGAGAATGGCGCTCAGCTCGGTGGTTTTGCGAGACGTCGCCATGGAAATCAGTGCCGGCTCGTTGCCGACGGTCGCCGTCATTTGCAGGCGGTCCTCGAATACGCCCGAAGACAGGAAGTAATTGGCGATCAGCAGCGATGTGATTGCACCTTCGACGCGACCCTGGGCGAGCATGTCCATGGCCTGGAAAGGGTTGTCCACCTCAATGGGGACGATATCGGGGAAGTTGTCACGCAGGTAGGTGGTGAGCGGGCTACCCACAATGATCGCCACCCGCTTGCCATTCAGTTGCTCAAGTCTGGGTGGATTCTCCGGCCACTTGCGGGTTACCAGTACAAACGAGTTATCGACGTAGGGGCGGCTGAAGCTGAGTTGATCTTCACGTTCTTCACTGGGGATCAGCGCGCCAATCATATCGGCCTGGCCCTGGCTGACCCGGTTCAGCATATCGGACAGGCTTTGGGAGCGGCTGACCTCGAAGCGTAGCCCGGTGCGCAGGCGGACCAGTTCCAGCAGGTCGGCGGTGATGCCGCGGAAATTGCCATTGGCATCGAAGAACGTCAGCGGGGCATAGGATTCATTGATAATCACGCGCACCGTAGGGTGTTGTGCGATCCAGCGTTCCTCACGCTGGGTCAGTTGCAGTTTCTGATCGGTCAGCATCAGATCGTCAGCCCCCCAGCGTCGGGAGATCGCGATGCGCTCATCGACGCTGATGGATTTGAGGGTTTGATTGAGGATGTGCGGCAAGGGCGTACCGTCGTTGCGTACCGCAAAACTGAAACCATTGGCCTCATGCTTGCCGAAGTTGGCCATCTGCACGTTATTCAGATAGCCCTTGTTGATCAGGTACTGGGTGGAAATGGTGTCGCCAAGAAACACGTCGGCCTGATTGAACGCCACGGCGTTGATGGCGCTCTGGAAGGATGGATAGGTTTTCAGGGTCGCCCCCGGGTAGAGCGCCTTCACACTGGATTCCGGCAGGTAGTGATAGACCATGCTCAGGCGCATGCCCTCCAGGCCCTGGTTCAGCGCGCGCTTCTCGCCGACGCGCGTCACCAGAACCGGTTGATCCACTGCATAAGGTGTCGACAGCTTGAGACTGCCATCTGTTGCTTCAAAACCGTTTGCGCTGCCGAGCAGATCGATTTTGCCTTCCTTGAGGGCGGTGATGGCCGAATCCCTGGAATCAAAGCGCTGAACCTTGACGGGCAGGTCCAGTGCCACAGAGATGATTCCGGCGTAGTCGGCGGTGAACCCTTCGTACTCTCGACCTGATTGGGTCAGGTCGAAGGGTGGGTAGTCAGGGGCAGAAGTACCGAGGATCAGCTCTCGCTTTTCGTGTACCCACTGCCACTGAGCCTTGTCCAGATTGACATCCATGTGTCCGGGACTGGAGCGACTCAGCAGGCGGTAGGATTCACCGTCAGCCGGAATCGCCTGGGCGCTCCAGCTGACGCAGACACAGGCGACCCATATCAAACAATGTTTAATGCGCGTGGACATCCGGTCCCTCACACGAGCTCGTTGCGTTTTGCCATCTCGATAAGTTCTACCAAGGTTTTAACCCTGAGCTTTTGCATCAGGCGTGTTTTGTAAGTGCTCACGGTCTTATTACTGAGAAACATTCCTTTGGCGATTTCTTTATTGGTACGGCCCTGAGCGAACAGCTGCAATACCATCAATTCGCGATCATTCACCAACTTGAACAGTTCGATTTCGCTGGGTTGGCCGTTTTCGCCGGTGGCTTTGGTGAGCGCCTGACTCGGAAAGTAATTGTAGCCGGATAATACGGCTTTCACTGAGCTGAGGAGTTCGCTGAGGTCTTCCTGTTTGCAGACATAGCCTGCTGCACCCGATTGCATGCACCGGATGGCGAAGAGGCTGGGGGTCTGCGAAGTCAGGACCAGAATTTTCGAATGCAGACCCATCGCATTGAACCGGGCCAGCACTTCCAGGCCATCGAGCTTGGGGATGCTGATGTCGAGGATGATCAGGTCCGGCATGCATTCGCGGACCATCTGCATGGCATCCACACCGTTATCGGTTTCACCCACCACTTGATAATTTTCGTTTTCCAGGAGCATTCGAACGGCAAGGCGAATAACCGGGTGATCGTCGATGATAAAAACTGAGTTCATGATTCAATCCATACAAGCTGCGAAGAAAGCGCGCACCTTAGCTCAGATGTTCAAGCAGGCCCATGAACAGACTGCGCTGCAGGGTATATATAGGAAATGTCCTACAACAATTAAAGTATTGGAGTACGTCAGAGCCCATTTTTCGTGGCGTTAGTGTTTAAATTATCAACAACCTGTCGTGCTAATTCGGTTATTAAAAAATGCCTTGTTTATTTCGGTTAGGAAATTTCCTGCAAACTAAAAGCTGTTTAACTACAGCATTTACCGGAAGATTGCCTGGCCATCTACTGTATCTCTTATCTGCTGTCGCTTTCGGCGTGTGGCTCAATCATGCGTCGGGGAGGTCGGCATCGAGCATGCGGCACAGATCGGGGCCGTGCAGGGGTTTGCTCAGGCAGCCCAACAACGGAAGGCCGCGTTCGACTGCCATCTGTTCAAGCGCGTGCAACTGGCTGTTGCCCAGTCCGCTGAGGAGTATGGCGCGGCGGACGAAGCCCCGTTCGTGGGCCCGTTCAATCAGGTCCAGGCCCTGGAAATCCGGCAGACCCTGGTCGCAGAGCAGCAGGTCGTAGGGTTTGGGAGTGCGCATCATGGCTTCCAGTGCCTCGGTAGCTGTCAGGACGGGGGTAAGCAGGAAATACCCTTGATTGTTGAGCAGTATCTGCGTGGCGATCAGTTGAAACGGATGATCCTCCACCAGCAGGATGCGCAAGTTGTGTTTAAACATGGGAGGAGCTTCCGGCAGCGTGCTGGCGCAACGCGGGTGCGAATCGAGGCGGACCGGCAGCCTTCGAACGGCATCGGCGGTGGCTATTGGACCAATGGGAGATGTGCCAGTAGTGGCAATCAAAGTGGCGGGATTATTGGTTAGTGCCAGCACCCAAGCGATAGGGTCTTTCCGGTATGTGTGTAGGACAATTCTGAAGTTTTGATGCGCATCCTGCGCGTGCTGGTGCTGAAATGATCCGAGGAGATGCCATCCCGCCGTTTGGCAACGCGTGGGATGGCATCCCTCGGCGTCTTACATGGGGCTCGAACGCCCGGTCATCTCCCTGGCCATTTCACTGGCATAGCTGTCGGTCATCCCGGCAATGAAGTCGATCATGCGCAGGAATGATGCATGCAGTGGCGCATGTGGATCGGGTGCGCTGTTGCCCATCAGATCGAGAATGCGTCGATGCTTGAACGACGGCGTGCGTCCGCCGAACTGTTCCACTGCCGCGCCGCAAAATGCGTTGAGGAGAATCTCAAGCGTGGTGTAGGCGCCGATCTCGTGCAGGGTCTTGCGCTTGTCCTGGAAGATTTTCTTGCGCGCCATGTCCTTGGCATCCAGCACGCAGCGCTTTGCCGGGCCATGCATGTGTTCGACCAGATCGCCACTGAGCGTGCCGGCCAGCAATGCGTCCTGCTGCTCGACGAACGCCCGCGCCGCAGCGTTGGTCAGGTGTTCGATGGCCTTGCCGCGCAGAATGGCCAGTTTGCGTCTTCGCGAGTCGTCCGGGCCGAGCTGACGATAGGTGTCCGGCAAATCATCGCCCACCAGGCTCAACAGCAAGCCCTCGACTTCGGCATAGTCCAGCAGATCCATCTCCAGCCCGTCCTCCAGATCAATCAAGGCATAGCAGATGTCATCGGCGGCTTCCATCAGGTACACCAGCGGATGGCGTGCCCAGCGTTGTTCCTCAAGTTGCGGCAAGCCCAGTTTGTGGGCGATCTGTTCCAGAATCGGCAGCTCGCTCTGGTAGCAGCCGAACTTGTGTTTTTTGTAACCCAGGGAGTCGGCATGTCGCGCGGTCCAGGGGTATTTCAGGTACGTGCCCAGCGTGGCGTAGGTCAGGCGCGTGCCACCATCGAACTGGTGATATTCCAGCTGGGTCAGAACCCGAAAACCCTGGGCATTGCCCTCGAAATTAAGGAAGTCATCGCGCTCGACTGCGCTCATTGCATCCAGCCAGCCGCGCCCGGCTGCCTGATTGAACCAGTTGCGGATCGCATCTTCGCCAGAATGGCCAAACGGCGGGTTGCCGATATCGTGGGCCAGGCAGGCCGACTGGATGACCATGCCCAGATCACCCGGGTCGCACCAGTCGGGCAGGGCGCTGCGCAAGGTTTCACCGACACGCATGCCCAGCGAGCGACCGACGCAGCTGACTTCCAGCGAATGGGTCAGGCGGGTATGGATATGGTCATTGCTCGACACGGGATGCACCTGGGTCTTGCGTCCGAGGCGGCGAAACGCCCCGGAGAAGATGATCCGGTCGTGATCCTTGTGAAAAGGACTGCGCCCCAATTCTTCGGGGCTGTGCAGCGGTTTGCCAAGACGTTCGCGGTTGAGCAGGGTTTGCCAGTCCAAGGCTCGCACTCCATAGATTAAGTGCGCCTAGCTTCCCGTTTCACGACGCTGACAGCAAGCGGCAGGTGGGTATCGGTCTACATTCCTGCGGCATCCACATCAATGAGCAGCAAGCGTTGACCATTGTCGAAGAACTGACCTGCAGTCAGGCAATACTGATTGCTGGTAGCGTCGCGGTAAGTGTTCGACAGGCTCAGGCGTCGCTCATGCCATCCTTCAGCCAGCAAGTGGTAGAAATACGGGCGCCATGACCAGTTATGCCCCAGATATTTAGCGTCCGAGTGCCAGGCGCCGTTGCGCCATTCGAGGTTTGGCGTGAGTTGCGTGCCGTGGCGGTCACATTGATAGAAACGCAGCAGCCAGGGGTAGTCGAGCAGTTTTGGCAGATCGCTGACGGGGCTCTGGTTTTCGTCCCAGCGCTGCAGGATCGACATCAAGGTGGTCAGTTGCTGACGCAGGCTCATCAGCCTGGCGCGTTCGGCCACCTTGCGCAGCACATAACGATCCCGTAATTCGGCGAATTGCGCGACAAATGCATCGGCCCGGAAGAAATCAAGCTCGCCCTGGGCGAACAGGAACCCTTGCACATAGCGCGAGCCGCACTCCAGCGCAAAATGCAGTTCAGCCTCGGTTTCAACGCCTTCGGCGATGATCCAGCAACCGGTTTTCTCGGCCATTTGCGCCAGTGCCTTGACCACATCACTGCTCGGCCCGCCGCGCGCGGCAGCCTGGAACAGGCGCATGTCGAGCTTGAGGATGTCCGGTTGCAAGGCCAGCACGCGATCCAGTTGCGAATAACCGGCACCGAAATCATCAATGGCGATCCTTGCTCCCGCTTCACGGTAACGGCTGACGACCTCCGCAAGGCGTTGACTGTTGCCACCCAGTTCGGTGATCTCGAACACGATTCTGTCTGGCGCGATACCGTGCTTTTTCAACTGTTTGAGGCTGGGCAACGCCTGATCGGGTCTCAGGCGGCTGATCCATCGTGGGGAAATGTTCAGGCTCAGGAACCAGTCATCCGGGGCCTCATGGAGCCGGCTTAGTGCATTGTCGCGGATGATTCGGTCCAGGCGCCGCAACTCGGTGCCGGGCATCCTCGGATCGGCGAACAACGGGCCAACTGACGTCAGTCGATTATCGCTTTGACGCAAACGGCCCAAGGCTTCAACACCAGCAATACGGCCAGTAGCGGTATCGATGAACGGCTGAAAGCAGGCAAGTGGTTGCCCATCGATCACATGGCCTCCTTAGTAGAGTTCAATGCTGGAAATTTTTTTGTCGGTCAAACAAAAAGCGTCCATCCAGGGCAGAGCCGTGAATGGACGCTTCAGTAGCTGTTGCAGACTGTTGCAAGAATGCAGCCAAACGGGTGCAGCCTTGCGTCAATATGCCATCAGTGTTTGCGTGGTGGGCCTTGCAGAGCGAGACGAATGACGGGGAGCAGGCTGACGCCCAGCTTCACAATCCGACTGAAGCCACCGCTGCGACCGCTTTTGGCGCCTTTACCACTGAGAAAACCCAGCAGTGTTACAACACCCATACCCCAGAGCGGCGCATGTTTAATGCCCAGAGTGCCTTGCCAGTTCTGCGTCATGCCACGCACGCGGCGCAGCGGCTGCAGCAGTTGGCTCGATTCCTGGCGGATTTCCTGGCGGTGCATTTCCATGCGCAGGCGGATCAGGGCTTTTTGCAGTTCACGGCGAGTATGCTTTTGATGAGATTCGGGCACGCTCATGGCATCAGTCGCTCACGGTCATTGGCCAGTTCTTCGAGGGTCGCGTTGAATGGCGAGGACTCGTCGAATATGGCGGCTTTTAAACGCATCGCACAAAACAGCGCGGCCAGGGTGTAGAACACGCACAGACCGATGATGCCGGCCAGCCGATAGCTGTCCCACAGCACGATCAGCAATAAAGCCGAAAGCCCGGTCAACAGCAGCAGCGCGAAAACCAGAGCAAGGCCCGCGAACAAAAGGAGGCTCAAGGTGCGAGCTTTCTGTTCCTGCAGTTCGATGCCAAACAGCTCGACGTGGCTGTGCAGCAGACCCAGGAAAGCCGCGCCCAATCGCCGTGGCGATGAGGTTTGGTCCTGTTCAGGACCGGATTCCGTTCCCAAAGCCATAGCCGTTAGCGCCTTGTAGCCAGCAGGCCGATCAGGAAACCAACGCCGGCAGCGATGCCGACCGATTGCCATGGATTGGTCTGGACATAATCTTCGGTAGCCACTACCGCAGCCTGACCGCGCTCGCGCAGCGACTCTTCAGTAATTTTCAGAGTCTCGCGAGCCCGCGACAAGCTTTCCTGAATCTGCCCACGCAACTCGTCTGCCTGTTCGCCGGCCAATGAGGCGGTATGGCTGAGCAGCTTTTCCGTGTCTGCGACCAGGATTTGAAAGTCGTTCATCAAAATTTCCTGGGCATTCTGTGCTGTTTGGCGGGACATAGTGTTCTCCGTTCAGTGGCGTATGGATGTTTCGAGTCCGACGAATTGCGGAAGGTTCATTTCAATTGCAGCGTGATCCGCATGCGGCGATTGGTACAGCTTTTGCTTCTTGCTGGTGCGCCATCCGCATCATTGCGCCGACTAAGAGCACAAGGGCTGCGGAACTGGCTGAAATCGGTATTTTCTTTCTAAAAACTCCCTGGAAAATCCTGAACCGCGCGTCAGGCATATCGTTGACGCGCCAAAGCGGGTCGCGAGGCTTGTAGCGATAGTGCGCAGCTGAACCACTTCGGTGCGCCATCTGCTGTATCGCGCTGTTTTGGTGCCTTTCCGGCTTGCAGGCCTGCCTTGATGGATAACTTACAAAGCGCCGTTGATACATTGGTTCACAGTTCCAATACCCTGTTTCTGCTGCTCGGTGCGGTCATGGTTCTGGCCATGCATGCCGGCTTTGCGTTCCTCGAAGTGGGCACCGTCCGCCAGAAAAACCAGGTCAACGCGCTGGCGAAAATCCTCAGTGACTTTGCCGTCTCGACCCTTGCCTATTTCTTTATAGGCTACTGGATCTCCTACGGCGTCAGCTTTCTGCAGCCTGCGGCGGTGCTCAGTGCCGATCACGGCTACGTGCTGGTGAAATTCTTCTTTCTGTTGACGTTCGCGGCGGCCATTCCGGCGATCATTTCCGGAGGCATCGCCGAGCGTGCGCGGTTTGCGCCGCAGTTGTGCGCCACGGTGTTGATCGTTGCGTTCATCTATCCGTTCTTTGAAGGCATGGTCTGGAATGGCAATTTCGGCCTGCAACGTTGGCTGGCCTCGTCCTTTGGCGCGAGTTTCCACGATTTCGCCGGTTCTGTCGTGGTTCATGCCATGGGCGGCTGGCTGGCGTTGGCGGCGGTGTTGCTGCTCGGACCGCGCAACGGGCGTTATCGGGAAGGGCGTCTGGTGGCTTATCCACCTTCGAGCATTCCGTTTCTGGCGCTTGGATCGTGGATTCTGATTGTCGGCTGGTTCGGCTTCAACGTCATGAGCGCCCAGACCTTGCAAGGCGTCAGCGGGCTGGTGGCGGTCAATTCATTGATGGCCATGGTTGGCGGGACGGTCGCGGCATTGATTGTCGGGCGCAACGACCCAGGCTTTTTGCATAACGGCCCTTTGGCCGGGTTGGTGGCAATCTGCGCCGGTTCGGACCTGATGCATCCCATCGGCGCATTGCTCACCGGCATCGTCGCTGGCGCTTTGTTCGTCTGGTGTTTCACCGCCGCGCAAGTGCGCTGGAAAATCGACGACGTGTTGGGCGTGTGGCCGTTACATGGCCTGTGCGGTGTCTGGGGCGGTATCGCCTGTGGCATCTTCGGCCAGACAGCGCTCGGCGGGCTGGGTGGCGTGAGCTTGATCAGCCAGGTTATCGGCAGCGGGCTCGGTGTGCTGGTGGCGTTGCTCGGCGGCTTTGCTGTTTACGGCGCAATCAAGCTGATCATTGGTCTGCGCCTGAGCCAGGAACAAGAGTATTACGGCGCCGACCTGTCGATTCACAAGATCGGTGCGGTGAGTCAGGATTGAGCGTCAATCGTCGGCAGCGGGTTGAGTCATGACGGTTAAAAATCTGCTGGCAGAAAAGCAAGGCGTTCTGCTCTTATAGGCGTCCAGGCACGCCACTGCGGGGACTATTTCACGATGAATCTCCATACCCTCACGCCCTACGGCGGCATCACCGTCATGCTGCCTGCCGTACTGGTGATTACCGCGTGGTTATGGACGACCCGTTCGCACCGCTCGGCGATGTTGTGGATAGCAACGGTGGTGGTGGCGTATTCAATCGTGATTACCAGCAAGATCCTGTTCAAGGGCTGGGGTGTGGCCATCGAAAGTCTGGGTATTTACGTATTCAGCGGCCACGCGATGAATACTTGCCTGGTGCTCATCGTCGGCTTGAGTCTGTTGGCTCGGCAGCTGCACCTGGCGCTGCGCTGGCCGGCCGCGGCGCTGGGGTTGATCCTGGGTTGGGCGTTCAGCATTTTTTGCGTGGCGCCTTTCATCCATCCATTGCCCGAAGCGATTGCCGGCGCCCTGGTGGGCTCACTCGCGGCCTTGGTGTTTCTGCTCGGGCTGGAAAATATCCGTCCGGG
>Ga0247730_1000472_pt1 | contig 29603 bp, 25 predicted proteins | sample UWRJL073202C2_FD_180959 | JGI IMG/M metagenome (GOLD analysis project Ga0247730, IMG submission 180959) | Plant litter microbial communities from Arlington Agricultural Research Station in Wisconsin, United States - UWRJ-L073-202C-2 | ecosystem: Environmental > Terrestrial > Plant litter >... | reverse complement strand
GTTGAGCTATAAAGACGCATTTTTTCTGGTGGGGATCTTTTTTGTGATCACTTTACCCTTGTTATTGTTCGTGGTAGGGCAGGCAAAAAGGAAAGGCGGAAACGTAATTGTTTCCGACCATTAAGGTTGATCACCAGCAATGGTTTGTTCCCAGCCGCTGTCTTTCAGGAAAGCCCGGTAATCCTGTATGTTCAGCATTTCTTTAATTGCTTTGTTTTTGTCGTTCGCCCGGTCATAATATGCCTTACAGATCTGGTATCCAACCCAGTACCCCTGGTCAGCTGGGTTGTCCGTGCTGGAACCCTGTGAGTTTGCCAGCCACTTATTATACCTTTTATAGTACATATCAACAGTAAATTTTGTCCATATGGCCTTCTCTCTGCCGGAGGCCCATTGGTGCAGCTTAATGTTTGCATTAACGCCACTGATTTTCTCGCCTATGAAATCAGCCATTCCCTCTGTTATCGCATAACTCAGGGTTGTGGTATCTCTCTTCATGCCCTGCTGCTGAAAATGTATGAGCTCGTGAGGAACAAGGCCGGGAAACAATTCTTTGCTGACAAACATTCTTTTTGTTTTTGCATTCAATTCTTCTTTGGGAATACTTTGATCATCACAGAATTGATTGATGCCTATCAGCAGTCCGTGATCTGATACCGTGCCCGCGCTGGTGAAAGCTCCTATGATAAAATAAACATCCGGGAATTGCGCCTGCGGGTATATTGATTTCAGGTGGTTGAATGATTTTACAAGATTCGTTCTTGTTCTTGAAGGGACATAGGTATTTTCCCTGATAGCCTTATAAAATTGGGGCAATGCCCTCACGTGGTAAATAAAGGCATCAATGTTTCTTACTTTCATGCCCATATAGTCCTGCATACCATCACTTGCTTTGTCGAAATAATAAGTTTTGAAGATAGATTTGAAATGTGCGGTATCAGCGATGGCTTTATCATATGCCGTCCAGAAATTATCAATATCTGATACGATGATGCTGGCTTTTTCAGGATCTGAATTTACCTTTCTCCTGCTTTCTTGTATACCGGCCAGGGTTTCAGTCCATCGTTTGTCATTACGGATGGAATCAAGGTCGCTGTCCTGCAAAACACTCTTTTTATTGTTAAAGCCGGCGGCGATGGATTTTCTGAGGTAGAGATAGGCAGAATCCTTTTGATTTAAAAGGCTGTAACAGCAGGCTGCCTGGTAATATGACCTGTTTTTCTTCAGCTTAAAATCGGCATGAGCGGCGAGATCAATAAATCCTCTGGCTGCCTGTTCATAGTTTTTATTTCTGTACAAACTGTCCGTTTTCCGGTCTGGATTTGCCGGTTCAGGGCCATTTTGTGCCAGCGCACAACAGGTAATACATGTTAAGGAGAGAGAGAATAAGATTTTTGATATCATTTTTTTATTTTTCTGTACTTCATCTGACAGATAAACAATAATACGATATAAAATTTTGTCTGCTTTATCTGAAAGTGGCAAATATGATTTTTATGGCAATAATCAAGGTCGCTTTTAATTCACCGATTAAAAAAGTTCCGGTATACTGTTCACCGGCAATATCAATTCGGGTTTATTGTTTTGTATTTTATTTACCCGGGTTGCATTTGCGGCTTCAGATACCCTGTAGCCTAGCATACGCTCATCGGGATAGCTGTCGCAAAGGCTTAGTAATTCCGCTACGCTGATTTTTTTACTAAGCCAGAGTTCTTCTTCCTGTTTATCCAGTATAACAGGCATTCTGAATTTCGGATCATGCACTTTTCCTACCGTTTCATTTGCCCTGGTGGTCATAATTGTAAAAGAGCGGTATATCCCGCCGGAGAATTTATCCTTCCACTGACTCCATAGCCCTGCAAATGCAAATAATTCCCTGTCTTTCAACACAAACCTGTAGGGCAGGGGCCTTCCGCTTTTTTTATCCCACTCGTAAAATCCGTCTGCCAGGACCAGGCAGGTCTTGTGGTGGCTGAGAAGCGGTGCAAAGGTTTTTTTCGAAGCCGCATCTTCGCTGCGCGCATTCAGTGTAGAAAAATCAAGTTTAACATGCTCTGCCCAGTGGGGCACCAGCCCGAAGTGCATCTGCTGCGCAATATCCGGCTCATCAGCTGTGATCACTAATCCTTTTTGTGTGGGGGCAAGGTTATAATTAGGCTCATATATTTCCGGTAATTTAACCTGGTATGCTTTGAGTAACTCTTTTTCTTTTTTTGTCAGGGTGTATCGGGCGCACATCCTTCAAAATAACAAAATTATCATTACATAATGACGATCGGCGTGCTATTTAGTTACCGGATGAATAACGCTTCCACTATATCCCGTGTATCTCTCTTAAGATCAATTACAAATTGCTGTTTAGCATGACATTTCTGCGACAATCACTGTGATTAAGTTGTTATAACTATTACATTAGCTATACATAACTCAGTTTTTATGCGATTCAGAACCCTCATTACCCTATCACTATTAATATTCACCGCAGTTTTGATGAGTGCATTTATGCCTCAGGCACCGAAGAAGGCCAGCAATCTAAAGATACTTCCGAAGGATATCAGTCATGAAGAACTGGACAAGGTCATGGAAGGATTTAAGGTGGCCCTGGGCGTAAAGTGTAGTTTCTGCCATTCTGCGGACAAAAGCGACCCTAAACGTATGGACTTTGCCAGTGATGCCAAACCGGAAAAAGAGATGGCAAGAGATATGATGCGGATGACCATCAAGATCAATAAGAAATACTTTCATATTAAAGACGCTGACGATACCAAGGCCGTTCTTGCAGTAAGCTGTTTTACCTGTCATAACGGAAATGCACATCCCGAGAACAAATAAGAAGATCTTCGCACTGAACAAAAGCCTGTTTGCATCCCTTGCAAACAGGCTTTTTTTTTAAAACCTGTCCTGATGTCTGTTAGGTTTAATAATTTACATTACAGAATCCAAATATCTATAAACGAACTTATGTGTATTAATAGATAATATTTATTTGTTAATTTCGTTTTGTGAATAAATAATTAACTTATATACTATATCTGGTTGCTTATTCTGGTCATGTGCCAAGATCATTCATTTTATAACGATGCATCTGATTCTGATTTTTTATTTCCTGTTGCAACCTGTGGTTTGGTTGGACAATATCAATGATGCACAAAAGCTGGCGGCGGGGTCACATCAATTAATTCTCGTCTACTTTTCCGGCTCTGACTGGTGTGTTCCCTGTATCAGGCTGAGAAAAGACCTGCTGGAGTCAGAGATATTTGGCCAATATGCGGCAACGCAGCTATTGCTGGTTCGTGCAGATTTCCCCCGGAACAGGAAGAACCGTCTTTCGCCCGCTCAGGTGAAAATAAACGAGGCACTTGCCGACCGCTACAATCCTGACGGTAAATTTCCCTACATTCTGGTACTAGACGAAAAGGGCAGGGTTTTAAAAGACTGGGATGGGTATATCAATGAAACTCCCCGGCAATTCATCCTTGAGTTAGCAACTCTCAAATCCAACCATACCGATGGAAAATAAGGTTTGTCATCAGAAGATAGTAAAACTGATGGGAAACAGATTTGAATTTACGGTGATCGCCGGTGATTATCTTTTGGCGGAAGAGGCAATAAATGCAGCAGTAGCTGAAGTCAGCAGGATAGAGGAGCTGCTCTCCACCTTCAGGGAAAACAGTCAGACGAACCTTGTGAACCGCCATGCGGGTATTCAGCCTGTGAGAGTGGACAACGAGGTGATCCGGTTGATCCTGCGTTCCCAAAAGATTTCAGGTTTAACCCAGGGTGCATTTGACATCACTTATGGATCTATTGACAGGAGCCTGTGGAACTTTGATGTGAAGATGACCGCTCTGCCAGACCGGCAACGGGCCCTGCAGTCGGTATCCCTGATCAACTATAAAAATATAATTGTGAACTCCCTGGATTCAACAGTAATGTTAAAACACAGGGGAATGCGGATTGGCTTTGGAGGCATTGGAAAGGGGTATGCGGCCGACTGTGCCAGGGCCGTTTTGCAACAAAAGGGTATTGAAAGCGGGATAGTAAATGCCGCGGGAGATTTAACCACCTGGGGAACGGCCCAAAATGGAATGCCCTGGACAATAGGCATTGCCGATCCCATTCAAAAGGACAGGCCTTTTTCTACACTGAATATTAGCAATCTGGCAATTGCCACATCAGGGGATTATGAGAAATATGCTGTGATCAACGGCAAAAGATACGCACATACGATTGATCCGAAGACCGGTTTGCCAATAAGCGGAATTAAAAGTGCCAGTATTCTTTGCAAGAGTGCCGAGCTTGCCGATGCGCTTGCTACACCGGTTGTTGTCATGGGTGTCAAGGTTGGACTAAACCTGATCAACCAGCTGCGGCAGGTTGCCTGCGTCATTATTGACGATGAAGGCCATCTGCATACTTCGAAAAATATTAATCTAAAATACTGATATGAGATCTTCAATAAAAAGAGCCTGGCTGTTGAGCGCAGCATTCACCTGTCTATGCATGCATTGTGCCTGTACAGCAGTTAAGCCTTATCAGAAAAACAGGCTTAACGATGCAGAAATGGTAACATCTTCCCGGATGGCTCAGAAATTTGAACAAAATTTTCAGCTCTACAGGGAAGCAGCTTCCGGTGCGAATGGTGGTAAAAGCGGTGGCGGCTGTGGTTGCAATTAATTTCCCGGCTAAGAAATGAAAAAACTTTTCCTGCATATTGCTGCCCTATATCTGGGCATATTGAGTACCTATGGACAAACAAAATCATCGGTTGCTGTTAAGGACAGTTCAAATTACCGGATGCGGAAGCTGCGGGTTGAAGAGATAGACTTTGTGACTTCGTATTATCACCAGGATGGAAATCACTCGGCGGTTACCGGGGGTACAGGTACAGAAAAGCTGACAGATAATTCGAATACAATTGATCTGCAGCTTTATGGTTTCAATAAAAAAGGCTGGAAGAATACATTTCTTTATGAATTGGGAATAAGCCATTATACCTCGGCATCATCAGACAAAATTGATCCCAATACGATTTCTTCGGCTTCCCGGAGGGACCTGCGCATCTATCCTTCATTCAACTGGACACAATCAAATGAAACTACAGGCAATTCATACGGTTTCAGCGGGTCTTTTTCGTGGGAATCTGACTATATCTCAACAGGTGCAGGATTTAATTTAACGCGGTTATTTAACAACCAGAACACGCAGTTCGATCTGAGGCTCCAGGCGTTTCTGGATACCTGGAAAGTAATACTGCCGGTTGAACTGCGGCCCGAATACCAGGGGCCTGCCACATCCGGACAGATTGATTATCACTATGGGCACGCTGCCAGGAATTCTTTCAGTGCAGCGTTTTCTGTTTCACAGATCATTAACCAGCGGATACAGGTGTTGCTGACAGTTGAACCCGCATATCAGCATGGTTTACTGGCAACCAGGTACCAGCGTGATTATTTTACAGACGGCTCGATCAGGGCAGAAAACCTTCCTGATAACCGTTATAAACTGCCTGTTGCCGCCAGGTTCAATTATTTCCTGGATGACATGTTCATTATCCGCACATTTTACCGGTATTACATGGATAACTGGGGCATAAGGGCGCATACCGCAGAGCTGGAATTACCGGTAAAGTTAGGTTCTTTTTTTTCGGTAAGTCCGTTTTACCGGTACAATACCCAGACCGGTGCCCGTTATTTTACTCCATATGGTCAGCATGATCCGGATGATCTTTTTTATACGAGCGACTATGATCTTTCTGGTCTGAACAGCGGTTTTTTTGGTGCCGGACTTCATTTTACACCGGTAAACGGGGTGTTCGGCTGGAAAAATCTGAGTATGCTGGAGTTGCGCTATGGGCACTACAACAGGTCAGACGGACTCGGCTCAGATATCGTTTCCTTAAATCTAAAATTCAGGTGATCAAAAATATATTGATCATTTATGTCTGATGAAAAGTAAATCGGTAGTTTTGCAAAGTGAGAACCGCATGTCTTTACATATTGATCGTTGTACATTTGTGTGCAAATACCACCCTGGCGGAGCTGCTGAAGATGCCCTTTTTAGGTGAGCATTTCATTGCGCATCAGGAGCGGAACCCGCGCATCAGTATGATGCAATTCCTGTCTATGCATTATTGGGGCAAAGATATCAATGATAAGGACGGCAAAGAAGACATGAAACTTCCTTTTAAAAAGCTGTCCTCCCATTCACACCTGCTGTTCCAAACCCTGTTCAGGTCTGTACAGTACCGGAAGGATATCCACTATATAAGATCCATGGCAATTTACCGGGAGAACTTCATCGGAAGCCTTTTTCTTGAAAGATTAGATCGTCCTCCTCAGGCGGTAACCGTTAAATTTTCTTTGTAGTATTCAATTGCCCGGGCCAATTCTTCAGGCGGGGCAACCTTTATCCTTTAACATTCGTTATTATTAAAAAATATGGAAGAATTAGAAAATTCCCCATCCAGAGATGCAATCAGGACAACACAGCTTGGAATTATCATCAGCATTGTACTCATCTTTGTAAAGGGGATTTCAGGTTACCTCGGGCATTCGTATGCATTAATTGCAGATGCAACAGAATCGGGGGCAGATGTCATCAGCTCGGGCCTGTTATGGATTGCTTTACTTTACGCGCAGCGGCCCGCAGATAAGGGCCACCCATACGGACATGGAAAGGCAGAGCCGATTGCAGCCGTTTTAATTGGGTTGTTTTTAATCGGGGCAGCAGGCTGGATTGCCTGGCACGCCGTTTATTTTATTCAAACGCCCCATCAGCTTCCAAATATTTATACGCTGGGCGTCTTAGTGCTCGTTGTTGTAGTTAAAGAAACATTATTCCGCTATGTGATGAAGGTAGGAAAGCGGTTAAACAGCCAGGCTGTAAAAGCTGATGCTTATCACCACAGGAGTGACGCAATTACATCAATAGCTGCCTTTATTGGTATCTCTATAGCCTTGTTTCTTGGGAAAGGCTATGAAGGGGCCGACGATTGGGCTGCACTGCTGGCCTGTTTATTTATCGTTTATAGTGCTTTTAATATTATACGCCCTGCCATTTCGGAGATCATGGACGGTGCACCTGCAGATGAGCTGATCGCAGCGATAACTGCAATAGCCTCGGTCCATACAGAAGTGAAACGGGTGGAAAAGTGTTTCGTACGAAAAATGGGGCTGCAGTACTACGTGGACATGCACATTGAAGTTGATGGAACGATCAATGTATTTGATGCACATCAGGTTGCGCACCAGGTTAAAGACGAGCTTTTACACGCTGATCTGAATATCAAGGACGTTCTCATACATGTTGAACCCTTTTTAAAATAAAATTATGAGAGAAAAAAGATTTAATCTTGTTCACCGGCTTATTCACTGGGCAATCGCGCTTACGTTTTCATTCCTGTTATTAACTATTCTGCTCCGGATGGGATGGATGAACAAGGATGGGATGGGGGAGATTATCCAGAAAAACCTGGGCAAGTTTGGCGCGGAAATCAGTAAGGCAGATGCCGGAACCATAGGCAAGGCAGTAAGGCGGCCGATGTGGAGCTGGCATGTGATTGCCGGGTATGTACTGATCGGGCTGTATGTGATCAGGATGGCTATCACTGTAACCCAGGGAATTGCTTATCAAAACCCGCTGTCAAAAGATACCCCGTTAAAGGAGAGGTTTAAGTCATGGGTGTACATTGTGTTTTATCTGCTGGTAGCGGTTTCCCTGTTTACCGGTTTTATGATAGAGAATGGCCCGAAAGATTTGCAGAAGAACATGGAATTTGTACATGTGAAGTCATTATACTACTTACTTGCCTTTATCTTTATTCATCTTTCGGGCGTGTTTCTTGCCGATGCCGGGCCGGAAAGGGGCATTATTTCCAGGATGATCAGCGGCGACAGAAAAGACTAATGTGGCGGGCTGAGGTGTTTATTGAAGTGAATGCCGTTATTTAAAGGTACCTTGATAAAATATTGGCAATCCGCCAGTATTTTATCGGGTATTCCATTTGGAAAAGATATTTAATGCGCTCATTGATAGTTTTATTGATAACAAAGTAGGCATAGCTGAAAATTTTTTAAATGCATCTTTAGCAACGCATTTAAAAGAAAACCTGACCGGTTTATTCCGGGAAAAAATGATGCGTTCTGCCGGGACAGGGAATGACGCCCTGGTTGTGCACGACAAACTGGTGAGGAGCGATATGATCTACTGGCTGGACCGGAGCAATAACAATCCCTGGGAAAATGATTTTTTTGACCTGATGGATAGCTTTGTGAGTTATTTAAACAGCAGCTGTTATACCGGGATCACCGGATATGAGTTCCATTATACACTTTACGAGAAAGGGAGTTTTTACAAAAAACATCTTGACCAGTTTGGCAATAATCCAAGCAGGCAGTATTCCATGATCATGTATTTAAATTCCGACTGGCAGGAAGATGACGGCGGGGAGTTACGGATCCACCATTCTGACCACCTGCAAAATATCAGTCCGGTTAACGGCAAAAGCGTTTTTTTCAAAAGCAGTGAACTGGAACACGAAGTGATGCTCACCAACAGGCCGCGGATGAGCATTACGGGATGGCTAAAGATCAATTGACCCCCTGTGATGTGTTAGCACAGGAGGTCAATTGGCTGCCAATCATTTTCCCGGCAGCATTACGTTTTCATTCAGCAGTTCAGCAATGTAACCGGCGCAGAGCTGATATGGTTCATGCTGTTTCAATTCATCGCTCAGCTGGCTGACATGGTTTTTATATTTATCATTTGACAGAATTTCCTTTACAGCCTCATGTATGGCCTCTGGTGCAGGGACTTCAACGTTCAGGTTAATGCCGCAATTGAAATAGGCCACGCGGGTTCCTACTTCATTTTTACCGCCCCGGATGCCGGATGTGATAACCGGAAGTTTATTGGCAATGCTCATTAACGTTGTCAGGTAACCGCCGTTCGTGATACATACTGAGGCATAAGGCATGACTTCGTCAAATGGAATATAACTTTCTATGATCAGATTTTTTGACTTGTACTTTTCCCTGAGTGCCAGGGTCCCGTTTCCACCTGTGGTAGCAATCACCAGTGTATCGGTATCTTTGAAGGCTTCCAGCGTTGGCTCCAGGATATTTTTGGGGTCGCTTTCGGCTGTTCCCTGTGTAACCAGTACTATTTTGTCGTATTTTAACAGGCGCTCATCAAACCAGGTCCTGTTCTCTTTCCTGTTTGAATAAGGCATCAGTGTTCCTACAAACCTGATATTATCTCCAAGATCACTCCGTTTATATTCAAAACCTGATGTACCGATCTGCAGATACAGGTCTGACTGTCTGATGAGGAGGTCAAACAGGATGGAGCGTTCAATTTCAATATCGTTATCCCTGAGGATGGCATCATAGATATCTATTGAACGTTTGAACAATACAGTGGAAACAAAGTCGCGCAGCCTTGCGTATTCGGCGTGCTGGCTGTCTGTGGACGCAGGTGTCAGTGCCATTCCATATGAGGCCAGGTCTACAGAATCTGTAGCCAGCGGAACCATACCTACTGATACCACGGGGATATTCATTTTAGCTTTTACAAACGGAATTGCCGAGAACATGCTGTCAGAGATCATCAGCTCAAATGGGAAGGTACCATAAATCGTTTTGATATCTGCGTAGTATTCGGATGAGCGTTTGGCGAAGATATTGATCAGGTCAAAATTAAGTTTTTCAGGCTGGTCAGTGATATATTCTCTTTCAGGAAAGATATATTCCAGGTTGATCGGATTGATGTCCAGGGCCTTGGTGAAAACGTAATGCGGAATTGATAATCTTTTCAATTTCTCTTCGAATATCCTGGAGGTATACCAGCGTACATCACAGCCGGCTTCCTTCAGGTATTTTGCTAAGCCCGTAAGCGGATTAATGTGTCCGTCATTGGGTACAGTAGCAAATAAAATTTTTTTTCCATATAGGGCTTCATTCATAATTCGTAATTGTTAGATTAATGCAACTTATTAGAGGTGTCTCGTTCTAATTATTAAATAATAATTAACTTAACAAAGTTGAAAATCCGGCCAAGAAATACATATCCCCAAATAGGGTGCTTTCTTGGCCAGGAAACCTAACACTTTGAGGGATATCCCCCGGCTTTGGCTGAAATGGTTTTGCTAAGGTGTTGACAGTAAGCATGGTAAAAAAGCAGGCGCGATAATCAGTTCAAAAAGACTAATATATATAAAGATGAAAACAACTATTGGAATTACAGAAGAAAACAGAGCAGCCGTCAGCGGTCAGCTTGCTAAATTACTGGCGGATGAATTTGTATTATACACTAAAACCCTGAATGCACACTGGAACGTTGAAGGCAGGGATTTCCACAGCATGCATATCTTTTTAGAAGAACAGTATAACCAGTTACAGGAGCTTGCGGACAGCGTTGCAGAAAGGATCAGGTCACTCGGACATTATGCTCCTGCAACATTAAAAAGCTTCCTGGAGCTTACGCACCTGACCGAATACAGCGAGAGGAAAAATGACAGCATTGGTTTCATCACTGAGTTGCTGGAAGACCACAATATTATCATTGAATTTATCAGGGGCAACATTACACCTTTTGCCGAAGATTTTAAAGATGCAGGAACCAGTGATTTTATTACCGGGTTGATGGAAGGACATGAGAAGATGGCCTGGATGTTACGTGCACACCTAAAATAATATTGCTGGTCTGACCCTCCGGGCAGATCTCCGCTTCATTCAGGATTCCCTGTGCCGGTAAGGTAACCCGTACAGGGAATTCCTGTATAACGGCCATTTTTACAATAAAGGCCGGGCAGGTGTGTAGCGTATTTGTAATGACAGGCGTTTACCCGTTAAATATAAATGATCATATCATATTAGCCCATATCTACCGTCTTATGAAGAAAAACGCTGGCCTCACCTTGCTGACTTTAATAACCTTATTATCAAGTTGTATAAAAGATAAGCATACGTCTTCTCTTGTAGGAGAGTGGGAGCTGAGAACTGAAATCGACAGACGAACCAGGGCGGCAACAAACTATTTGCCCGGAAATGGTACAATCCTGAAATTCAGCGGTACTGACTATGAGATCTATTCCCATGAAAAATTTGTGAAAAGCGGAAAATATACGGTAGAGGGCTGTAAAACTATGTGTACAAAAGATTCCGTTGAAAGAATTGTTTATGATGACCAGCTGGACTCTGTTTCCTTCAATAGTTTTTTTAAGATTGACAGCAATAAACTAAGTATTTACGTGGGCGCCGGTAACAAACCCTCGGTTATATACACCAGGATAAAATCTTAATTATTCATCTTAAATTTATATTTCTTCACAAGCTGCTAAAATACGCTGGCAAATAATGTAATAACCATTGCATTAATTTCTATTTATTTTTTATTAAAAATAAATGCATACCTGTGCAACAACCTGCAACGTCATGCGTCATATGTAACATCTGGTCATACCAGTTTAACCCTATTATTATTTTTACAGCAACTCATCCATTCACGTGAAGAAAATTTTACTGTTCGTTTTATGTCTTTCCAGTTATTTGTGTACTGCACAAACCAAAGATTCATACAGCCTCAAAGGCACCGTGCTTGACTCCGCAAAAAGCGAGCCCCTGGAATATGTGACCATCAGTTTGCAGTATGCTGCAACAGGAGAACAGTTGAAGACCACGCTGACAAAACAGGATGGTTCATTTGAAATTGCTGTCAGCAAACCCGGTGCATATAAATTGGTGGTGGCATCAGTTGGTTACAAAACTAAAACCATTCAGCCCTTACATTCTGCTACAAATCTGCATAAGGTACTTCTGGTATCTACCTCCAACCAGCTGACTGAAGTTGCTGTAACTGCTACCAGACCGGTGATTAAACAGGAAGTTGACCGTATCAGTTATGATGTGCAGAGCGATGCCGAGAGTAAAGTCCTCACAGTGCTGGATATGCTGCGCAAGGTCCCAATGGTATCTGTAGACGCTACTGACAACATTAAACTCAAGGGAACCGGCAATTACAAGATACTGATCAATGGTAAGGAGTCTTCGCTGATCGCCAAAAACCCTTCAGATGTATTTAAATCTATGCCGGCCACCAATATCCTCAAGATTGAGGTCATCACCACCCCACCTGCAAAGTATGATGCGGAAGGGCTCTCCGGTATTATTAACATCATCACAAAAAAGAATATAGACCAGGGCTACAGCGGGGGCATCAATGCCCGTTACAATACTGTAAACGGCCCCGGCATCAACGTAAACGGAACAGTAAAACAGGGTAAGTTTGGCGTAAACGGATACGTGGGCAGGTACAACCAGGGTAAACGCACTACTGCTTATGGCAGCTCAAATGAGATCAGCAGCCCGGTAAGGTCAAGCCTGCTGCAGAACGGAACAGGTACGGAAGACTGGAGCAATATATATGGAAATGCCGAAGTCAGCTATGAGATCGATACGCTTAACCTGCTGACCGCTAACTTTCAGGGTTACAGCAATAAAAACAACAATGAAACAGATCTTTTTTCTATGGATCACAACGGGGACAATTCGCTTTCCAGATCCTATAATCTGCTCAATAATGCCGCAGGCAAAAACAAAGGTAATGACGTTGGGCTTAACTATCAGCTCGGGTTCAAAGATAAAAAAGATCAGATTCTGACGGCATCTTATAAATACAGTGTCTCCTCCAATCGCCAGGATAACGATGCCAATTACCTGCAGGACCAGAATTTCAGTTATCCGGGCGCAGTAGCCAGCAATTACAGGCAGTTTAACCGCTCCGGCACTAATTCACATACCATGCAGCTGGATTACGTACATCCGGTTAAGGCCCTTACGATAGAGGCGGGCACAAAGGGTATCCTGCGGCATAATTATAGCGACTTTGAAAATTACAACCAGAATGCTGCTTCAAAGGAATATATTCTGGACCCCTCACAATCTAATCACCTGAATTATGACCAGAATGTCTTCAGCGTATACAATACCTATCAGCTCAAACTCAAAAGCTGGGTAATGAAAACCGGGCTGCGTGTAGAGCGCACTACCGTGGACGCAAATTTTGAAGGCATTCCACTTGATCAGCGTTATACAAATTTTGTTCCTTCGGTCTCCGTGCAGCGTAAAATTGACAGCACCAATAATATTACCTTTGGATTTACTGACCGTCTGCAGCGGCCCGGGGTGTGGCAGTTAAATCCATTCATCGACAGGTCTAATCCAAAATACATCAATACCGGAAATCCTGAATTAAGGCCGGTAACCAGCCATACTTTTGAGCTGAATTACAGTAATTTCAAAAAGGGATCTATCAATATCGGGCTAAACTATGCATTTGCAAATAACACGGTGGAGAGTGTGGTTAATGTAAGCCCCGATACGGTTACCACTACAACCTATGCAAACGTGGGCAAGAACAGGAAACTGGGGACAGACATCAATGCGAATATCCCGCTCACAAAAAAGCTGAATGTGAACCTAAATCTTGAACTTTTACGGGTTTGGCTGTCAGGTACTTATAACGGCGAATTCTATAATCAGAAAGGTTACCAAGGGCATGTTTTTACCTATACCAGCTATAAGTTTGAAAAAGATTATACCGCTGGTTTGAATATTGGATATGACAGCCGCTACGTGATGCTGCAGGGGCGTGACAATGAGTTCTTTTTCTACTCCGGCAGCGTATCCAAAGAGTTCCTTGATAAAAAGGCCAGCATCTCGCTCAGTGCCAATATGCCCTTCAAAAAGTATAAAAGAATTGATTTTTATAATGAAACGCCAGACTTTAGCCAAAGCAGCTACCGGGATATTTATTCAAGAAGGTTTAACATCAGTTTCAACTACAAATTTGGCAAGCTGAAAGGGGAGATCAAAAAGAACAGCAGGGGAATAAATAATGATGATGTAAGCGCCGGAGGGCGTCAGTAGGAATCATTTGCACTTGATCATTTGAAAATCACTCAATTAGGGGATGTGTATGCCGCTAATATTGAATAACTTTATTTTCAGATTAGCTGAAATGATATACTACCCTGATGAGAGCTGCATTACCAAATGACCATAAACTTGTTGTTGATTTGTTAGCCAGGGCATTTCAGGACAATCCAAGTGTGAATGCTGTTATTGGTGATGGCCCCTTGAAGTGGAAAAGGATAGATGCGATAATGGATTACGCTTTTAAAATGAGCCACCTTTTTGGTAGAGTCTATTTATCTGATGATAGAAAAGCATGCGCACTGACTTTATATCCTCATCAGCAGAAAACCAGTTTACAATCTTTATGGCTTCTTGTTCAACTGGTCAGCAGAATCGGTATCAGTACTGCTTTGCGGGTGATGAAACGGGACAAGCCCATGCAGAAAATAAAGCCCCTGGAGGATATGGTTTATCTGGCTTTTATAGGGGTAGACCCCGGTGCCCAAGGTAAGGGTATTGGGGGGGCGCTTTTACAAAAGATCCTTGCAGACGCCAGAAAAGAGCATTTTCCGGTTTACCTCGAAACATCTGTTTTCTCCAATACCCTGTTTTACCAGAAATATGGGTTCGATATTTACGCCCAGCTGGATCTGGGTTACATACTTTATTTCTTAAGGCGCCCTTAAACAGAAAGCCCCATCATCTTTATTGCCATTGCGGGTTGCAACTGTCAATATTCTCTGTAATTTAGGAATTATAATTCTTTGGTGAATGGAAGAGGTTTTCTCTATTAAAAATGGCAGCATAAAGGCATTCGAAGCTGCTTACCATCATTGGAGCGGCAAGATTTACTTCTTTATATTCAGGCAGTGCAACTCCGAAGCTATTGCCGAAGACGTGGTACAACAGGTATTCGTCCGCCTTTGGGAAAAGCGGGAAAGCCTGTCTTCAGACCACAGCCTGAGCGTCCAGCTTTTCCGCATGTCCAAAACTATTTTTATCGATGAGCTCAGGAAAAGTGCACAGTCGCGCAGATACCAGGAACGGCTGCAGCAGGGAACAGTAGATTCTGTAGAAAATACACTTGAACACAAGGAAGCGCTGCAAATTGTTTATAATGCAATTGAGCAGATGCCTCCTGTACGGAAGCGGATATTTCTGATGAGCAGGATGGAGCACCTGTCTTACAATGAGATTGCTGAAAAACTCTCTATTTCTCCAAAAACCGTGGAGAACCATATTGCCCTGGCTTTAAGATACCTCCGTGGTTTTACACCGCTGCTGATAGTTCTGCAGTTTCTTTAGGCAATTTCCGGAATATAAATATTTTTTTTTCTGTTAGGGGTAGGGTTCATTTCAAACGTATTGAATGAAATGGAGATGACCAAAGAACTGATCGAAAGGTTTTTAAAAGACCAGTGCAGTGCCGAAGAAGCTGAATATGTTGCAGACTACCTGCGGAAGCATCCCTACCTGCTGGATGAGTTTCTGCCGCAACAGGAATGGGATGAACTCGCAGATTCCTATTTGCTTTCAGAAGACAGGAAAGAGGAAATCCTCAGCCAGGTCAGGAATCAGTTGAATTTAAATCAAGCCAAACGTAAAAATTACTGGTGGTTGGCCGTTGCAGCATCAGTTCTCCTTCTGCTTACGCTGAGCATCCTGTTCACCAGAAGGCCCATAGCCCATATGCAAAAGGGAAATTTGGTTTATAACCTGGTGAAAATCAATTATGGCAGGGATGACCTGCCCCTGAAAATTGAAGACGGATCCTTCATCCTGTTAAAAGCCGGAAGTGAAATTCATTATCCTGAGCATTTTAAAGGGAAAGAACGTAACTTTTTTTTAAAGGGCGAAGCTAGATTTAAGGTAGCTAAAGATCATCTGCGCCCTTTTAATGTTTATGCCGGAGGGACTATTACTACCGCCCTGGGAACGGAATTCACTATTTCTGCACATCCGGATGACCGGCAAACAAAAATTGTTTTGCATGAAGGCAGGGTAGTGATCAAACCCGAGCATCCCGAGACCTTTTCCAACAGTAGAGATATATACCTGGTTGCCGGCGAACAGGTATCTGTCAATAAAACCACCTATTTAGCAGTTCTGAGTCGCACAAATGCAAAGCTGAAAGTCCTAAAGCCGGTAAGAACCGCCGGAAGCACGGAGATCACCGCTACTACCATCACTTTCCAGAACCAGAGTCTGAAGAATATTTACAAATCCTTAGACAAAGAATTCTTTGTGCGCATACACTATAACGATGCTGAAATTGCAGACCGGTATTTTACCGGATCTTTTAAGCGCGATAGCCTCACGCTGGATAAGATCATCCAGGAAACTGCACTCCTGAACAAGCTGCATATTGAGAAACGTGACAGTGTTACCTATTACCTGAGCCAGCCATGAAAGAACCATAAATAACCACAAAACAACCAGTCAACTAACCATTTTACAAAAGAACCATTGTAAAAAAACTAAACAACTATGAAAAAAAATCTACTAAGAACCGCGAAAAGGCGACTTCAGAGAATTCTGCTGTTTTGCCCTTTCTTCCTGCTGATCAGCGGAAGTGTAAGCGCCCAGACCGGCGCATCTGTGACCGGCATCGTCAAAGATGCCGCAGGAGGAACGCTGCCCGGCGTTTCAGTGAGAATTGAAAACAGAGAAAGGAATTTCAGGAGTACCACCACCACCAACACACAGGGGATGTTCTCTGCCGCAGGTATTCCTCCGGGAGGAGGCTACACTTTTACATTCAGCTCCATTGGGTATAAGGCAAAGGTACTTGAAAATTACACCATCAACCTGCTGGACAAACTGTCAATAGCGATCAGTCTTGACGAGGATGCCACTAAATTAAACGATGTGGTAATTACCGCCCTCGGAATTAAACGTAATAAGAAGGCACTGGGGTACAGCATGGCCGAAATTAAGGGAAATGAGCTGACACAGGGTAGCGAGGTAAACGTAGCCAATTCACTTTCAGGAAAAGTATCCGGTGTACAGGTTAGCCGGGCAGCCTCGGGCTCAGGAGGCTCTTCCAAGGTGGTGATCAGGGGTAATAACTCTCTGATCGGGAATAGCCAACCCTTATATGTGGTTGATGGAGTACCTATCGATAATCAGAATATCGGGGCCGCAGGCAGCACCGGAGGAACAGATTATGGAGACGGGATTTCCAATATCAATCCGGATGACATTGAGACGATGTCCGTTTTAAAAGGGCCGAATGCGGCAGCATTATATGGGCAGCGCGGAAGCAACGGTGTGATCCTGATCACTACGAAATCGGGAAAGGAAGGTAAGGGGATGAATATCCAGTTCAAATCAGACTTTTCCGTAGGGAGCGCACTTGTTTCGCCTGATTTTCAGAATGAATACGGGCAGGGGCTGAACGGAGATTTCACGAACTTTAGAAAAGATGACGGCAGTATTGTCACCATGGCGCAGGCTGTCGCCGGCGGCTTTACCGGAATGCCTAAAGTAAGCGGCGGCCGTGACCGTCTGACACGTTCCAGCTGGGGTGCCAGAATGGAGGGGCAAACCTATGAAGACCAATGGGGGAATGTGTTGTCATTCACACCGCAACCGGATACCTATACCGGTTTCTTTCAGACAGAAAAGCAATACACCAATAACCTGAGTGTAGAGGGGGGAAATGAAAAAGTAAATTACAGGTTATCCTATAACAATACTTATGTAGATGGTTATGTACCTACAAATACCATCAACCGGAACAATTTTAATTTGCGTACACAGGCCGCTATTACGGATAAGTTTCACCTGGATGCCAAGCTGAATTATATCTTTCAGGATGCCACTAACCGCCCAACTTTGTCTGATGCTTCAGACAATCCCGCATACCTGCTTATCAGTCAGCCAAGAAGCATCCCAATGGATATCCTGAGCCAGTATAAATGGACTGCGGCAGATGTTTCAAGGCAACTGGGCTACTCTGGTCCTGTAGTGGGACTGGAAAAGACGTATGCCACCAACAGTTCTACCGCAAATCCGTTCTGGACAATCAATGAGACCAGGAACACCGACCGCAGGGACCGTGTAATCGGATTCCTCAGGTTATCATATGACATTAAACCCTGGTTAAAGCTGAGTACCACAGGTGGTACTGATTTTTATACAGATCAGCGCCTCAGGTACCGCGCAGTAAATACTTACCAGAGTTTAAACCGCAAGGGGGATATGAGCGAGACCGTAATTCGCGTACGGGAAGATAACTTCGATGCCCTGTTAAACAGTAATTTCAAGATCGCAAATGATTTCAATGTTACGCTGAATGCCGGTGCCAGTCATCTCAGCCGCTTTTTGCGCCAGACAGGTAATACAGGCAGCCAGTTCATTGTGCCCAACCTGTATGTGATTAATAACACACTCACCAATTCTTATGTTTTTGACCTGGTGGAATCGAAGATCAACTCGGTATACAGTTCTGGTCAGATCAGCTATAAGGATTACCTGTTCCTGGATCTGTCTGCGAGAAACGACTGGTCTTCTACGCTTTCCCGCAATAATAATTCTTTCTTCTACCCATCTGCAAGTGCAAGTTTTATCGCCTCGGAGGCCTTGAACTTTAAGGGCAACACGGTTCGATATCTTAAATTCAGGGGATCTATTGCTCAGGCCGGAAGTTCGGGGAATCCTTACCAGCTAACTGGTACGTACAGCCTTGACCAGTATTCGCATGGAGGTGTGCCACTCGCTACCTTTACCACCATCATTCCGGATAAGAACCTGAAAAATGAACTTACCACTTCCATAGAGGCGGGGTCAGACCTGGAACTCTGGGGCGGAAGATTAGGTTTTAGTTTTACACTCTATCAGGCCTCTACAAAAAATCAGATCCTTGATGTTCCCATCGCGCCATCCAGTTTATTTAACGTTACCCGTATCAACGCAGGCGAGATCCGTAACCGCGGTATCGAACTCTCGTTAAACGGTACACCCATTAAAACAGCATCCGGCTTTACCTGGAAAACCACGTTCAACTTTAATAAAAACGTAAATAAAGTACTCTCGTTAACTCCCGGTGTGGAAACCTTTCTGATGGGTTCTGACAGGGGAATAAATGTTGTAGCCCAGGTTGGCCGTCCCTTTGGAGAGCTGGTTGGAACACAGTTTGCCTGGATTAAAGATGAAAACGGTAACAGGCTGATAGATCCGGATACCGGACTCCCGTTGCGCAGTAACGGCAGGGTGGTAGAAACCATCGGAAATGCACAGCCCAAATGGCTGGGAGGTTTTTTCAACTCCTTTACCTACAAAGGCGTAACGCTGAATGCCCTGGTCGATATCCGCCAGGGAGGAATGATCTTCTCTCAAAGTAACCGGGAAGAGATCATTTATGGTACTACCAACAAAACAGTTCCGGGCAGAGATGGCTCTTACGTGGCCTCAGGAATTGTGGCTTCCAAAAATGCCGACGGAACCTGGTCCGGTACAGGAGTTGCCAATACAAAGTCTGTTAAGGCGCAGGACTACTGGAACCTGGTAGCAAGTGATAAAGAAGTAATGGTGTCTGAAGAAATGCTGAATGACGCAAGTTATATCGCTATGAGGGAGATCAGCATCCGCTACCAGCTGCCTTCAAAGTTTATTCCGACTTCAAAGATCAAAAATATTGCCGTAGGTGTTTATGGACGTAATTTATTTTACTTCCAGCGTAAAACAGACGGGTTCTCCCCTGAATCTTCATCCTTCAATACTTCAAACTCTTCCATCGGTATAGAATCAACATCGTTACCAATGCTGAGGAATATAGGGTTTAACTTAAGCATAACACTTTAACCGGACAGTCGATGATGTGTTTTAAAAGATATAATATGAAAAACAGTATAAAAATGGTACTCTGCAGTTTCACTGTGGCACTTGCATTCGGTGCCTGTACTAAGGATTTTGAAAAGTTAAATACACCACCTACATCTGTAACGGTCATAGATCCTGTGCTGGTGTTCTCCAGGGTGCTCAGAGATGGTACCTTCGCAGAGGGAGGTGAACTGCCGAATAACAAATTTGGTTCATGGGTGCAGCAATGGGCAGGGGGGCAGGTTGTTCCCGTTTCAAGATACCTGGAATCTTCCGAAGATGCCATCTGGGAAGCGCATTATGCACTGATTAAAGACCTGAAACAGATTGCCTATGAGCTGAGAGGCAAGGAAGGCGACCCTTCAGGTCGCACCAAGTTGGCCATAGCGAAGATCTATGAGATTAGCATCTGGGAACGGATGACAGACCTTTTTGGAGACATTCCTTACTCACAGGTAACCAAAACTGCGGATGCCCTGCAAGTAACTCCGGTTTTTGACACTCAGGAAAGCATTTATACCTCACTGATTGCTGATCTCAATACCGCTATGGCACAATTAACCGATACTGACGAAAGTTACGGCAGTGCCGATTTTTTTTACGCAGGCAGTGCACCGAAGTGGCGCAAGTTTGCGAATTCATTAAAACTTCGTCTCGGTTTGCGCCTTCGGTATGCAAATCCGTCACTGGCGAGAACAACCGTTGAAGCTGCAATGGCTCAACCAGCACTGTTATTCTCTGCCAATGCCGATAATGCAGCTGTTCCTACGTTTAATAACGCGCAGCCGGTAAACGCCAACCCGATGCTCAGACAGTTCCTTACCGGAAGTTCAGACCTGAGATATGTTGCTGCTGCGCTGGTGAACAAACTGAAAGAATATAACGATCCGCGCTTACCGCTGCTGGCCCAGCCTACGGTAAACAGCGTTAAAGCAGGAAAACCTGATTATGCAGGACTTGGTGTTGCTTTAACTGATGCCCAGCTGGGGCAGGTAATAAGAGACAACTATTCAACCGCTTCGCTCAGCACCTGGTTCAGTTCTGCCTTTGCACCAATACCTGCTTACTCATTAACCTATGCAGAAGTCTCTTTCTTTAAAGCCGAAGCTGCTCTTTTAGGATGGGGTGCAACATCAGCAAATGCGGAAGGATATTTCAAGGCAGGGGTAGGCGCAGCTTTCCAGCTCCCTCCTTATGCTATAACAACTATACCTGCAACTTATGATACCGGGGTTCTTTCTTTTACCGGTCTTTCTGACGAGCAAAAACTAGAAAAGATCATGACCCAGAAATGGATCCATTTATTTGGCAGGAATTTCGAAGCATTTGCGGAATGGCGCAGGAATGGTTACCCGGTTTTAACTCCGGGTAGTAATCCGGGCTCTACAGGTGGTAGGATCCCTCGCAGGGCAATTTATTCAACGAGAGAGGCCCAGTTGAACAACGCTAATTACCAGGCGGCAGCGGCCCGCTTGTCAAATGGTGATTCGTTTCTTTCCAGGGTCTGGTGGGATAAACGCTGATTTTAGAATAAGCTGGCGTAACGGCGGCGCATTAAAAAGGCAGGTCATACAATGACCTGCCTTTTATATATTAATTTCGTCAATGTGCAGCCTGTTGCTAAGATTGGATAAATGCCAGCAGATCTGCGTTGATGGTTGCAGCTTCTGTGGCAGGCATGCCATGTGGAAAACCTGGATATGAGATCAGTTTTCCATTTTTTAACAGCTTAACAGCTTTTGCTCCTGAAATAGGGAAAGGAACAACCTGATCGTCTTCGCCGTGCAGCACCAGTACAGGGATGTCCACACTTTTCAGGTCTTCTGTAAAATCCGTTTCTGAAAATGCTTTGATGCCGTCATAATGAGCTTTGATGCCGCCCATCATTCCCTGGCGCCACCAGTTATCCCTGGTACCCTGTGATATTTTTGCTCCTTCCCGGTTATATCCGTAAAAGGGAAGCGTAAAATCCTGGAAAAACTGCGGTCTCTGAGTGGCCGTATTCAATCTTATTTCATCAAAAACAGTTATTGGAACGCCATCCGGGTTACTGTCGTTTTGTACCATAATTGGTGTAACAGCACTGATCAGTACTGCTTTGGCTACGCGGTCCTTACCATATTTTGCCGCATAGCGGATCACTTCTCCGCCACCGGTAGAGTGGCCGATGTGTATGGCATCTCTCAGGTCAAGTGCTGCAGTAAGCTCAGCTACGTCAGCAGCGTAGGTGTCCATATCATGGCCTGTTGATCCCTGAGTGGATCTGCCGTGGCCCCTGCGGTCATGTGCAATTACCCTGTATCCTTTTTCCAGGAAAAACATCATTTGCGCATCCCAGTCATCGCCCGATAGGGGCCAGCCATGATGAAACACTATAGGCTGTCCTGTGCCCCAGTCTTTGTAATAAATTTCGGTACCGTCTTTTACTGTAATTTTCATGTTTTTGCTAGTTATATCAGTTATAATTGAAAAATTGATTAATGAATAGACAAAATGGTGTATTTGACCATACCACTAGTGCTTGCTATAAATATGCCATTAGTTAAGGTGTTTAAAATCAATTATTTAATATTATATCTAGTTTTCTGTCCCACGATATGTCGTTTATTTACGATGACGGTTCGATTCCGGGAAATCTGATTCAAAAATAGTTATTACGAAATGCAATTTGCCGAAATTGGGGAAATTATTGCGCACTAAATGGTAAAAATTAATTTTTATTTTTACGATAGTATATTGATTCGATAAGGTTACTCAATCATCCCTAAAATGGCTTTTAAACCTATTTGTGTAGTGGTTTTTATACTTTTATAATATAAATTAATCACTGTATTGGGGTGATTTACAACTGAAAGCGCTAAAACGTTTAAAAAAAAAGATATATTAAAATAAAAATTATTATTAATTTAGAATTGCGGTTGTATAACTAATTACCTATATCTCTGCGAACTATTTTTTACTAAAAGGACATTATTTATCTAACCATGGCAGATTCAACGACCGCCCTTCCAACTATCAAGCGAGTAGTGTGGATAGATTACGCGAAATTTATTGGAATAATATTGGTGATCTGTGCACATCAAACGTTAAATGATGGCTGGTTTGATTTTATCTCCGCATTTGATATTCCTTTGTTCTTCTTTCTGTCCGGGTATTTGTTCTCTTTCAAAAAATTTGACAGTTATAAAAAGTTCCTGCATGCCAGGGTGCGGCAATTGCTGGTACCTTATTTTTTACTAAACTTTGTCACCTATGCGATCTGGTTGTTTTTCTTCAGGTACTTTGACCATACTTTTAACACCAGTTCCCATTTCTACAAGCCTTTTGTGGGAATATTTTATGGGAACGGGTTTGATGACTGGCTGATGCACTGTATTCCATCATGGTTCATCATTTGTCTGTTCACTTTAGAGAATATTTACTTCCTGGTGTTCCGGAATCTGAAGGGGTATTATAAATACATCGCTTTAGCCGGATTTTTGGTGCTGGGCTGGGCTGATCATACATATGATCACCACAGGTGGCCCTGGGGATTAAACGTGGCCATCATCGGGCTGATCTTTTACGGAGCGGCAAATATTTTCAAAGAGAAGATCAGTACGATTACCCGGCTTTCAGTGCTGAAATTGTTTGCCATCTGCATATGCTCTTTCGCCGTGTTGTTATTTATTTCATCCAGGAACCATGCTGATATGAATGAGAATGCCTATCAGGACCTGAAGCTGTTTTTCATCGGTGCATTTGCAGGAATTGCATTTGCTTTAACCTTAAGCCGTATTTTAGACCTCCTGCTGGGGCATGTCAAACTGTTCCAGTATATTGCACTGAACACGCTGTTCATCATGGCATTTCACCTGATGGTCATGAGTGCCGTTACAAAAGTTGTCCTGGCAGCTTTTAATATCACTCTTGAAGAGTCTATGACTAATGGTTTGATAGGTGCCATCGTTGTGCCGCTGACCGTATTGTTTCTCTTACCACTGATCTATCTTTGTAACCAATATTTCCCCTATCTGGTTGGGAAACCTGCCAAACCGGAAAAGGCCGCCAGGGTACAGGAGCCTGTCATCATTAAGCCAAAATCATCCGATGTGGCTTATGATGTAAAATAATATTGTCAGCAAGTAAAACAGGATAATCCATCTCATTGAAAGATTTATCCATTTTATTGTCAGGATAAGCCTGTACTTTTAGTCAACCAATATATAAACATTGATGAATAAGAAGTACTTTCTGATAGCTTTAGTCTGCTGTATCCATCTGTATGAACTTTCCTGTGCCCAGAACCGGTCCCTGCGTTTATGGTATACCAAACCGGCAGAGCTTTGGGAAGAAACGCTGCCCCTGGGCAATGGAAGGCTGGGGATGATGCCGGACGGAGGCGTTGATAAAGAGAATATTGTCTTAAATGATATTACCATGTGGTCTGGTGCGCCACAGGATGCCAACAATTATGAGGCTTACAAACAACTGCCCGAGATCAGGAGATTACTGTTATCAGGTAAAAATGACCAGGCGCAGGCGCTGATAGACCAGTCTTTTATCTGCACAGGCAAAGGCTCGGCAGATGTGCCTTTTGGATGTTACCAGGTACTGGGAAACCTCCATCTGGACTATACCTATGCCGGAACAGGCAACAGCCCTGTAAAATATACCGCTTACCACAGAGAACTTTCTTTAAACACCGCTACTGCAAGCTGCCGGTACAAAGTGTATGGCGTTACCTATAAAAGGGAATATATGACGAGTTTTGGCGATGATGTGGATATGATCAGGATCACAGCAGACCGCCCCGGGGCCATTAACTGTACTATTGGTATTGACCGGCCTGAACGTTCAGCCACAACGCTTGCCGGCGCTGAACTGCAGTTAGCCGGGCAGCTTGCCAGCGGGACAGCCCAGCCGGGGGTAGCCTTTCTGGCCAGAGTAAGGACAAAGCTAAAGGGTGGACAAATGCTGGCCAAAGGGAATTCTTTACAGGTAAGAAATGCAACAGAACTGATCATCTATGTAGCTGCAGCTACAAGTTTCAAAAACCCTTCCTTCAGGAATAGCGACCGTACATTGAAAACTGCGATGCACAAATCATATGAAGAGCAGAAGAAACTGCATGTTACATCTTACCAGCGGCTATTCAACCGGGTAAGCCTGGAGCTTGGTAAAACGGATGGCGCAGATGAGCCAACAGACAAAAGACTGGTATCTTTTCATCAAAATCCGCAGGCGGATAAAGAACTGCCCGTACTGTTCTTTCAGTTTGGCAGGTATCTGACAATATGCAGTACCAGGGTAGGGCTGCTGCCGCCCAATCTTCAGGGTTTATGGGCAAATCAGATCCAGACACCCTGGAATGGAGATTATCATCTGGATGTGAACGTGCAGATGAACCACTGGCCGGTAGAGGTGGCCAATCTTTCGGAACTGAACCTGCCATTGGTAGAGCTGGTCAGGGGAATGGTAAAACCCGGCGGGCGCACAGCGAAGGCCTACTACAATGCAGAGGGCTGGGTGGCACATGTGATTACCAATGTATGGGGCTTTACTGAACCCGGTGAAAGTGCATCCTGGGGAATTACCAAGGCAGGATCAGGATGGTTATGCAATAATATCTGGGATCATTATGAATTTACCAATAGCCGCAAATACCTGCAGAGCATATACCCGATCCTAAAAGGATCTGCACAGTTTTATAACAGTATCCTGATCAAAGATCCTAAAACCGGCTGGCAGGTTACGGCACCCTCTTCATCACCTGAAAATTCTTTCTTTATGCCCGATGGCAGCGGCAAACATAGCAGTATCTGTATCGGCGCAACTATTGATAACCAGATTATCCGTGAGCTCTTTAACCATGTGATCATCGCTTCAGAAAAACTGGGACTGGACGCAGCTTTCAGAAAGACCCTGCAGGACCGGCTGAAGGAGTTGCCCCCGCCAGGTGTGATCAGCAGGGATGGAAGGATCATGGAATGGCTTGAAGATTATCAAGAGACCGAACTGAACCACCGCCATATCTCACATCTCTATGGTCTGTACCCTGCATCACTGATCACCCCCGAAAGTACCCCGGCACTTGCCCTGGCAGCAAAGAAAACACTGGAAGTAAGAGGAGATGACGGGCCAAGCTGGTCTATTGCCTACAAGTTATTGTTTTGGGCAAGGCTGCATGACGGCAACCGTGCCTACAAATTATTTACGGAGATCATGAAACCTACCGTTAAGACGGATATTAACTATGGCGCCGGCGGTGGAATTTATCCCAACCTGTTATCTGCGGGGCCACCTTTTCAGATTGACGGAAATTTTGGTACCACAGCAGGAATTGCAGAGATGCTGCTGCAAAGCCATGCCGGTTTTATCGATTTTATACCCGCTATTCCTGACAGCTGGAAACCCTCAGGTGAGATCAAAGGGCTGAAAGCCCGCGGGAATTTTACGGTGGATTTTACATGGAAAGATGGCCGGGTGACCAGCTACCACGTCCGTTCAACAACTGCCGGGAAGGTAAAGATCAGGATCAACGGACAAATCAAAGAGATCCAGACGGAGCTTATTTAATGCCGGTAAGGTTTTGAACCGATGTAAAATGCTGTGATGCGTACAAGGGAAAGGTTAAAAGATATGCTATCAGGTAGTCAATTGGGTTTTTCTGTAAAGCCTTGGTGTGAGCAGCTGATTCTTTTTGAAAAAGTTGATAAAACGCGGAAGATCATCAAAGCCTAAAGTCCATGCGATCTCAGAGATGTTCCAATCCGTATGATGAAGCAGGCTCCTGGATTCCTGCATAATTCTTTCGGCAATGAGTTGCGAAGTCGTTTTGCCTGTGACCGTCTTTAAGGCATGGTTCAGGTGATTTACATGGATGGACAGTTGGTTCGCAAATTCTGCCGGGTAACGTACTTCCATGCTTTGTGTTGCAGATTCAATAGGAAACTGCCTTTCCAGTAGTTCGGTGAAAAGGGATACAATCCTTTGTGAACCATTTGAATCGTTGTATTGCTGGAAAGTGGCAGGTTCTAATTTCAGGGCAGAGTATATCATCTGCAGTACCATAGACCTTATTGAATCATATTTATAACTGAACTCAAGCGAAATTTCTCCGAGCATCTGTTTAAAAATGTCTTCAAAAATACTGAACTGCTCCGGATTTAAGTGGAAGAGAGGCACATTGCCGGGTTTAAATACCGGGTATTCTTTGATATTGATAAACTGGTCGAAAAAGTTTTCTGTAAAAACACAAAAGTAGGCCGTCTGTTCAGACTCCAGATGGTCCCATGAATAAGGGATATTAGGGTTTGAAAACAGCAATGCACAATCAAATTCGATTGTTTTGTCGGCATAATTGAGTCTTGTTTTTCCTTTCAGCAGACTTATTTTATAGAGGGCCTTTCTGTTGAAAGGTTTGCAGTCAAATTTCTCGTCTTTATTATGCCTTACAAAAAAAACATTGAAATCCTGAACATCTTTGCCAATTTCACCTGGCATCCATACCCGCTCGTCATCTTTTAAGTCTTCATGCAAATCGATCTTATTCATCCTTTTTCTTTTAAGATTCGTTAAATAGTTGATTGGCGCTAATAGCTTTCTAACCGCAGTTTTTATGTCGCTTATCATAAAAATGATAACAAAAATGATAAAAAAACAGGTTACATAGTCTACGAATAGCTGTAATAATTGAATTAATTACCCATTTATGATATTCTCGGATGCATTAACTGAAACTTAGCGTCTGAAAACAACGGAGTACGCTCAGTTTTGTGCAAACATTTGATTTTAGCAGTTTTTACTTTGATTACGGCAATTCCTGACCTGCAGGGGAAGATAACTTTGTATGAAAGATAAAGACAAATAATATGCAATACAAAGATTTCAGTAATAAAGTAGCATTAATTACAGGCGGCACATCCGGAATGGGATATGCGACAGCAAAACTATTTATCATGAACGGTGCAAAGGTCGTGATTGCAGGGCGCCGTGAAAAGGAAGGTAAAGAAGCAGAAGAGGAGCTTCGGAACATAAGTTCCGACGTGCATTTCATCCAGGCCGATGTTTCAAGGGACGATGAGGTGATCAGGCTGATCTCAGAAACAGTACAGAAGTTCGGAAAATTAAACATCGCGTTTAACAATGCAGGAATCGAAGGAGCCTGGAAAATAGTGGATGAAACGACTGAGGACGAGTACAATGCAGTCATGAATGTAAATTTCAAAGGAACGTGGCTTTCATGCAAACATGAGATTCTGCAATTTAAAAAGCAGAATGATGGTGGCGTGATCATTAATACCTCGTCATGGCTTTCAAAAGGGATATTCCCGGGATCGGGTCTTTACTCTGCCAGTAAGGCGGCCCTGGATAGTTTAACCAGATCTATAGCTGTTGAAAATTCTAAATTCAACATCAGGGTGAATAATATAAACCCCGGATATATTGATACTCCTCTTTCTGACAGGACCACCACAGCAGAGCTAAGGGAGCAAATGAATAAACATGTGCCGATGGGAAGAATGGGCAAGTCTGAGGAGATTGCAGAGCTGGTATTATGGCTTGCCGGAACTGGTTCATCTTATGTTACCGGGGAAAATATCCTGATCGATGGTGGGCTGTCAATACCCGGCCAAAGACTATAACTCAAATTATTTATTAACTAAAATTTAATCGGATGAAGTTGGATGGAAAAGTTGCACTGGTGACCGGAGCGTCATCAGGCATAGGTGAATCAATAGCAGAAGTGTTTGCAAAAGAAGGTGCAAAGGTAGTAGTTGCAGGCTTCGATCTAGAAGGCGCAAAAAGTGTTGTTGAGAAAATTATTAGCAGTGGAGGGGATGCATTCGCCGTCTCGGTGGACATCTCACATAAGGCAAGCATTGAACAGATGTATACAGATGTGATCAATCATTACGGGCGGGTAGATATCCTGGTGAACAACGCTGGTTTTTTTGACAAGTTTGCACCTTCCCTTGAAGCAGATGAAGAATTGTGGGATAAGGTTTTTGATACCGATATGAAAGGCACGTACCTGGTGACAAATGCTGTATTAAAGAATATGGTGGAGCAGGGGGCAGGTGCAATTGTGAATATTGGTTCTGTAGCCAGTCTTTTTGCAAAATTTGGAGGTGCGGCCTATATTTCCGCAAAACACGCGATGGTTGGATACACCAAACAGCTGTCTTATGATTACGGCAAGAAAGGGATAAAGGCAAATATCATTTGTCCGGGAGTAATAGAAACTAAGTTTTTTACGGAGAATGTTTCGGCAGAAGAGCAAAAAACTACCCGTGAAACAACTGATAAATTGCCTGCAAGGAGGATCGGTTATCCGGAAGATATTGCAAAAGCAGCCCTGTTCCTTGCATCGTCGGATTCAGATTATATACACGGCACAACATTACTTGTTGATGGCGGTTTAACATTGTAATCTATCTGTAGGGCAGGATCAGTCCAAACTTAAGTGTTTGTTGCTTGTTCCTTCTCTATGAGTCCGACTATCATGCGTCAAGCAAACGAGGCTAGACCGAGATTAGGGCTTAAACTCGGTCTAGCCTTGTTCCTTTGTGACACCTACCTCGGACTCAACAGCAACAAAGACTTAAGAAAGACTTCTCCTGCCGTGGCTACACCAGGCCCGGGGGCAAATACCAATGAGGGAATTTATTTTGATTTTTCTACGTAGGAGTCATCCCTTTGGTTGACCAGGTTTGGTCACTATAATGTCATTATTTATAATCAATCAAAGGAGCGGCCGTAGTAAACTACTTCTTATTGTATGTTTGTGATTTAAAATCATTCTAAATAAACATGCAAAAAATTTACAAAAGTTGTTTTATCGCTACTATAGCCACACTAATTAGTGTGATGTCCTTCGCC
>Ga0247730_1000471_pt1 | contig 29605 bp, 31 predicted proteins | sample UWRJL073202C2_FD_180959 | JGI IMG/M metagenome (GOLD analysis project Ga0247730, IMG submission 180959) | Plant litter microbial communities from Arlington Agricultural Research Station in Wisconsin, United States - UWRJ-L073-202C-2 | ecosystem: Environmental > Terrestrial > Plant litter >... | reverse complement strand
GGCGGACGAGCTGTGGGCGCCACCTCGACGAGATCGAGATCGGCTTCCGCCGCCAGTCGCAGGGCATCTTCGATACGAACGATGCCGACCTGTTCACCGCCAGGACCGACGAGGCGTACTTCGGGCACTCGGATTCGGTCGTTGACGCGCAGCTCTGTGGTGATGGATCCTCCTGGGGTCGTGTGGAGGGCCACGGGCTCTTCGGGTGCGAGACATGTGCTCGAACGAGAAAAGTGGCCCCCGTACAGAAACGGACGCCACCAGCGACACATTCCCGCCTTCGCGGAAAGGTGCGCAACCATGGTCCTCTCGACCGAGATCTGCATCGCAGACAAAAGGACCGGCTTACCTCGTGATCGGGAACCACGTAGGTGGGAGGTGGACCTCCACTTCGCCCTCAAGGCTACCAGCGGCGCCGGGCGATTGTGAAATCGGCGCGACGCCGGCGAGTTTGCAGCCCCGAAACACGTCCGACGTCGCTGCGCAAACTGCTCTTGTCACACTGGCACCATGCTGTGGCGCGTACGCACGACCCTCGCCGACCGACCCGGGATCCTGGCCGAGATCGCCCTGGCCTGCGGACGCGCGGAGGTCAACATCCTCGCGCTGCAGGTGTTCTCCACCTCCCCCCAGGTCACCGACGAGCTGGTCGTCAGCGCGCCCGAGGGCTGGTCCGACGTCAGCGTGGCCGAGCTGTTCGAGTCCGCCGGCGGTGCTGACGTGTCGGTGACCCGGGTCGGCGACTCGTCGTTGGCCGATGCGCCGACGCGCTACCTCCGGGGCGTCCACCAGGTCCTCGAGGAGGGCCGCGACATCGCGGAGGTGCTCCAGGAGCTCCTCGAGACCCAGCCGCCGGACGTCGCGGACTACGCCGGTCACGACGAGCTCGTGCTGACCCGCCGCAACGGCGCGGAGCTGCGCATCAGCCGCGCGATCCCGTTCACGCCGGTCGAGCGGGCGCGGGCGCAGGCGCTGCTGTCGCTGGTCACCGACGCCGGCATCGACGTCCCCCTCATCACGCCGTCGCCGCGCGAGGCGGTGCCGGTCATCCGCCAGGCGACCCTCTCCGACATCGAGGCGGTCTCGGCCCTTCACGAGCGGTGCAGCGTCGAGACGCTCTACGACCGGTACCAGGTGCCGCTGAAGATGCCCATGACGACGCGGATGGCCCGCCGGCTCGTCGTCCCGGACGCCGGTGTCGCACTCCTCGTGCAGGTGGGCCGCGACGTCGTCGGGCACGGCGTGCTCGAGCTGGTCGACGAGGCCTGGACGTTCCAGCTCATCATCGAGGACGCGTGGCAGAGCCACGGCCTCGGCACCCGGCTCATGAAGTTCGCCGCGGGAAGAGCCAAGCAGGAGGGCGCCGCGCGCCTGACGTTCGTCACCGCCGGGTCCAACGACAAGCTGCTGCGCGCGGTCGGCAACGCCGGCTTCGTCGCACGGGTCGAGCGTCACGACGGCAACGTGCACATCACGGTGCCGCTGCGCGAGGTCAGGGCCATCGTCGCCAGCTGATCGGCTGCTCGGGGGTCAGGGCGTGTCGCTGACCCATGCGGCGCCGACCTCGCTGAGGACCAGCCGGTGGCCGGCCGCGAGGTGCCGGACGTCGTCGGCCTCGACGACGGTGAAGCCCGGGCTGCCGAGGTCGAGCAGGATCGCCGACGCGCCCTCGTCCAGGGTGGCCAGCGCGGCGTCGCGGCCCAGCACGGGGACAGGACGCGCCTGCGGGTCCCACGCGTTCATCGTCGCGACGCTGCTGAACGCCAGCAGCGCCTGGCGACCGTCCGCACCGGTCATCAGCACCGCGGCCATGTCGGCGTTCTTGTCGCCCTCGGCCGGCACCTCGCCCAGCATCGCGACGATCGGGACGAACAGCCGCACCGTCGGCAGCACCTGCAGCACCGCGATCGCGTCGCCGAGGACCGTCGCGAGCTCCGGGGCGACGCTGCCGTCGTCGCCGGGGAACTGCGGGCTGGCCAGGGAGCGCTCGTGCTCGCCGCTCATCGCACCCGTCCTCTCAGGTAGTCGACCGCCTGTCGGGCGTACGCCCCGTCGCTGCCCTGGATCGCGAACAGCATGACCCGCTCGTCGTCGGTCGTGACGAGGGTCGGCCACGGCGCGCCGGTGTTCATCGCAAAGCCCTCGATGTCGGTCCACGCGACGTGGTGCCGGCGGTAGCCGTTGAGCACCTCGACGCCCTCGTCCGTGGCCTTGACGACGCTGCGGCCGATGCCGTGCAGCAGGGCCAGGACGGCCACGATGATGATCCAGAGCGTGATGGTCTCGGCGGTCGTGAAGTAGATCTCGTCGGGCAGGGCGAACGCGATGACCGCCGTCAGGACCAGCATGATGACGGCGACGGCGTAGGCGACGATGCGCGCTCCGCCGGGACGAAACGTCCTCAGATCCGGCACGATGTCCTCAGATCCGGCACGCCAGGATGTCCGTCACGAGGATCCCGCGGGCTCCGAGGCCGTAGAGCTCGTCCATGATCTTCTGGGCGGCGTCACGGGGCACCATCGATCGGACCGCGACCCACCCCTCACGATGGAGTGGAGACACCGTCGGAGACTCGATGCCGGGGGTCAGCTGGACGGCCTTGTCGACCTGCTCGACGCGGATGTCGTAGTCCATCATGACGTAGGTGCGCGCCACGATGACGCTGTCGAGGCGACGCTTGAACACCTCGAAGCCGCTGGGCTCGGGGGCGTCCTGGCGGGTGATCAGCACCGCCTCGGACGACAGGATCGGATCGCCGAACACCTCGAGATCGGCCTGGCGCAGCGTGCTGCCGGTCTCCACGACGTCGGCGATCGCGTCGGCGACGCCCAGGCGGATCGAGGACTCGACGGCACCGTCGAGGCGCACGACCTCCGCGGTGATGCCGCGCTCGGCGAGGTACGCCCCGACGATCCCCTCGTACGACGTCGCGATGCGCAGGCCCTGCAGGTCCTGGACGCTCGTCATCGCGCCGATCGGGCCGGCGAACCGGAACGTCGACGCACCGAAGCCCAGCTCGATGTTCTCGACCGCGTGGGCGCCGGAGTCGAGCAGCAGATCGCGGCCGGTGATGCCGACGTCGAGCGTGCCCTCCCCCACGTAGATCGCGATGTCGCGCGGGCGCAGGTAGAAGAACTCGACGTCGTTCTCGGGGTCGAGCGTGACCAGGTCCTTGGCGTTGCGGCGCTGCCGGTAGCCGGCCTCGGCGAGCATCTGGGCCGCGGCCTCGGCGAGGGCGCCCTTGTTGGGGACGGCGATCTTCAGCATGGTGGTCTCTTTCGGATGATCTGGCGTGTCAGGCGGTCTGTGTCGGGTCATGGAGGCACGGTCGACCGCTGAGCGGCCAGCCGTCACAGATGCGCGTAGACGTCGTCGAGCGTGATGCCGGAGGCGATCATCATGACCTGCGCGTGGTACAGCAGCTGGCTGATCTCCTCGGCGGTCCGTTCGGCGCCTTCGTGCTCGGCGGCCATCCAGGACTCGGCGGCCTCCTCGACGAGCTTCTTGCCGATCGAGTGCACGCCGGCATCGAGCTCGGCGACGGTGCGCGAGCCCTCGGGCCGGCGCGTGGCCTTGTCGGTCAGCTCGGCGAAGAGGTCATCGAAGGTCTTCATCGCGGAGCAGTCTATCCGGGCCCTACCGGGCCAGGGTCCGCAGGACGTTCCACGCGGACAGGGCGGCCTCGACGGCCTCGCGCCCCTTGTCCTCGCGGCTGTCCGGCAGCCCGGCCCGGTCGAGCGCCTGAGCGTCGTCGTCGGTGGTCAGGAGGCCGAAGCCGATCGGCACCCCGGTGTCGAGCGCGACCCGGCTGAGGCCGTCCGTCGCGGCGGCCGACACGTACTCGAAGTGCGGGGTCCCGCCCCGGATGATGACGCCGAGCGCGATGACGGCGTCGAAGCCCTGCCGCGCGTACGCCTGGCACAGGATCGGCAGCTCGAACGATCCCGGCGCCCGGACGAGCGTCACGTCGGTGACCTTCGCCTCGGCCAGGGCGGCCTGTGCGCCGGCGATCAGGCCGTCCATGACCTCGGTGTGCCACCGCGACGCGACGATCGCGACGCGCGCACCCTCGCCGTCGACGTAGATCGTGGGTGCTCCGGCGCCGCTCATGCCTCCTCCAGACCGGGGAGGTCGTGGCCCATGCGCTCGGCCTTGGTCTGCAGGTAACGCAGGCTGTCCTCCGTGGGGGCGATGCGCAGCGGCAGGCGCTCGCTGATCTTGACGCCGTACGCCTCGAGCGCCATCGTCTTGTCGGGGTTGTTGGTCAGCAGGCGGGCCGACGTGACGCCCAGGTCGCGCAGGATCTGCGCCCCCGCCGCGTAGTCGCGCTCGTCCTCGCCGAAGCCCAGCTGGATGTTGGCGTCGACGGTGTCGCTGCCGGTGTCCTGCAGCGCGTAGGCCTGCAGCTTGTGGAGCAGCCCGATGCCGCGCCCCTCGTGGCCGCGCAGGTACACCACGATGCCGGCGCCGGCCGCGGTGATCTCGGTCATCGACAGCTCCAGCTGCGGTCCGCAGTCGCAGCGCCGGGAGCCGAACACGTCGCCCGTCAGGCACTCGGAGTGGATCCGCACCAGGACGTCCTCGGTGCCGGGATCGCCGTGCACCAGAGCGATATGCTCCGAGCCCTCGATGCGGTCGCGGTAGCCGTGCGCCGTGAACTCGCCGAACTCGGTCGGCAGACGTGTCGTCGCCAGGCGGTCGACCTGCGACTCGTGCAGCCGGCGGTAGACCTGCAGGTCCTCGATCGAGACCAGCGCGATGCCGTGCTCGTCGGCGAACTCGCGCAGCTCGGGCGCGCGCATCAGGGTGCCGTCGTCGTTGAGCACCTCCCCGATCACGCCGGCCGGGGTCAGGCCCGCGAGCCGCGCGAAGTCGACCGCGGCCTCGGTGTGCCCGGCCCGCTCGAGGACTCCCCCGGGCTTGGCGCGCAGCGGGATGATGTGGCCCGGCTGGTTGAGCTCGAACGGCTCGGTCGCGGAGTCGGCCAGCACCCGGCACGTGCGCGCGCGGTCGGTGGCCGAGATGCCGGTCGTGATGCCGTCGCGGGCATCGATCGACACGGTGTACGCCGTGCGCATCTTCTCGCGGTTGTGCGGCGTCATGAGCGGGATCGCGAGGCGGTCGAGGATCTCGCCCGTGATGGGGGCGCACACCAGACCGCTGGAGTAGCGGACCAGGAAGGCCATCAGCTCGGGCGTCGCCTTGCTGGCGGCGAAGATGATGTCGCCCTCGTTCTCACGGTCCTCGTCGTCGACGACGACGATCGCCTTGCCCTGGCGAAAGTCCTCGATGGCCCGCTCGATGCTGTCGAGCCGGACGCTCTCGTGCTCGGTCATGGCTGCCCTTCCTTCGTGGAGTCTTCTCGGGGAGCGCCCAGGAGGCGCTCGACGTACTTGGCGAGGATGTCGACCTCGAGGTTGACCCGGTCGCCGGGAGCCTTGGTGCCGAGCGTCGTGTCGGCCAGCGTGGTGGGGATCAGCGACACCGAGAACCACGAGCCACCGGCCGCGGCGTCGCCGTCGACGACCTCGACGACGGTCAGCGACGTGCCGTCGACCGTCACGGAGCCCTTGTCGACCAGGTACCTGGCCAGCTCCGGCGGCACGGAGATCCGCACGACCTCCCAGTGCTCGCTGGGCGTGCGGTCCAGGACGTGCCCGGTGCCGTCGACGTGGCCCTGGACGATGTGACCGCCGAGCCGGGCGCCGGCCTGCGTCGCACGCTCGAGGTTGACCTCGTCGCCGACGCCGAGGTCGCCGAGCGACGTCTTGTCGAGCGACTCCTTCATGACGTCGGCGCCGAACGTGTCTGCGTCCTGCGCCATGACCGTCAGGCAGCAGCCGTTGACGGCGATCGAGTCGCCGTGGTGGGCGTCGGACGTGACGACCGCGCCGCGGATCGTGAGGCGCACGGAGTCGCCGAGATCCTCCACGGCGGTGACGGTGCCCTTCTCCTCGATGAGACCGGTGAACATCAGTCGAAGTCCTCTCGCTGCATGCGTCCTGGGGTGCCGATGATCCGGATGTCCGGGCCGATCATCCGCAGGTCCTCGATGATGATCGGGCGCAGGTCGGCCAGTGTCGTGGCCTCGCCCTCGAGCGCGGCTCGGCCGGAGCCGAGCATCGCCGGAGCCATGTAGCCGATGATGCGGTCGATGACGCCGGCGTTCCAGAACGCGCCGGCCAGCCGGGGACCGCCCTCCAGCCAGATGTGCCGGACGTCGTTCTCGACGAGCTTCTGCAGCACGGTCTCGGGATCACGCGACTGGATCATGAGCGTCGGCGCGACCCGGTCGAACACCCGGAAGTAGTTCGGGATCTTGGTCTCGCCGACGACGACGCGCAGCGGCTGCTGGTCGAACGGCAGCGGCATGTCGTTCTCGTCGCGGACGGTCAGGCGCGGATCGTCCGCCAGGACGGCACCCGTGCCGGCGACGATCGCATCCGCACCGGCGCGGAACGTCTGCACGTCGCGGCGGGCCACGTCGCTGGTGATCCACTTGCTGGTGCCGTCGGGCGCGGCGCTGAGGCCGTCGAGGGTCGCGGCGTACTTCCAGGTCACGAACGGGCGGCCCGAGGTCACCGCGAAGGTCCACTCGACGTTGAGGTCGGTGGCCTCCTCGGCCATGACCCCCGCCTCGACGTCGATGCCGGCGTCGCGCAGGGTCGAGGCGCCGCCCGACGCCGTGCGGTCCGGGTCGATCTGGGCGAAGACGACCCGCGCCACGCCGGCGTCGATCAGCGCCTGAGCGCACGGCCCGGTCCGGCCGGTGTGGTTGCAGGGCTCGAGCGTGACGACGGCCGTCGCGCCGCGGGCCGCGTCACCGGCCTGCGTCAGCGCGTCGATCTCGGCGTGCGGCGTGCCCGCTCCGCGGTGGTGGCCCACCGCGATCTCGCGGCCGTCGGGAGCCAGCAGCACGCAGCCCACCCGGGGGTTCGGCAGAGCACGTCGCACGCTCGCCGCTGCGTCGAGAGCTCGACGCATCGCGCTGATCTCGATGTCGGTTGCCATGGTCCTCCGGGTCGGTTCTGCGCTCGTGCGACCCGGGGCTCGGTGACAGCAGACCACCTGTCGGTGACCATGTGCCTCCTGCGGTCCTGGTGCTGGCACCAGGACACACGTGCCCCTTCCATCCGGACTTTCACCGTCGGTGCCGGAATTCCACCGGCTCAACCGGGCCCCGCCGCTGCGCTGGTTGGTTCGCAGAGGGGAGCTCGGGTCGCGGACTATGACCGCCGGCTCGGAATTGCACCGACCCCGGAGCACACGAGCAAGCTCGTGCTCCGATTCTATCCCGCCCGTTCCACCTAGTGGGCGTGACGTCCGGCATGTGACCGGAGCGACGCGACCATCTGCTCGGGGTCGTCCGCGCCGAACACGGCGGAGCCGGCCACGAAGACGTCCGCCCCGGCCTCGGCGCAGCGCTCGATGGTCTCCAGCGACACTCCCCCGTCGACCTGCAGCCAGATGTCACCGCCGTGCTGCTCGATCAGCCGGCGCGCTCGGCGGATCTTCGGCAGGCAGACGTCGAGGAACGCCTGACCGCCGAACCCGGGCTCGACGGTCATGATGAGGATCATGTCGAGCTCGGGGAGCATGTCCGCGTAGGGCTCGATCGGCGTGGCCGGCTTCAGCGCCATCGAGGCCCGGGCGCCCTTGGCCCGGATCTCGCGGGCCAGCCGGATGGGCGCCGCAGCGGCCTCCACGTGGAAGGTGATGCTGCCGGCTCCGGCCTCGACGTACGCGGGCGCCCAGCGGTCGGGGTCCTCGATCATGAGGTGCGCGTCGATGGGTTGCGTCGCGACCTTCGCCAGGGCCTCGATGACCGGCGCGCCGAGCGTCAGGTTGGGCACGAAGTGGTTGTCCATGACGTCCATGTGGAGCCAGTCGGCACCGCTGATGCGCGCGGCCTCCGCCTCGAGGTTCGCGAAGTCGGCCGACAGCATGCTGGGGGTGATCTGGATGCCCATGGCGTCAGCGTAGTGGCCGGGGGCGCGACGCCCTCAGGACGTCGCGGGATCGACCACGACGCCGTCGATCACGATGCCGAGCATCGCCGAGACCTCGTCGCCGGAGATGCCCGAGGCGTCGGCGACCGTGGCCACGCCGCCGACGAGCCGCAGGAGCTGGCGGGCCTCGACGCCGGCGCGCAGCTGTCCCGCCGCGGCCAGGTGGGTCACGACGTGGTCGTTGGCCTCGGCCAGCAGCTGGCACTTGTGGAAGATCGGCGAGCTCGGATCGTCCATCGCGGCGCTGAGCTTGGCCGCGGCGCCCCGGTGCAGCGTCAGGTGGGCGACCAAGGCGTCGAACCAGCGGGTGAGCGTCTCGCGGGCGGGCAGACCGGCGTCGACCGCCGCACGGCTGTCGGCGACGACCCGCTCGGTCCAGTCGCGCATCAGCGCGCCGATCAGGTCGTCGCGGGTCGGGAAGTGCCGGTAGAGCGTCCCGGCGCCCACCCCGGCCCGCTTGGCGATCTCGTCGAGGGACCCCTCGGAGCCACGTTCGGCGAACACCTCCCGCGCCGTCATGAGGATCTTCTCGTAGTTGCGTCGGGCGTCGGCCCGCATGGGGCGCACGTCGTCGGACGCGTCGGCCGTGCTGACGACGGAAGCCATGAACGCCCTCTCTTGCTAAGTGGAGACAGTCTCCGTATGGTGGTCCCGAGAACCGGAGCCGTCCTCCGCTCACCCTACGCCCCCACCCCCTCCCCTGGCAGGAAGACCACCATGACATCTGTCTCCCGTCGCGGCATCGGCCTCGTCCTCCTCGCCCAGCTCATGCTGGTCCTCGACACCACCGTCGTGAACGTCGCGCTCCCACCGATCCAGCAGGACCTGGACTTCTCGCCGGCCGGCCTGTCGTGGGTGCTCAACGGCTACACGCTGGCCTTCGGCGGGCTCCTCCTCCTGGGCGGTCGTCTGGGTGACGTGTTCGGGCGACTGCGCGTGTTCCAGGTCGGTCTCACCCTGTTCACGCTCGCCTCGCTCGCCGGCGGCCTCGCCCCGACGTCCGAGCTGCTCGTCGTCGCACGGGTCGTGCAGGGCGTCGGAGCCGCGGTGGCCGCCCCCAGCGTGCTGGCGCTGCTCATGACCGCCACCCCCGGAGAGGCCTCGCGCAACCGTGCCCTGGCCTTGTTCACCGCCGTGTCGTCCGCCGGCGGATCGCTCGGCCTGATCCTCGGCGGCGCGCTGACGGACCTCGGCTCGTGGCGCTGGACCCTGTTCATCAACGTGCCGATCGGGATCGTCGTCGTGGCGACGGTGCGCCGGTACGTCGCCGAGACCGAGCGCCGCACCGGACGCTTCGACGTCGTCGGCGCCGCGGCCGCCACGCTGGGCGCGGTCTCGCTCGTCTACGCGTTCATCAACGCGCCCGACCACGGCTGGGACTCGCTGGGCACCGTCGGCGGCTTCGTCCTGGCCGCGGCGCTCCTCGCGCTGTTCGTCCGCACCGAGCGCGTCGTCCCCCACCCGCTGCTGCGCCTCGGCCTGCTCCGCAGCCGCCGACGCGTCGGCGCCCTCGCCGTGATGTCGCTGCTGGTCGGCTCCCAGTTCCCGATGTTCTTCCTGCTGGTGCAGTACGACCAGAGCGTCCTCGGGTTCGGGCCGCTGGCGTCCGGCTTCGCCTTCCTGCCGCTGACGGTCGCGATCTTCGCGGTGTCGCGCATCTCGGCACCCCTCGTCGGCCGGTACGGACCGCAGCGACTCATCGCGATCGGCACGCTGGGCATGGCCGGGAGCTTCGTGTGGCTCAGCCAGATCAGCACGACGAGCGACTACGTCACCGCGATCCTCGGCCCGATGATCCTCAGCGGCGCCTCCGCGGGGCTGGCCTTCATGCCCACGACGGTCGCGATCCTCAGCGGCGTCGAGCCCGAGCACGCCGGCGCGGCGTCCGGTCTGCTGCAGACCATGCAGCAGCTCGGAGGCGCGGTCGGACTGGCGGTGATCGTGTCGGTGTACGCCTCGGGAGCGGTGCCCGGCGAGGTCGTCCCGGGGGCCGAGGCGGCCTTCGCGACGTCGACCGTGCTCGCGCTCGTCGCCTTCGTGATCGTCACCGTCGTCGTGCGATCGCCTCGCGGCAGCGGGGCTGCTGCGTCAGTACCGGCGTAGCAGCGCGCAGAACATCGCGTCGGTGCCGTCGACGTGGGGCCACCACTGGTGCGTGGACTCCACGGCGACGTCGCCACGGCCGGCCGTCACGGCGTCCACCACGCCACGGGTCTCGCGCACGTGCGGCGAGCAGGTCGCGTACGCCACGACGCCGCCGGGGCGCACGAGCTCCAGCGCCCGGGTCAGCAGGGCCTCCTGCAGGGGCACGAGTCCGTCCAGGTCGGCGGGCGAGCGGCGCCAGCGCGACTCCGGGCGGCGCCGCAGTGCTCCCAGACCCGTGCACGGGGCATCCACCAGCACCCGGTCGAACGAGCCGGGCTCCCACGGGCCCTGCCGCCCGTCGAACACCGTGACCTCGACGTTGTCGAGGCGCCGCACGCCGTGGCGGACGAGCTCGGCCCGGTGCTCCTGCAGCTCGTTGGCGACCAGCGTCGCACCCTGCTGGGCGGCGAGCGAGCCGAGCAGCGCGGCCTTGCCGCCGGGACCCGCGCACAGGTCGAGCCACCGGGCGTCCGCCCCGTCCACGGCCGCCTCGGCCAGCGTGATCGCCACCAGCTGCGAGCCCTCGTCCTGCACCCCGGCGCGCCCGTCCCGGACCTCCGCGATCGCGCCGGGATCTCCCCCGTCGTCGAGGATGCGCGCGTACGGCGACAGCCTGCCGGGCGTGCCGGGCAGCTGATCGGGGGTGCTGAGGCCCGGCCGCGCGACGAGGGTCACCCGAGGTGGCGCGTTGTCGGCGGCGAGCAGCTTGTCGATCTGCGCGCCGTGACCGCCGAGCGCCTCGTGCAGCGCTTCGACGATCCACAGCGGGTGCGAGGTCCGCACGGCCCGGGCGGCATCGCCCTCCAGGCCCTCGCTGACGACCGTGAGCCAGCCCTCGAGGTCCTTCTGGCCGATCTTGCGCAGCAGCGCGTTGGCGAAGTGCACCGGCTTGTGACCGATCTCGCGACGCACCACGTCGACCGTCGTGGACACCGCGGCGTGCGGCGGCACCCGCATGTTGAGCAGCTGGTGGGCGCCGAGGCGCAGCGCGTCGAGCACCGGTGCGTCGACCGAGCCGATGCCCTTGCTCGCGACGTGGTCGATGATCGCGTCGTACGTGCCCTGACGGCGCAGGGTGCCGTGCACCAGCTCGGTCGCGAAGGCCGCGTCCCGGCCCTCGAGATGGTGCTCGTCGAGCATCGCCGGGAGGATCAGGTTGACGTACGCATCCTGCTCCGAGACCGCCCGCAGGGCGTGGAACGCGACCGACCGGACGGGATCGGTCACGAGAAGCTCGGATCGGCGTCGAAGGTCGTGCCACGGGCCCAGTCGGCGGCCGCCATGCGCTTCTTGCCGACGGCCTGCACGTCGCCCAGCACGAGATCGGTCGTGGTCGTGCCGACCCGCACCTCACGTCTGCCCACGACGAGGCGTCCGGGCGCCACGGTGCGCTCCTCGGCGATCGTCGCGCGGCCGATCTTGACCCGTTCGGGGTCCTTGCCGGCCGTGGCGAGCGTCGTCCACGCGCCGGGCGCCGGGGTGCAGCCGCGGATGTGCCGATCGATCGCGAACGCGGGCCGGTTCCAGTCGATGCGCCCCTCCTCGGTCGTCAGCTTGGGCGCGAGGGAGATGTTGTCCTCGGGCTGCGGGACCGCGGCGATGTCACCGTCCTCGATGTGGTCGACGACGTCGACCAGCAGCTTGCTGCCCCAGTCGGCGAGGCGTTCCAGCAGCTCCGCGGTCGTGTCGTCGTCGCGGATGAGCTCGGTGATGGTGCCCAGGACCGGGCCGGCGTCGAGCTCCTCGACGAGGCTGAACACCGTGGCGCCGGTGACCTCGTCGCCGGCCATGATGGCGCGCTGCACCGGGGCGGCCCCGCGCCACGACGGCAGCACCGAGAAGTGCAGGTTGATCCAGCCGAACGGCGGGATGTCGAGCGCCTCCCGGCGGATCAGCGCGCCGTAGGCGACGATCGGGACGCAGTCCGGGGCCAGCTCGCGCAGCCGGGTCATGAACTCCGGATCGGACGGCTTGGCGGGCTTGAGCACCTCGATGCCGTGGGCCTCGGCGGCCAGGGCCACGGCCGAGGGGGTCAGCGTGCGACCGCGGCCCGCGGGCGCATCGGGCCGGGTGACGACTGCGACGACGTCGTGGCGACTGGCCACGAGCGCCTCGAGTGACGGGAGTGCCGTCTCGGGGGTTCCAGCGAAGACGATTCTCACGGAGCGAGTCTATGGGGGCTGCTAGAAGGTGGGGGGGTCGACCTGGATGCGCAGCCCGGGCTGCTTGGCGGCGCTGCGCTCCGCGGCCACGGCGGCCAGCTCCGCCGCCAGGGCGGCACCCTCGCGGCGGGGCGCCCGGAGGATGAGCCGCTCCCCCGCCTCGGGGGCCCGCTGGTCCGCCGGCACCGGCCCGAGCACCTCGGTGCTGGGCGTCCACGTGCGCGCGGCCAGCTCCGCCAGGACGTCGTCGGGGCCGTCGACCGTCGCGAGCCGGGCCGTCGGCGGCAGGTGGGTCTCGACACGACCGGCGAGCTCGCGGGCCGCGAAGCCCGCGGGGTCGGCGCGGACCAGCGCCTGCAGCGTCTGCGCGTCGCCCACCGCGACGGCCTTCGCGCCCGGCGCCGCCAGCGCCAGCGCGTTGAACCAGCGGCGGTGCGACTCCTCGTCGACGCGGACGTCCTCGCGCGCCATCATGAGCCACGTGTCGAGCAGGATGACGACGTCGTAGCCGCCGTCGACGTGCGGCTCCGCGCCGGGCGTCGACAGCACGAGGCGTCGGCCGCTCGGCAGGTCGGGCAGGACCGATCCACCGCCGGACGTCACGACCTCGAGATCGGGGAACGCGCGGGCGAACTCCTCGGCCGTGCGCAGCGCACCCACGACGGGCGACCTCAGCCGGGTGCCGTGGCAGTGGGGGCACGCCCACGGGGACGCCTCCCGACCGCACCACCGGCACGCGACCGGCGCGGCGGCCGACGGCTGTCCCAGCGGTCCCTGGCACGCGTCGCAGCGGGCGGGCTCGCGGCACGTCTGGCAGGTCAGCGCGTCACGGTAGCCCCGGCGCGGCACCTGGACCAGCACCGAGCCCTCGGCGGCACGGATCGCCCGGAACGCCTCCTGCGGCAGACGCACGGGGGCGGCGCCCGCGGTCGATCCGTCGGTCACGACGAGGTGCGGCCAAGCCCGGCGGCGGGTGCGCTGCTCGGCGACGAGCTCGGAGCACCAGCCCCCGTCGACCAGCGACTGCCCCTCCGCCGTGCGCGCGTAGCCGCCCATCAGCACCGCGGTGTCCTGGTCGGTGGCCCGCAGCAGCAGCACCTCCCGCGCGTGCGGGTACGGCGCCCGGGGCTCGGCGAACAGGTCGTCGCCGTCGTCCCACATCGCGACCAGCCCCAGGTCGTGCACCGGGGCGAACGCGGCCGCCCGCGTGCCCAGCACGACCTTGACGTCGCCGCGCGCCGCCGCCAGGAACGACCGGTAGCGCTCGGCCGGCGGCTGCGACGCCATGAGCGCGACGTGACGCCCCTCGCCGAGCACCTCGGTGAACACCGTGTCCCACCGGGCGACGTCGCGCGCGTCGGGAACGCACACGACCGAGCCGCGGCCGGAGGCCAGCGCCGCGAGCGCTGCCTCGGCGACGAGCCGCGCGGGGTCGTGGCCGGGCACCGCGGTCCACCAGGCGCGCGGCCGGTCGCCGGCCCTCAGCGACGCGACGAACGTCAGCCCGTGGACGTAGGTCTGCCAGCCATCGACGCTGCCCTCGGGCAGGACACCCGTGACCTCGGGACGACGCGCGGCCTCGGCGCGGGCGTGGCGCGGCGGGACAGCAAGCCTCAGGACGTCGCCGAGGACCCCGGCGTACCGGTCGGCCACCGAGCGGGCGAGCCTGAGCACCTCGGGAGCCAGCACCGGCTCGGCGGAGACGACCTTGGCCAGGAACGCGAGCCGTCCCTCGTGCTCGCTGTGATCGACGCGCTCGACGACGAAGCCGTCGACGAGCCGCCCGGCGAAGCGGACCTTGACCCGGCAGCCCGGGACCGTCGCTACGTCGAGCGCCTCGGGCACGAGGTAGTCGAACGGGCGGTCGAGGTGCGCCAGCCCGGAGTCGACGACGACGCGGGCGACCGGTCGCGTGGCCGCCGGCGGCTGAGGAGGCTTCGGCGGTCGCGAACGGGCCGGGGACGACGACGGGACCAGAGCAAGCTGCTCTGGTCCCTCGTCGGTGGTCACGGTGAAGTTCTACCAGCCGGCCACGACACCCCGGCTCGACAGGCTCAGCCGGCGTGCGCCGCAGCCTTCAGCGCCTCGGCGCGGTCGGTGGTCTCCCACACGACGCCCGGGAGCTCGCGACCGAAGTGCCCGTACGCGGCGGTCTGTGCGTAGATCGGCTTGAGCAGGTCGAGATCGCGGATGATCGCGGCCGGCCGCAGGTCGAAGACCTCCAGGACGGCGTCGCGGATCGTGTCGACCGGGACGGTCTCGGTGCCGAAGGCCTCGACGTAGAAGCCGACCGGGTGCGCCTTGCCGATCGCGTACGCGACCTGCACCTCGACCTTGCTGGCCAGACCGGCGGCGACGATGTTCTTGGCGACCCAGCGCATCGCGTACGCGGCGGAGCGGTCGACCTTGCTCGGGTCCTTGCCGGAGAAGGCACCGCCGCCGTGGCGGGCGTACCCGCCGTAGGTGTCGACGATGATCTTGCGGCCGGTCAGGCCCACGTCGCCCATGGGGCCGCCGATGACGAACTTGCCGGTCGGGTTGACCAGGAGCCGGTAGTCGGAGGTGTCGACGTCGAAGTTCGCCAGGACGACGTCGACGACGTGCTTCTTGATGTCGACCGTGAGCTGCGCGTCGAGGTCGATGCCGTCCTCGTGCTGCGTCGACAGCACGACGGTGTCGACCCGCACGGGCTTGTCGTCGTCGTCGTACTCGACCGTGACCTGGGTCTTGCCGTCGGGACGCAGGTACGGCAGCGTGCCGTCCTTGCGGACCGCGGTCAGCTGCTCGGCCAGACGGTGCGCGATCGTGATCGGCAGCGGCATCAGCTCGGGGGTCTCGTCGACCGCGAAGCCGAACATCAGACCCTGGTCGCCGGCACCCTGCAGGTCGAGCGGATCGGCCGAGCCCTCGGAGCGGCCCTCGAACGCGGTGTCGACGCCCTGGGCGATGTCGGGCGACTGCGCGTCGAGCGTGATCTGCACGCCGCAGGAGGCGCCGTCGAAGCCCTTGACGGACGAGTCGTAGCCGATCTCCAGGACGCGGTCGCGAGCGATCTTCGCGATGTCGACGTACGCCTCGGTCGTGACCTCGCCACCGACGACGATGAGACCCGTCGTGATGAAGGTCTCGCACGCCACGCGGCTCTTGGGGTCCTGGGCGAGGAGCGCGTCCAGGACGCTGTCGCTGATCTGGTCGGCGATCTTGTCCGGGTGACCTTCGGTCACGGACTCGGACGTGAAGAAGCGGCTCACATTTTCTCCTGGGTTGATGACTGCGGGACAGTGTAACGAGCGGGATGCTGGGCCGAACGGATCAGTCCAGGCGCTGGACCACGGCGTCCCAGATGCTGTGGGCCAGGACGGTCTTGGATCCCGGCGGGACCTCGACGAGGGTGCCGTCGGCTCCGAGCACGACGGCCTCGGTGTCGTCGCGGCCGAAGACCTTGCCACCGCTCACGTCGTTGACGACCAGCAGGTCGCAGCCCTTGCGGGCCAGCTTGGCGCGGGCGTGCTCGATGACGGTGGCGTTGGCGTCGCCGGTCTCGGCGGCGAACCCGACGATGACGGGCCGCTTGCTGGTGCGTGCCGCCACCAGCTCGACCAGGATGTCAGGGTTCTCGACGAGGTGGATCTGCGGCGCGATGCCGTCGGGGGTCTTCTTGATCTTGGCGTCGACGAACTCGGCCGGCCGGAAGTCGGCCGGGGCGGCGGCCATCACGACCGCGTCGGCGTCGGACGTCGCGAGGTGCATCTGCTGACGCAGCTCCTCGGTGCTGACGACCGGGACCACGTCGACGCCCGCGGGCGGTGGGAGCGTCACGTTGGCGGCGACGACGGTGACACGCGCACCGCGGGCCACGGCCGCCTCGGCGAGGGCGAAGCCCTGGCGACCCGACGAGCGGTTGCCCAGGAAGCGGACCGGGTCCAGGAACTCGCGCGTGCCGCCGGCGGAGATCACGACGTGGCGGCCGGCCAGGTCCTGCCCGCGGCCCTCGAGGACCGTGAGGGCGGCTCGGAAGATGTCGGCGGGGGCCGGCAGGCGGCCCTTGCCGGTGTCGACGCCGGTCAGCCGGCCCACCGCGGGCTCGATCACGACGTGGCCGCGGGCCCGCAGCGTCGCCACGTTGGCCTGGGTCGCGGCGTTCTCCCACATCTCGGTGTGCATGGCCGGGGCGAACATCACCGGACAGCGGGCCGTGAGCAGGGTGTTGGTCAGCAGGTCGTCGGCGAGGCCGTGCGCCGCCTTGGCCAGGATGTTGGCGGTCGCGGGCGCGACGACCACGAGATCGGCCGACTTGCCGATCCGCACGTGGGCGACCTCGTCGACGTGCTCGAAGACGCCGACCTGGACGGGCTTCCCGCTCAGCGCCTCCCACGTGGCGGCCCCCACGAAGTTCAGTGACGACTCCGTGGGGACGACGCGGACGCTGTGGCCCGACTCGGTGAACAGTCGCAGCAGCTCAGCGGCCTTGTAGGACGCGATGCCGCCGGAGACGCCGAGGACGATCTCTGTCATGGGAGGTGGTGTCCCTCGACGCCGGAGTGGTTCAGGCCTTCTCGGCGGCGGCAGCCGCTGCGGCAGCCTCGGCCTCGGGATCGATGTCCTCGACGGTCAGCAGATCGGCGTTGATCTCGCGCAGCGCGATCGACAGCGGCTTCTCCTGGACGCCCGTCTCGAGCAGCGGTCCGACGTACTCGAGGAGTCCCTCACCCAGCTGCGAGTAGTACGCGTTGATCTGACGAGCACGCTTGGCGCTGTAGAGGACCAGCTTGTACTTGCTGTCCGCCTTCTCGAGCAGGTCGTCGAGCGGCGGGTTGGTGATGCCGATGGCAGTGGAACGTGTCGTGGACACTGAGCCTCACAAAGATGCTAGAAACTGACGCGGCTGGTGCCGGATCGGAACAAGTCTACCAATTCCTCGCAGGCGGTCTCGACATCGGTGTTCACGATCGTCACGTCGAACTCGGACTCGGCCGCCAGCTCGACGCGCGCCGTCCGCAGTCGCCGCTCCCGCTCCTCGGGGCCCTCGGTTCCTCGACCGACCAGACGCCGCTCGAGCTCCTCGAAGCTCGGCGGCTTGAGGAAGCACATCAACGCGTCGGGCATCGTCTCGCGCACCTGTCGCGCACCCTGCAGGTCGATCTCGAGCAGGGCGGGCGTGCCCGCGGCCAGGTGCTCCTCGACGGCGGCCCGCGGGGTGCCGTACCGCGCGGCGCTGTGGACGACGGCCCACTCCAGCAGGCCGTCCTCGGCGATCAGCCGCTCGAACTCCTCGTCGGAGATGAAGTGGTAGTGGACGCCGTCGATCTCACCGGGTCGTGCCGGGCGCGTCGTGACCGACACCGAGATCCAGATGTCGGGGTGCTGCTCGCGCACGCACGCCGCCACGGTCCCCTTGCCGACGGCCGTCGGCCCCGCCAGGACGACGAGACGGGACCGGCCGGAGCCGTCAGGCACGGGGACGGTCTGACCGGTCGGCGAACTCCGCCAGGAGCGCCGTGATCTGGTTGGCGCCGAGGCCGCGGAGGCGACGACTGTCGGCGATCGCGAGCCGCTGCATGATCTCCTGTGCCCGGACCTTGCCCACGCCGGGCATCGACTGCAGCAGGTCGACGACTCGCAGCTTCGCGACGACCTCGTCCGTGCGGGACTCGTCGATGACGTCCTGCAGGCTGGCGGCCGACGACTTCAGCCGGGCCTTGACGTCGGCGCGCTGCTGACGGGCCGCCGCAGCCTTCTCCAGCGCAGCCCGTCGCTGCTCGGGCGTGAGTATCGGGAGTGCCACGCGGGTCACCTCTCTGGATCCGGGGATCGGGTCATTTCAGCGTGATGTCGCAGACGTCCTTGACGTCCTTGACGACCGCGGTCCGCTGCTTGGTCGTGCCGTTGAACGTGTCGTAGGCGTCGTTGAGGGTCGACAGGTCGTCGGGGTCGAGCTCGCCGACCTTGTCGGTGTCGGCCATGTCCTGCAGGGTGATGCCGGCCTTCTTCTGCGCCGTGAGGACGCCGTCGGTGACGCTGCCGAGCTTGGCCCAGTCGTCCTTGCTGGTGTCGGGCGCCGTCGAGGCGATGGCCCGCACCGCCTCGGCGTACGCCGCGAAGCCCGCGTTGGTGCGCTTCTCGCCGAACGTGTCGAGCGCGGCCTGGTGCTCCTTGACGGCGGCGCAGTAGGGATCGTCTCCCCCGCAGCCGGCCAGCGCGGTCACCGCGACGACCGCCGTGACGAGCAGCGCAGCAGTCCTGGACATCTGGTGCCTCCTCGATCGCGCGGCCATGGCTGGGCTGCTACGACCCTACAAGTTCGGCGTTGACGCGCGCCGCCGCATCGCGCAGCGCCGACACATCGGGGCCTGCAGCGAGGACGCCGCGCGACGTCGACGGGATGACGTTGTCGATGACGTCGCCGAACAGCCGGCGGATGTCCTCGACCGTGCCGCCCTGCGCACCGAAGCCCGGGACCAGGAGCGGACCGTTGATGTCGAGCGCCTCGGTGGCGCTGCCGATCGTCGCGCCGACCACGGCGCCGTAGGCGCCCATCGGCTGCGCGCCGGCGTTGAGCTCGGCCAGGCGGGCCAGCACGTTGCCGGCCACCGTCCGCCCACCCGTCACGGCGTGCTGGACCTCGGGGCCCTCGGGGTTGGACGTCAGGGCCAGCACGAAGACGCCGGCGTCGTTCTTCTCGGCGACGGCGAAGAACGGGGCGAGCGAGTCGAAGCCGAGGAACGGGCTGACCGTGATGGCGTCGGCCGCCATGGGAGCGTCGTCGTCGAGGTAGGCGTCGGCGTAGGCCTGGGCCGTCGACCCGATGTCGCCACGCTTGACGTCGAGGATCACGAGCGAGCCGGTGTGCCGCAGGTCCTCGATCGTGCGTTCCAGCACGACGACGCCGCGGGCCCCGAACCGCTCGAAGAAGGCCGACTGCGGCTTGACGAACGCGACCCGGCCGGCGAACGCCTCGACGCAGATGCTGGCGAACCGGTCGAGGCCCTCGACGTCGTCAGGCAGCCCCCACTGCTCCAGCAGGTCGGCGTGCGGGTCGATCCCGATGCAGGCCGGCCCGTAGGCCTGCATCGCGACGCGTGCGCGTGAGCCGAACGACATCAGCCCCTCGCCTCCGTGACGAGCTTGCCCCAGTCCTGCAGCGACGTGACGCCGATGCTGCCCTCGATCAGGGCCTCGATGCCCTGCACCGCCGCGGCCAGGCCCTGCACCGTCGTGATGCACGGAATGCCCTCGGCGACGGCCGCGGTGCGGATCTCGTAGCCGTCGATGCGGGGACTGCCGCCCGACGTGACGCCGTGCGGCGTGTTGATGATGAGCTGCACGTCCTGCTCGTGGATCTTCTCCACGATCGTGCTGCGCGTCTGCCCGGGCAGCGGCTCCTCGTTGAGCTTGCGGATGACGGTGGCCTTGACGCCGTTGCGCGCCAGGACGACCGCCGTGCCGCTCGTCGCGAGGATCTCGAAGCCCAGGTCGGCCAGCCGCTTGACCGGGAAGATCATGTGGCGCTTGTCGCGGTTGGCGACCGACACGAACACCTTGCCGGACGTCGGCAGACCGTTCTGCGCCCCGGCCTGCGACTTCGCGAACGCCTGACCGAAGCCGGCGTCGAAGCCCATGACCTCGCCCGTCGAGCGCATCTCGGGGCCGAGCAGCGTGTCGACGTAGGTGCCCTCGTAGGTGCGGAAGCGGTTGAACGGCATGACCGCCTCCTTGACCGCGATCGGCGCGTTGTCGGGCAGGCGCCCGCCGTCGCCGGTCGCAGGCAGCGCACCGGCGCTCCGCAGGTCGGCGATGCTCTCGCCGAGCATCAGCCGCGCCGCGGCCTTGGCCAGCTGCGTGGCCGTCGCCTTCGACACGAACGGCACGGTGCGCGACGCCCGCGGGTTGGCCTCGATGACGTAGAGGATGTCCGACGACAGCGCGAACTGGATGTTGATGAGCCCGCGGACCCCGACGCCCTTGGCGATCGCCTCGGTCGACTCGCGGATGCGCTGGATCTCCAGGTCGCCGAGCGTGATGGGCGGCAGGGCGCACGCCGAGTCGCCGGAGTGCACGCCGGCCTCCTCGATGTGCTCCATGACGCCACCGAGGAACAGCTCGTGGCCGTCGTAGAGGGCGTCGACGTCGATCTCGATCGCGTCGTCGAGGAAGCGGTCGACCAGCACCGGCCGATCGGGCGAGATCTCGGTCGCGCGGCCGATGTAGTCCTCGAGCGTCGGCTCGTCGTAGACGATCTCCATGCCGCGTCCACCCAGGACGTACGAGGGCCGCACGAGGACCGGGTAGCCGATCTCGTCGGCGATCTCCTTGGCGTTCGCGAACGTCGTCGCCATGCCGTTCTTCGGTGCGACGAGCCCCGCCTCGGCGAGGACGCGCGCGAACGCGCCCCGCTCCTCGGCCAGCTCGATCGCGGCGGGCTGCGTGCCGACGATCGTGACCCCGGCCGCCTCGAGACCCGCGGCCAGGCCCAGCGGCGTCTGGCCGCCGAGCTGGACGATGACACCGGCCACGGGACCGGCCTGCTCCTCCGCGTGGACGATCTCGAGGACGTCCTCGAGCGTCAGCGGCTCGAAGTACAGCCGGTCGGACGTGTCGTAGTCGGTCGAGACGGTCTCGGGGTTGCAGTTGACCATGACGGTCTCGTAGCCGACCTCCGACAATGCCATCGCGGCGTGGACGCACGAGTAGTCGAACTCGATGCCCTGGCCGATGCGGTTGGGCCCGCTGCCGAGGATCAGCACGGCCGGCTTGGTGCGTGGCGCCACCTCGGTCTCCTCGTCGTACGAGGAGTAGTGGTACGGCGTCGTCGCGGCGAACTCGGCCGCGCAGGTGTCGACGGTCTTGTAGACCGGCCGGACGCCCAGCGCGTGACGGACGCCGCGGACGACGTCCTCGGTCAGGCCGCGGATGCGTCCGAGCTGCACGTCGGAGAAGCCGTGCCGCTTGGCGCGACGCAGCAGCGCCGGGGACAGCTCGGCGGCGTCGATCAGCTCGACCGCGATCTCGTTGATCAGCGCGAGCTGGTCGAGGAACCACGGATCGATCTTGGTCGCGTCGAAGACCTCCTCGGGGGTGGCACCCGCCCGGATCGCGTCCATGACCTTCTTGATGCGGCCGTCGTGCGGCACCGCGATCTGCTCCAGGAGGGCCTCCTTGTCGAGGTCGACCCACTTCTTGCTCCAGTCGAAGACCGCCTCGGGACGCTCGAGCGACCGCAGGGCCTTCTGCAGCGCCTCGGTGAAGTTGCGGCCGATCGCCATGGCCTCGCCGACGGACTTCATGTGCGTCGTGAGGGTCGGGTCCGCCGCGGGGAACTTCTCGAACGCGAACCGCGGCACCTTGACCACGACGTAGTCCAGCGTCGGCTCGAACGACGCCGGCGTCTCCTGCGTGATGTCGTTGGGGATCTCGTCCAGCGTGTAGCCGATCGCGACCTTCGCGGCGATCTTGGCGATCGGGAAGCCCGTGGCCTTCGACGCCAGCGCCGACGACCGGGACACGCGCGGGTTCATCTCGATGACGACGATGCGGCCGTCCTCGGGGTTGACCGCGAACTGGATGTTGCAGCCGCCGGTGTCGACGCCGACCTCACGGATGATGCCGATCGAGATGTCACGCAGGCGCTGGTACTCCACGTCGGTCAGCGTCATCGCGGGGGCCACCGTGATGGAGTCGCCCGTGTGGACGCCCATGGGGTCGAAGTTCTCGATCGAGCAGACGATCACGACGTTGTCGGCGGTGTCGCGCATGACCTCGAGCTCGTACTCCTTCCAGCCGAGGATCGACTCCTCCAGGAGGACCTCGGTCGTCGGGCTGAGCGCGAGACCCGATCCGGCGATGCGGTACAGGTCCTTCTCGTCGTACGCCAGCCCCGAGCCGGAGCCGCCCATCGTGAACGACGGACGCACGACGACGGGGTAGCCGCCGAGACCCTCGACGCCGGCGAGGCACTCCTCCATCGTGTGGCAGATGATCGAGTTGGCCGACTCCGCGCCCCACTCGGGCGGCAGCGTCGCGACGACCTGCTTGAACGACTCGCGGTTCTCGCCCTTCTCAATCGCCTCGATCGAGGCGCCGATGAGCTCGACGTTGTACTTCTCGAGGACGCCGGCCTCGTGCATCTGGATCGCGGCGTTGAGGGCCGTCTGGCCGCCGAGCGTCGCCAGCAGCGCGTCGGGGCGCTCCTTGGCGATGACCTTCTCGACGAACTCCGGCGTGATCGGCTCGATGTACGTCGCGTCGGCGAAGCCGGGATCGGTCATGATCGTCGCCGGGTTCGAGTTGATCAGGATGACGCGGATGCCCTCCTCCTGGAGGACCCGGCAGGCCTGGGTGCCGGAGTAGTCGAACTCGCACGCCTGACCGATGACGATCGGGCCGGACCCGATGACCAGGACGCTCTTGATGTCGGTGCGCTTCGGCATCAGATGGCTCCTGCCTGGACGTCGGCGCCGGAGTGGTGAGTTGTCATGAGCTCCACGAATCTGTCGAAGAGGTAGGCGGCGTCGTGCGGGCCCGCGGCTGCCTCTGGGTGGTACTGGACGCTGAACGCTGCCTGGTCGAGCAGCGCGAGCCCCTCGACGACGTTGTCGTTGAGGCACACGTGCGTGACCCGGCCGGGGCCGTACGGGGTGTCGAACGTCCCCTCGACCGGGGCGTCGACCGCGAAGCCGTGGTTGTGCGCCGTGATCTCGACCTTGCCGGTCGTCAGGTCCTGGACGGGCTGGTTGATGCCCCGGTGGCCGTAGACCAGCTTGTACGTGCCGAGATCGAGCGCGCGGCCGAAGATCTGGTTGCCGAGGCAGATGCCGAAGTACGGGAGCTTCGCCGCCAGGACCTGCTTGAGCGTGGCGACGGCGTGCTCGGCCGCCGCCGGGTCGCCCGGGCCGTTCGACATGAACACGCCGTCGGGCCGCACGGCCGCGATCTCGTCGAACGTGGACGTGGCCGGCATGACGTGCACCTCGATGCCACGCTCGGCCATGCGGCGCGGGGTCATGCCCTTGATGCCGAGGTCGATCGCGGCCACCGTGAAGCGCTTCTCCCCCACGGCCGGCACGACGTACGTCTGCTCGGTCGTGACGTCGGCCAGGAAGTTGGCGCCCTTCATCGACGGGGCGGCCGTGACACGCGACAGGAGCGCCTCGACGTCGGTCGTCGTCGAGCTGATCCCGGCCCGCATCGAGCCGCGCTCGCGCAGGTGACGGGTCAGGGCCCGGGTGTCGATGCCGGACACGCCGACGACGCCCTGGGCGGCCAGCTCGTCGTCGAGCGAGCGGTTGGAGCGCCAGCTGCTGCGGACGCGGGCGGGATCGCGGACGACGTACCCGTCGACCCAGATGCGGCGGGACTCGAAGTCCTCGTCGTTGACGCCGGTGTTGCCGATGTGGGGTGCCGTCATGGCCACGATCTGGCCCTTGTAGGACGGATCGGTGAGCGTCTCCTGGTAGCCGGTCATGCCGGTGGAGAAGACGATCTCGCCGATCGTCTCGCCCACGGCGCCGTACGACTCGCCGCGGAACACACGGCCGTCCTCGAGCACGAGGATCGCCTCGGTCGTCATGCGGTGGCTCCTTCCACGAGCACGCGGTCACGGACCGTCGGTCTGCCGCGCAGGAAGGTCGCGACGACCTCTCCCGGCAGCGTGAGACCCGCGTAGGGGTTGTTGCGCGACAGCGAGGCGGTGTCGCGGGGGTCGATCGTGCGGGTGGCCGCCGGGTCGACGAGGACCAGGTTGGCCGGCTCGCCCACGGCGAGGGGACGTCCCTGGCCGGCGACGCGGCCGATCGCGGCCGGCTTGGTCGACATCGCGGCGGCGACCTGCGCCCACGTCATGCGACCCGTGTCGACCATGGTCTGCTGGACGACCGACAGCGCGGTCTCGAGGCCGAGCATGCCGAACGCGGCCGCCGACCACTCGCACTCCTTGTCCTCCATGGGGTGCGGTGCGTGATCGGTCGCGACGACGTCGATCGTGCCGTCGGCCAGGCCGTCGCGGACCGCCTGGACGTCGTCGTCGGAGCGCAGCGGCGGGTTGACCTTGTAGATCGGGTCGTAGCTGCGGACCAGGTCGTCGGTCAGCAGCAGGTGGTGGGGCGTGACCTCGGCCGTCACGTCGATGCCACGGCTCTTGGCCCAGCGGACGATCTCGACGGAACCGCGGGTCGACACGTGGCACACGTGCAGGCGGGAGCCGACGTGCTCGGCCAGCAGCACGTCGCGGGCGATGATCGCCTCCTCGGCGACGGCCGGCCAGCCCACGAGACCGAGCTCGCCGGACAGGGGGCCCTCGTTCATCTGGGCACCCTCGGTGAGCCGGGGCTCCTGCGCGTGCTGGGCGATGACACCGTCGAACGCCTTGACGTACTCCAGCGCCCGGCGCATCAAGACGGCGTCGGAGACGCATCTGCCGTCGTCGGAGAACACCCTGACCCCGGCGGCGGAGTCGGCCATCGCGCCGAGCTCGGCGAGCTGGGTGCCCTGCAGACCGACCGTCACGGCTCCGACGGGCTGCACGTCGCAGTAGCCGCCCTCGCGGCCGAGCCGCCAGACCTGCTCGACGACGCCGGCGGTGTCGGCGACGGGCTCGGTGTTGGCCATCGCGTGGACGCAGGTGAACCCGCCACGGGCGGCCGCCCGCGATCCGGTCAGGACCGTCTCGGCGTCCTCGCGGCCCGGCTCGCGGACGTGGGTGTGCAGGTCGACGAGGCCGGGCAGGGCGACCAGGCCCGAGCCGTCGATCTCCGTGTCACCGGTCGCGCCCTCGCCGATCGCGGTGATGACGCCGTCGGCGAACGCGATGTCGGTGGGATCTGCCCCGAGGAGCCTGGCTCCTCGGATGACGTACGAGCTCATGGACGTTCCTTCGACGTGGTGGCTTCTTCTGCTGCGGGCTCCCCGGCTGCGCCGCCGAGGAGGAGGTAGAGCACGGCCATGCGGACCGCGACCCCGTTGGTGACCTGCTCGACGATGACCGACCGCACGTGGTCGGCGACGTCGGCCGTGATCTCCATGCCGCGGTTCATGGGGCCGGGGTGCATCACGATCGCGTGACCGGGCAGACGCCCCAGCCGAGCGGTGTCGAGCCCGTAGCGGCGCGAGTACTCGCGGGCGCTGGGGAAGTAGGACGCGTTCATGCGCTCGGCCTGGACCCGCAGCATCATGACGGCGTCGGCCTTCTCCAGCGACGCGTCGAGGTCGTACGACGTCTCGACGGGCCAGTGGTCGACGCCGACGGGCAGCAGCGTCGGCGGGGCGACGAGCGTCACGTTGGCGCCGAGGGTGTGCAGCAGCAACGCGTTCGACCGGGCCACGCGGCTGTGCAGGACGTCGCCGACGATCGTGATGTTCTTGCCCGCGAGGTCGCCGCCGAGCGACCCGGTGAGGTGTCGGCGCATCGTGAAGGCGTCGAGCAGGGCCTGGGTGGGGTGCTCGTGCGTGCCGTCACCGGCGTTGATGACGGCGCCCTTGGTCCACTTGGCCTGCGCCAGGCGGTGCGGGGCCCCCGACGAGTGGTGGCGGATGATGACGGCGTCGGCGCCCATGGCCTGCAGCGTCAGTGCGGTGTCCTTGAGGCTCTCGCCCTTGGAGACGCTGGAGCCCTTGGCCGAGAAGTTGATGACGTCGGCGCTCAGGCGCTTGGCGGCGGCCTCGAACGAGATGCGGGTGCGGGTCGAGTCCTCGAAGAACAGGTTGACGACGGTGCGGCCACGCAGGGTGGGCAGCTTCTTGATGGGGCGGCTCGCGACGCCCAGCAGCTCCTCGGCCGTGTCGAGGATGCGGATCGCGTCGGTGCGGTCGAGGTCGCCGGCGCTGAGCAGGTTCGTGATCATGCCGCTCCCCCGGTGGACGTCGCGGTCGTGATCGAGACGGAGTCGGCGTCGTCGGACTCCGACAGCCGGACCTTGACCTTCTCGGCCAGCGACGTCGGCAGGTTCTTGCCGACGAAGTCGGCGCGGATCGGCAGCTCGCGGTGGCCCCGGTCGATCAGCACGGCGAGCTGTACGGCCTTGGGCCGACCCAGCTCGTTGAGGGCGTCCAGCGCGGCGCGGATCGTGCGGCCGGAGAACAGCACGTCGTCGATCAGCACGACGACCTTGCCGTCGATGTCGTCGGGGATCTCGGTGTGCTCGAGGGCCCGGGCCGGCTTGAGCCGCAGGTCGTCGCGGTACATCGTGACGTCGAGGGCACCGGCGGTGATCGCGCGGTCCTCGACCTCCGACATGCGCTGCGCGATGCGGCGGGCCAGGTGCACGCCCCGCGTCGGGATGCCGAGGAGGACGAGACCGGCGGAGTCGCGATTGCGCTCGAGGATCTCGTGCGTGATGCGGGTCAGCGCCCGGGAGATGTCCTGCTCGTCGAGGACCGTCCGGGCGTCGCCGCCGCTGTCGTGGGCACTGCCAGCACGTGAAGCGTCCGTAGGCGCAACCATGACTGACCTCCTTCTCCGCCTCTCGGGACGGCCGTTAAAGGATGTCGATCTATCGCGGAAAGACTAGCAGCGGTGGCGCGGCCACGTGTGCGCGGCCCGACGAGGGTTGGACGGTGCCTCAGCCACGTGTCATGGCCCCGGAAAGGTGGCTCGGACACCTCCGCCCGCTAGCCTGGGCCGATGCCCCTTGCCCTGGTCACCGGCGCGGCGCGCGCCGACAGCATCGCCGCCGGCATCGTGCCGCGACTGGCGGCAGACGGCTGGGAGGTGGCCACGAGCGACCTGGCATCGGGCGACCACCCCTGCGACCTCGCGAGCCCGACGGGCCCCGACGAGCTCATGGCCGCGGTCACCGAGCGGCGCGGACCGGTCACGGCACTCGTCCTCAGCCATGCGCACGACGTGGAGACGGGCGTCCTCGACACGACGGCCGAGAGCTTCGACCGGCACGTGGCCGTCAACGCACGAGCCGGTCTGCTCCTGCTCGCCGCCTTCGCCCGCCAGGTGCCTGCGAGCGGTGGCGCCGTGGTCGCGCTCACGAGCGACGCCACCACCGGCAACCTGCCCTACGGCGCGTCGAAGGGCGCTCTGGACCGGATCGTCATCTCGGCGGCGCGCGAGCTGGGTCCCCTCGGCATCTCGGCCAACGTCCTCAACCCGGGACCGGTCGACACCGGCTGGATGGACGACGATCTGCGCACCGGCCTGGTGCCGCACCACCCGCTGGGACGACTGGGGACGCCGGCCGACATCGCCGGGGTCGTGGCATTCCTGCTGTCGCCGGACGGCCGGTGGATCTCGGGACAGCTGCTGCAGTCCGACGGCGGATTCTCTGCCAGGTTCTGATGATCACCTGCGAGGAGTGCGGCCGGGTGCGCCTGCTCGGCTGACCGCGATCAGACCTTCGGACGTCGCCAGTAGTTCGGGAGGACGTACTTCACGAACACCGGCAGGCATTCGATGATGTAGCGGCGGAACAGACGGGTCGGCTCCTGCGCGAGGCGGTAGAGCCACTCGATCTTGGTGGCACGCACCCAGCCGGGCGCCATCGTGGCGTTGCCCGTGACCATGTTGACGGCGCCGCCGACGTTGATGACCACGCCGTGGAAGCCCGCCTTGCGGACCTCCTCGCCGATGATGTCGCCGAACGGCGGGGTGACCGCAACGATCAACAGGTCGACGCCGTACTTCTCGAGCTTCTTGGCGACGCGCTTGGGCTTCCACTCGCGTCGGTTGCCGTGGTCGCGGAACACCACGTGCAGGCCCGAGTCGTGCAGCTGGCCGCGGAAGTCGTAGCCCGCATCACGATCGGCGCCGAGGATCGCGGCCTTCGTGCCGTGGAACTGTCGTCCGGCGAGCATGCGCTCCAGGAACTCCGAGCCCGTGACACGCGCCGGGTCGATGCCGCGCGATCGCATCAACGACACGATCGGCCAGCCGTCGGCCGTGATGAAGTCGGCGCGGTCGATGGTCCTGGCGAACTCGTCGGACCGGGCCGCGAGCGCCAGGTGGTGCAGGTTGACCGTCTGGATGCGCTTGGGCCGGTGGTCCAGCACGACGGCGTCGAAGTCCTCGTCGTTCAGCAGACACTTCTCGGCCATCCGGTCGATCAGCTCTTCGGTGATCACCCCGCACCCACTTTCTTCCAGGAGACCTGTGCGGCCTCACTCATGAAGAGGGAGCGGGGGGCAGTTCATGACGGCAGACCTGGAACGGATGTGCTCACTCGTGCTGCGTGACCACCGGTCCGTCGAGTCCGGGCCGATCAGGCCGTCAGGCTGGGCTTCAGCTCGACGATGCGGCTCAGCAGGCCGTTGACGAACGACGACGACTCGTCGGTCGACAGGTCCGCTGCCAGGCCCACGGCCTCGCTGACGGCGACCGCATCGGGCACGTCCTCGACGTAGAGGATCTCGAACGCGCCGATGCGCAGCAGGTTCCGGTCGACGGCCGGCATGCGGTCGAGCGTCCAGTCCTTCGCGTTCTCGGTGATGATCTCGTCGAGCCGGTCGCGGTGCGTCACGACACCCTCGATCAGCAGCACCGCGTACTCGTTGACGGGGTACTCGTCGTCGGCCAGGCGGTCGGCGAGCGTGCCGCCGGTGGGCAGGCTCTGGGCCTCGGACTCGAAGAGGATGTCGAGCGCGCGCTTGCGGGACTTGGTGCGGGCTGACATCAGGACGACACGCGACCGAGGTAGCTGCCGTCGCGGGTGTCGACCTTGATCTTCTCGCCGTTGACGATGAACAGCGGCACCTGGATCTCCTTGCCGGTCTCGAGGCGGGCCGGCTTGGTGCCGCCGCTCGAGCGGTCGCCCTGCAGGCCGGGCTCGGTGTACTCGACCAGCAGCTCGACCGAGGCCGGCAGCTCGATGTACAGCGGCACGCCTTCGTGCAGTGCGAGCATCGCGTCCTGGTTGTCGAGCATGTAGTCCTTGGCGTCGCCGACGACGGCCTCGGTCACGTTGATCTGGTCGTACGTGACCTTGTCCATGAACACGTACGAGTCGCCGTCGTGGTACAGGTACTGGAAGTCGCGCTTGTCGACGTTGGCGGTCTCGATCTTGAGGCCGGCGTTGAAGGTCTTGTCGACGGTCTTGCCGCTCAGGACGTTCTTGAGGGTCGTCTTGACCATCGCCCCGCCCTTGCCGGGCTTGTGGTGCTGGAACCAGACCACGGACCAGAGCTGCCCGTCGAGGTCGAGGACCATGCCGTTCTTGATGTCGTTCGTGGTGGCCATCAGCCGATCTCCAGGAGGTCTTTGGTCATCGTGGTGAGCACCTCGGGGGCACCCGCGGTCACGAGGACGGTGTCTTCGATGCGCACTCCCCCACGACCCGGCACGTAGATGCCCGG
>Ga0247730_1000469_pt1 | contig 29680 bp, 28 predicted proteins | sample UWRJL073202C2_FD_180959 | JGI IMG/M metagenome (GOLD analysis project Ga0247730, IMG submission 180959) | Plant litter microbial communities from Arlington Agricultural Research Station in Wisconsin, United States - UWRJ-L073-202C-2 | ecosystem: Environmental > Terrestrial > Plant litter >... | reverse complement strand
ACCTGCGCCCCAAGACGCCCGGCGGCCGGGGATTCGTCGTCGAGCCGGCGGCGTTCGAGGCCGGCCGCGCGAGGGGCCAGGCCATCATGATCGGCTCGGCCGAACAGCTCGTCGAGAAGATCGTCGATGCCCGTCAGACGCTGGGCATCGACCGGTTCTACGGGCAGACCGACTGGGGCGGCATGCCGTCCGAGATGGTCGCCGAGTCGATCCACCGCTTCGCCACCGAGATCGCTCCCGCGGTCCGCGCCGCCGTCTGACGGGCCGGCACCCGTCAGCCGAGGTGGGCGTCCGGCTGCTCGAGCGAGTGCTTGACGGCTGACAGGAAGCGCGCGGCGTCGGCCCCGTCGACGACGCGATGGTCGTACGTGAGCGACAGGTACATCATGCTGCGCACGGCGATGCTCTCGTCCTGCCCCTGACGTCCGACGATGACGGGCCGCCGCGTGACGACACCGGCGCCGAGGATGGCCACCTGCGGCTGGTTGATGATGGGCGTGTCCATCAGCGCTCCCCGGCTACCGGTGTTCGTGATGGTGAACGTGCCGCCCGTGAGCTCGTCGACCGTGATGGTGCTGGAGCGGGTCCGGTCGGCCAGGTCGGCGATCCGCACCGCGAGCTCGGTGACCGTGAGCGAACCCGCGTCGCGGACCACCGGGACGAAGAGCCCCCTGTCGGTGTCGACCGCGATGCCGAGGTGCTCGGCGGCGGGATAGGTGACGGTTCCCGCCTCGAGGTCGACCGTGCTGTTGACCTGGGGATAGGTCTGCAGCGCGTCGAGAGCCGCACGCGCGATGAACGGCAGGTACGAGAGCCTGACGCCGCGGCCCGTGACCAGGGCGTCGTTGTGGCGCCGGCGTCGGCTGCCGACCTCGGTGACGTCGACCTCGACGATCGTCGTGAGCTGCGCCGAGGTCTGCAGGGACTCCAGCATCCGGTGGGCGATCGTCCGTCGCAGGCGCGTGAGCTTCTGCGTGGTGCCGCGCAGGCCGTCGTCGGTCGACGACGGTGCGGCATCGACGGGGGACCGGTCGGCCGTCTCGTCGATCGCGGGGGCGGCGATCGGCTCGGGCTCGGGTTCGGGCTCGGGAGCCGACGCCACGGTGACGCCGGCGGCGCTCGCGATGGTGCCGAGCACGTCACCGACCCCGGCCACGCCGTCGTCCGCGACGAGGATGTCGATCAGGACGCCGGCGGCCGGCGACTCGATCTCGGTGTCGACCTTGTCGGTCGACACCTCGACGAGCGGCTCGCCCTCCTCGACGGTGTCGCCGATCGCCTTGAGCCATGCGGACACCGACGCGGACTCGATCGCCTCGCCCAGGGCGGGCAGGGTGACTGGGACGTTCATGAGGTGCTCCTTGCGGTGGTCAACGGCCGATGAGGACGAGCGCGGCGTCGATGATCGAGCCGGTGTCGATGCCGTGCAGGCGGTACGCGTCCGCGAGGTCGCTGGACTGGCCGAAGGTGCTGACGCCGAGGCACTTGATGCGGTCGCCCCGGGCGCCGGCCAGGAACGACAGCGTGTGGGGGTGGCCGTCCATGACCGTGACGACGGGCGCCGGGTGCTGGGCCGGGAACAGCGTGTCGATGATGCTGTCACCCCCGGCGTCACCGAGCGATCCCCGTCGGTCGAACGAGCGGTACACCAGGTCCGGGCTGGTCAGGCAGACGACACCGGCCGTGACGCCCTGGCGGGCCAGTCCGTCGGCGGCGGCGAGGACCTCGGGCATCATCGCCCCGACGCCGACCAGGGTGATCTGCTCGGCGGACGGGTCGTGCGTCGTGATGCGGTAGCCGCCGGCGACGGCGTGCCGGCGGCGGCGTTCGAGCTGCAGGTCGTCCTCGGGCACCCGGGCGAGGGTCTGGTCGAGCGGGCGGGTCGAGAGCCGGAAGTACGACGACGTGCCGCCCTCGACGCCGACCCGGGACATCGCGTGGAGCATCGTCCACTCGAGGTCCTGGGCGAACGCCGGCTCCCACGCGATGCACTCGGGCTGCTCCAGGCCGATCGAGGGGGTGGTGATCGACTGGTGGGCACCGCCCTCGGGAGCCAGCGTCACGCCGGACGGCGTCCCGATGATGATGGACTGTCCACCCGAGTAGATCCCGTAGGACCACGGCTCCAGTGCCCGCGAGACGAACGGGTCGTACAGGGTGGCGATCGGGATGAGCCGCTCGCCCCACCGGGACCAGGTGGCGCCGAGCTCGCCGAGCAGGCCGACGAGGTTCACCTCGGCGATGCCCAGCTCGATGTGCTGGCCGTTGGTGACCTCGGACCACTTGAGGATGCGCTCGGCGTCGTCGGCGAACCAGTCGGGACGGTCCTGCACGGACCACACCCCGGTCTTGTTGATCCAGCCGCCGAGATTGGTCGACGACGCGACGTCGGGGCTGCACGTCACGATCCGGTCGGCGATCTGCGGCGCGGTCCTCTTCAGGTCGGCCAGGAACCGTCCGAGGGACGCCTGGGTCGAGATCGGCACCTTGTACGACCTCGCGAGCTGCGCCGGGGCGGCGTCGACCGGGTGCGCGACGATCGCCGGTCGGGCCATCGCCGCCCCGCGTGCGGCGCACAGCCGAGCGGCGGCAGATCCGTCGGTGAAGGTCGCCCACGGGTCGTCGAGGCTCGTCCCGGACGCCTGGGCGAGATCGGCCATCTGGTCGCCGGTCAGCAGCGCCGAGTGGTTGTTGGGGTGGCCCTCGGTCGGGAGCCCGCGGCCCTTGATCGTGTACGCGAAGATGACGGTCGGCCTGGTGTCGTCCACCTCGCGGTAGGTGTCGAGCAGCAGGCCGATGTCGTGCCCGCCGAGGTCACGGACGGCGTGGGCGAGCTCGGCTGCGGACAACGAGCCCAGCAGCTCTCGCAGCTGGTCGCTGCCGCTGCCGCCGACGATGCGTTCGGCGATCTGCGAGGAGTCGGCCCGAAGGAGGCGCTGGTACTCCTCGTTGGGCATGTCCTCGAGACGCTGGCGCAGCTCGACGCCGCCGGGACGCCCGAACAGCTCGGCGATCAGGCGGCCCCACTTCAACGTGATGACCTGCCAGCCGGCCGCCTCGAACATGCCCATCAACCGGTGGATCTGGACGTCCGGGACCACCCGGTCGAGTGACTGCCGGTTCAGGTCGACGATCCACAGCAGCTCGCCGAGACGAGGCACCGACGGATCGGCCACCGCCTCCCAGATCGCACCCTCGTCGAGCTCGGCATCGCCCAGCAGGCTCACGAATCGGCCGGCGGGCGGGGCCGTCGGGAAGTGGGAGCTGACGTACCGGTGGGCGACGGCAGCCCACAGCGCGGCGGTCGCGCCGATGCCGACGGACCCGGTGGAGAAGTCCACGGTGTCCGGGTCCTTGCGCCGGCTGGGGTAGGACTGGAGGCCGCCCTTGGCGCGGAGCGTCGGCAGGTACGTGCCGTCCAGGTCGCCGATGAGGTAGTTGATCGCGTGCAGCACGGGTGACGCGTGCGGCTTGACCGAGACGCGATCGAGCGCCGTCAGCTCGGAGAACCACAGGGACACCATGATGTCGACCATCGACGCGCTGGAGGCCTGGTGGCCGCCGACCTTGACGCCCGACTCGTTGGGTCGGCCGCGGTTGGCCGCATCGACGATCGCCGTGGCGATCCAGCGGACACGCCGCGCGATGTCCTGCAGGACGGCGGTGTCCGGGTCGGCGTCGACGGGCGGACGGACGGGATGAAGGGACTGGGTCATGATGGACGATCCTTGGCTGCGAGCGAGGTGGCCGACGCCGTCACGGCCGAGTGGGCCGGAGGTGCAGCGTCGTGTGGCATCGGCGGCTCCGATGGGATGCCGCGGCCGAACGGATGAGGGGATCGCCCGCTCGAACCCTGGCACAGCTCGCGGTCTCGACGACGACATCATGCCGATAATGGCTTTTCTCGATCAGAACCGTCGCATTCTCGACATGTTCGTGATGGAATGACGCTCCAGGCGCAATGATCGATCTCGAAGGGCTCGTGCAGATGGACGTCGTCGACCAGCAGATCCTGTCGGTGCTGATGACGAATGCGCGCACGCCCGTCAGCGAGATCGCCCGTCAGGTCAATCTCTCGCCCGCTCCGGTCGCGCGGCGGATCGACCGGCTCGAGCGGGACGGCGTGATCAAGGGCTACGTCGCGGTCGTCGACCCCGTGCTGTCCGGGCACCTCGAGGCGTTCACCGAGATCCGGCTGAACGGTGACACGGACACGTCCGAGCTGAGCGACATCGTTCGCGAGGTGCCCGAGATCCGCCAGTTCTTCACGATCGCCGGCGACCCGGACGCCGTCGTCAGGATCGTCGTGTCGGACGTCGATCATCTGCAGCGGGTCGTCAACGCGTTGCGCCGCACCGGCAAGATCACCGGCACGAAGACCTTGATCGTGATGAAGTCCTGGGACCGCAGCTCGCTCGGGGTGGCCGACTGACCGTCCGGGGCACCGGCACCGGCACCGGCACCGGCACTGGCTTCGCCGGAGCGGGAGACGGCTGTGGGGTCGAGGCGCACGGCGCGCCTCGACCCCACGGTGACGTCATGTCGTGACCGGGCGGGCCGATCACGACGCGCGGATCAGTCGACGCCGAGACCGCGTCCCCCGTCGGCCACCACGAGGTCGCCGGTCAGGTAGGCGGAGTCGTCGGACCCGAGGAACAGGACCAGCGGCACGATCTCGCTCGCGTCGGCCAGGCGGTCCAACGGAGTCGACGTGCGGGCCTTTGCGAGGTGCTCGTCCAGCCGGGCCTGGTCCCCGTCGAAGAGCTCGGGCTCCTGCGCGCGGTGCGAGCCCTCGGCGACCGCGTTGACGCGCACCCCGAACCTGCCCCACTCCTGGGCGAGTGCCTGGGTCATCCCCACGATCCCGGCCTTGGAGGCGTTGTACTGCACCTGGTGGTGGCCCCGCACGACGCGCACGGCACCGAAGGACGTGACGTTGACGATCGAGCCCTGGCCGCGGGGGATCATCCGACGGCCGGCCTCCTGGCAGACCCAGAACGGTCCGGACAGGTTCGTGTCGATCACCCGGCGCCACTCCTCGGTCGCCAGCTGCTCGGAGGGCCCGACGGCCCCGCCGATGTCCATCGCGTTCACGACGACGTCGAGCGTCTCGATCGTGGCGTCGAGCTCGCGGAAGGCGCGCTCCACGTCGTCCTTGCGGCTGATGTCGATCGTGATCTGGTCGGTGGCCGCGAGATCGGGGCCCTCGGTCGCGTGGTGCACGACCGTGACGTTGCTGCCCGCGTCGCGGAACCCGTCGGACACGGCTGCGCCGATGCCGCGGCCTCCGCCGATGACCACGACGTTCTTGCCGGTGAGGGCCTGATTGCTGATGGACATGAAGTTCTCCTCTGGGGAATGGGGGTGGACGGGTGCTCGCTAGTTGACCTGCAGCGCGCGGCCGCCGTCGATGATCGTGGTCGTGCCGGTCATGTAGGAGGACGCGTCCGAGGCCAGGAAGAGGGCCAGCGGGGCCATCTCGCTGACGTCGCCGATCCGCCCCAGGGGAAGCGCCGCGCTGATGCGGGCGTGGTGGGCGCGCAGCTCGTCCATGTTCCCCTCGAAGATGCCGGCTCCGGCCCTGCTGCTGAAGGCGCCCGGTGCGATGCCGTTGACCCGGATCCCTCGCGGGCCCCACTCGGCGGCGAGCGATCGGGTCATGGCGTTCTGTGCGGCCTTGGCCGCGTGGTAGTGGACCGTGCGGAACGTCCGGGCGACCATGATGCCCGCGAGCGACGAGAAGTTCACGATCGTTCCGCCGCCGGCGGGAAGCATCCGACGGGCGGCCTGCTGGCACGACCAGAACGTGCCGTTCAGGTTGACGTCGATGCTCGCGCGCCACTCGCTCTCGGGCATGTCCTCGGACGCCTGGTCGCGACCGGAGACGCCGACCGTGTTGATGACGCAGTCCAGTCGGCCCAGGCGCTGGTCGACCTGCTCGTAGGCTGCTGCGACGGACGCCGGGTCGGTGATGTCCGCGGCGACGTAGTTCGGTGGTGCGTCCTCGCCGTCGGGTGCGTCCGGGGGAGTGAGATCGACGATGACGACCTCGGCTCCGGCGGCCTCGAGCCCCTTGACGATGGCGTCGCCCATTCCGTGCGAGCCGCCCACCACAACCGCCGCCTTGCCATGGAGCGACGCGAGAATATCGAACATGTTGATTCCTGACGTAGTCATGTTGACCGGGTGATCGCCGGGGCGTCGATCGCGCAGGAGCCGTGATCGGGCCCACGACGTCGGTGCTCGGCGTGACGTCGATCGTCGGATCGCGTCTGCTCGACAGCGTATCCTGTATCCAGTTACTGTCAACGGCGTACACCGTGACGTGAGGCGGGCCGGTCGCCCGTCCTCCTCGCCTCCTCGCGGCACGCCATCGATCAGGAGATCTCACGTGAAGACAGCAACGGACACGTCGGCCGAGTCCTTGGACACCGCGCGGGTCATCCCGCGACGCGCGCCCCGCTGGGCGGAGCTCAAGCCGCTCCTGCGGACCCGTCCGTTCGACACCGACTCGACGCGACGCCGGCTGGCACGCGCCCACACGATCGACGACCTCGAGGCCATGGCCCGTCGGCGAACACCTCGCTCGGTGTTCGACTACGCCGCGGGCGGTGCCGAGCAGGAGATCAGCATGCGCCGGGCCAGGTCCGCCTTCGATCGCATCGAGTTCCGGCCCCACGTCTTGCGTGACGTCGGGTCGGTCGACCTGTCCACGACGATCCTCGGCGGACCGTCGGCCCTTCCCCTGGTGCTGGCGCCGACCGGCTTCACACGGATGATGCAGCACGAGGGGGAGATCGCGGTGGCCCGCGCCGCGGCCCGCGCCGGGGTCCCGTACACCCTGTCCACGATGGGCACGACCTCCATCGAGGACGTGCGGGCGTGCGCTCCGGACGCACGGCACTGGTTCCAGCTCTATCTGTGGAAGGACCGCGAGGCCAGCGCCGAGCTCATCGACCGAGCGCTGACCGCCGACTACGAGGCCTTGATGCTCACGGTCGACACGCCCGTCGGCGGCGCTCGGTTGCGCGACGTCCGCAACGGCTTCACGATCCCGCCGACCCTGAGCCTGCGGACCGTGGCCGGGATGGCGACGCACCCGGCGTGGTGGGTCAACGTCCTGTCCAGGGAACCGTTGACGTTCGCGTCCTTCACACGCTTCGACGGGACGGTGGAGGAGCTCATCGGGCAGATGTTCGATCCGCAGATCACGCCGACCGCCGTCACCTTCGTGCGCGACAGGTGGCCGCGGAAGCTGATCGTGAAGGGCATCCAGGACGTCGACGACGCCCGCCTCGTCGCCGACCTGGGTGCCGACGCCATCGTGATCTCCAACCACGGCGGACGCCAGCTCGACCGGGCACCCACTCCTCTGGAGCTGCTGCCGGCGGTGGTGGAGGCCGTGGGTGATCGGTGCGAGGTGCTGATCGACACCGGCGTCAGGAGCGGGGCGGACCTGGTGGCGGCGCGCTCGATGGGGGCGTCGGCGGCGATGGTGGGACGGGCCTACCTGTACGGGCTCATGGCCGGGGGGGAGCGAGGCGTGGACCGGGCGCTCGACATCATGACCGGCGAGACCCGCCGGACGCTGCAGCTGCTGGGGGTGTCGAGCGTCGACGAGCTCGACGGCAGCGAGGTCCGCCTGCGTCAGGCGTCGGTGTAGCGGTCATGAGCCTGGTGACGCTGCCGTTCCCCGTGTCCGTGCTGGCCAGCCATCCGGCCGACCTCGAGTACGCAATGTTCCGAGGCGGTGACTCCTACGACGGGCTGGAGTCGACGGCCTTCTGGGTGCCCCCGTATCCCGGGGAGCTGGACTACGCGGGCGCCGTGGCCGCCATGCCCGGCCTGCGTGTCGTGCAGACGCAGACCGCAGGCGTCGAGCACCTCGTCGACCACCTGGACGGTGCGACGACGCTGTGCAACGCCGCGGGTGTCCATGACGCCGCGACCGCCGAGATGGGGATCGCGCTCATCTTGTCGGTGCTGCGCCAGATCCCTCGGTTCGTGCGCGCCCAGGACCGCGCCGTGTGGGACCGCGACAACATGACCGAGTCGCTGGCCGACAAGACGGTCCTGGTGGTGGGCTACGGCAACATCGGACGAGCGCTCGGCGCCCGGCTGAGTGGGTTCGAGGCGCAGGTCGTGCCGTTCGCCCGGTCCGCGCGCGACGGGGTGCTGGCCATGACGGACCTCGACCGGCATCTGCCGACGGCCGACGTCGTGGTGCTGCTCGTGCCGTCGACGGCGACGACCCGTCACCTCGTCGACTCGCGCTTCCTCGGCTCGATGAAGGACGGTGCGCTGCTCGTCAACCTGGCTCGTGGGCCGGTCGTGGACACCGAGGCGTTGATGGTGGAGCTCCTCGCCGGTCGACTGTTCGCCGCGCTGGACGTGACCGACCCGGAGCCGCTGCCGCCGGACCACCGCCTGTGGGCGATGCCCCAGGTCCTCATCACCCCGCACTCGGCAGGCGGCACGACCGCCATGGCCCCGCGGTTGCGTCGCCTCGTGGAGCGTCAGCTGTGGGCCTTCGCCCGCGGGGAGGGGCTCACGAACGTGGTGCGCGCCGGTTCGTGACGGGCTCGGGTGTTGTCGGCGGCGGGTCTGACGACGGTTGACGGTGTGATCTGGCCGACATACTATTTCGGGATACTGCATACAGTTCTGACGAAATGGAGTAGGGCCTTGACCGCAAAAGTGAAATCCCTCGGTGACACAGTGGACGCCTCGCCGTACGAGTACTACGAGGAAGTGCGGGCGCAAGGCGATCTCGTCTGGGACGACGGCATCAACGGGTGGGTCGCCTCCACGTATGCGTCGGTCAAGGAGATCTTCACCGACGAGGACCGGTTCGCCCGGCCGTCACCCTTCGACGTCGCCGGAGAGGTGGGTCCGCTGATCTTCAGCCCCAAGCACACCTCGGGCCTGTACGGCGAGGAGCACATGATCCACCGCAAGTGGTGGCTGGGGCTCTTCCGGCCGAAGTCGGTCGAGGACTATCGCGAGCGCGTCATGGTCCCCGTGATCGAGTCGGCGCTGGCCCGGTTCGAGGGGCGCGGCACCGCCGAGCTCGTGGGCGAGTACACCAGCTACATCTCGGCCCGGGTCATCGCCGGCGTGCTCGGGCTCCCGTGGGACAACGACCCGTGGATGGCGGAGATGGCGACGCACCTGGCCAGGATCGAGCACTTCAAGGGCACGATCTACCTCAAGCCCGACTCCGTCGAGACGCAGAAGGCCCTCGACGCGGTCGACGCGGTCAACGCCCTGATGAAGCCGTACATGGACGAGGCCAAGGCCACGGACAACGGGACGATGCTGAGCCGGCTCTGGCGTGACGAGGCTCTGCAGGGCTGGACCGACGCGGAGGTGTGCGGCCTGGCGCGGACCTTCTTCGGCGCCGGCAACGACACGACCCGCACGGCCATGGCGAATGCGCTGTACCTCGTCTTCACGACCCCGGGTCTGCGCGAGAAGCTCCTGGCGGGGGACCGCAAGACCATGGCGAGCTTCGTCGAGGAGTCCTTGCGGCTCTACGGCACCGTGCACTTCCGGGCCCGACGCGTCCTGAAGGACACCGAGGTCCAGGGCTGCCCGGTCATGAAGGGCGACACGATCGCATCGGTGATGTCGGCGGGCGACCGCGACGAGGCGCAGTTCCCGGACGCGTCGTCGGTGGATCTCGAGCGGCCGAACCAACGCATGCACCTGGCCTTCGGTGCGGGCATCGGCGCCTGCGCGGGAATGGCGCTGGCGCGGGCCGAGCTCCTCGAAGGGCTGCTGATGATCCTGCACCGCCTGCCGGACATCGCGCTCGACCCGGACGCCGAGCAGCCCGAGATGCGGGGCTTCCTGTTCAAGATGATGATGCCGCTCAACGTGACGTTCTCGCCCGTGAGCTGACCGGCGGACGCGCGTCTCGACCTGACATGACCCTTGTCATAGAACCGTATCCAGTATACGGTATGAGAAATATCGCATAGGAGACACACATGCTGAAGCACGTGGTCCTCCTCACGTTTCGACCTGAGGTTGACGATGAGTACGTAACGACCGTGTCCACCGAGCTGGAGGCGCTTCGAGGAGCGGTGCCCGAGATCGTGCGCCTCGACTTCGGACGCGATCTGGGCATCTCGACGGGCAACGCGGACTTCGCCGTGGCGGCCGAGTTCCAGAACGCCGAGGACTTCGCGGCGTACCTGGCGCACCCCGCGCACCTGAAGGTGGGTGACCTGCTCAAGCAGGGAGTCCAGAGCAAGTCGGGCATTCAGTTCGAGATCTAGGGGGCCGCATCGTCGTTGGCCGGCACCTGTCCGGCGACGTCGACCGGACCATATCGAAAGGCAAGAGGTAAGAGATGGATGTGAAGGATCAACTTCAAGCGGCGCTGGAATCGGCCGTGGAGCGCGGAGAGCACGGAGTCCAGGTCGCTGCCTACGTCGGCGACGAGCTCGTGCTGGACGGCTGGATCGGCGACGCCGACGAGTCCGGCACCCCGGTCGACGGGACGACGCTGTTCCCGATCTTCTCGGTGACCAAGGGTCTGACGTGCACCGCGGTGCACATCCAGGCCGAGCGCGGGCTCGTCGACTACGACGAGCCGGTGGCGACCTACTGGCCGGAGTTCGGCGCCGAGGGCAAGGGAGACATCAAGGTCGGCGACATCCTCGCCCACCAGTCGGGCGTTCCGCAGATGCCGGAGGGCACGACCCCCGAGCGGCTCGGCGACTGGGACTGGTGCGTGGAGAACCTCGCAGCTCTCAAGCCCTTGCTGCCGGTCGGGAGCAGCGCGTACGCGTCGCTGAGCTTCGGCTGGCAGGCCGGCGAGATCGTCCGGCGGACCGATCCTCAGGGACGGGACTTCCGGACGTTCGTCTACGACGAGATCCTCGATCCGCTGAAGATCGACGACTACCACCTCGGCCTCCCCGAGGAGCACTACGGTCGCGTGGCGCAGCTGCGCGCGCCCGGCGCGCTCCGACCGGATCCGCCGCGCCTTCGCACCGTGAGCATGCCGGCTCCGGTCGAGCCGGGGCCGCGTTGGAACCAGCCGGTGTTCATGAGTGCCGTGGTGCCCGCGGGCAGCGGCATCGCGAACGCGCGGTCCGTCGCGAAGCTCTTCTCGCTGCTGGCGAACAAGGGCACCCTCGAGGGCAACAAGATCCTGAGCGAGGATCGGGTCATGTCGTTCCTGACGCCGCGCTCGAGCTCGGGTCAGTACGACGACGTCATCGGGCAGGTGCCGTGGGTCGGCGTCGGCGGGTACTGGCTCAGTGGCGAGTCGCCGCCGGCCGACAGCGTCCTGGGTGGACGACCCGGCATGCTGGCGAGCAATGGTGCCGGGGGCTCGATCGCCTGGGCCGATCCCGAGACGGGGCTCTCGGTCGCGATCTGCCACAACCGGATGTTCTCGATCAACCCGTCGCCGCCGCCGGAGGAGCACCCGTTCACCGCGGTCAGTGATCTGGCGCGGTCGCTGGTGCGGTCGTAGGACAGAGCCGTGTCCTGACCTGCACGGAGCGAGCTGCGCAGCCGCTGTCATGCGGCCCAGCAGATCGCTCCGTGCAGCAGGCGCTGGAGGCACCTCGGTAGAGTTGTCCCTGATCGGCGCCGAGCACGCCGGCTCGCTAGGGTGGGTCTTCCGGGTATCGGGCAATGGAGGAACTGTGGACCAGGTTTCAAGCCTCGCCGCCGGGGGGCGGCCCGTTCAGCGGGCGCTGCTCGGCAACCAGATCGCCGATGCTCTGCGACGAGAGATCCTGCTCGGCGTGCTGAAGCCGGGCACGCGCATGGCGCAGCAGCAGCTCTGCGAGCGGTTCGGCACCAGCCGGATGCCGGTGCGAGACGGCCTCCGGGTGCTGGCTCACGAGGGCCTCCTCATCACCGATGCGGGCCAGCACACGATCGTGGCGCCGCTCAGCCGGGGCGATCTCCAGGACTCCTTCCTGATCGAGGGGATGCTGGCGGGTGTCGCCGCCGAACGTGCGTCGAAGGCAGCGTCCGAGGACGATCTGGACCGACTCGACGGCCTGCACCACCGGATGCTCGAGGCGTCGGACGGCCGGGACCAGACCCTCGTGGCGGACCTGAACTGGGATCTGCACCGGACGATCAACCGGTTGTCGGGCTCGCGCAAGCTGATCGGCGCGCTGCGCGTCGTGTCCCTCGACCTCCCGCGCAACTACCTGGTCCAGATGCCGGAGTGGAACGAGCGCTCGAACGCCGAGCACGCCGTCGTCCTGGAGGCGATGCGACGCCGCCAGCACGAGACGGTCAACACGCTGATGGTCGATCACATCGTCGACTCGGGCAAGGGTCTGATCGCGTACCTGGAGTCGCAGGGCCTCGAGCTCGACTGAGCCCGACCGGACCGTCGCAGGGCGGTCCGAACCGATCCCGGCGAGGCCGCACGACTGAGGGCGCCCGCCGATCACGACCGGCTGTGCCCGGCCGGTCGTCGTCGCGCGCCGTCACGCGGCCCGTCCTGGTGACGACGCATCGTGAGATCCGCGATCGGGTTCTTCACCAGTCCACGCTCAACATGTATACTGTATCCTCCAGTCGAAAGGTAGTTTGTCGTGCAGAAGATCACGTACGTGAAGCCAGATGGAACCGACACCGTCCTGGACGTCGCCGAGGGCCAGAACCTCATGATGGCCGCGATCGCTCACAACCTCCCGGGAATCATCGGTGAGTGTGGGGGTCACGCGATGTGCGCCACGTGCCACGTGTACGTCGATCCCGATCAGCTCGACTCGCTCCCGGACGTGCAGGACGAGGAGGACGAGATGCTGGAGGACGTGGCGTCCGAGCGGCGTCCGAACAGCCGGCTGTCCTGTCAGCTGGTGGTCGCGGACGGGTTCGACGGTCTGCGCGTGGAGCTGCCCGAGGCTCAGGTCTGAGGGCGCCATGACATCGTCGGTCGTCATCGTCGGCTCAGGTCAGGCCGGTTTCCAGCTCGCCGCCTCGCTGCGCGACAACGGATTCCGCGGACGGGTGACGCTCGTGGGGGAGGAGCCCCAGCTGCCGTATCAACGCCCGCCGCTGTCCAAGGGCTTCCTCGACGGTGACTCCGACGGCGCTGAGCTGGCCTTTCGTCCGGCCCAGTTCTACGAGGAGAACGAGATCGACCTGCGTCTCGGGGTGCGGGTCGAGCGGATCGATCGGGCGGCGCAGACGGTCGAGCTGTTGGACGGTGAGACGATCGGCTACTCGCACCTGGTGCTGGCCACGGGGGTGCGCAACCGGAGCCTGCCGTTCGCGGAGGCCGGTCTCACCGGTGTGGTGGGGCTGCGGACGCTGCACGACGCGGACGCCTTGAGATCGAGGCTGCGCGAGGCCAGGGACGTGGTCGTGGTGGGCGGGGGCTTCATCGGTCTCGAGGTCGCGGCCACCGCCGCGACGGCCGGCGCTCGCGTCACCGTCCTCGAGATCGGCGGCCGGCTGATGTCGCGCGTCGCCACCCCGGCCATGGCCGCTCACTTCGCGCAGTCGCACCGCGCGGCCGGCGTCGAGATCCTGTTCGGCACCAGTGCCACCCGGCTGGTGGCCCACGGCACCCGTGTCGGCCAGGTCGAGACGTCGGACGGGCGGGCCATCGCGGCCGACCTCGTCGTCGTGGGCATCGGGGTCGACGCCAACGACGACCTTGCCGCAGCGGCAGGGCTCGGGGTCAGCAACGGGGTGCTTGTCGACGAGCACCTGCTGACGACCGATCCGAACATCTCGGCCATCGGGGACTGTGCCCGCTTCCAGCACCGGTTCGCCAGCCACGCCGTCCGGCTCGAGTCCGTGCAGAACGCCACCGATCAGGCGCGTTGTGTCGCCCGGCGGATCGCCGGCGCCGCCGCGGCCTACGACGCCGTGCCGTGGTTCTGGACCGAGCAGCTCGGCATGAGGCTCCAGATGGCGGGTCTGATCGACGGCCATGACGTGGTGGTCGAACGTGGTGACCGGGCGACGGGCAAGTTCTCGGTCTTCTGCTTTCGTGGCGAGCGGTTCGTCGGTGCCGAGTCCGTCAACTCCCCGGCCGACCACATGGCCGCGCGCCGACTCCTCGAGTCAGGTGCCCCGCTCAGCCCGGCCCAGGTGGCGGACCCCGAGTTCGACCTGAAGGGGTACAGCCGCCGGCCGCTGGCACCTGCCGACGTCTGACGTCCGCGGCTCGCCCCGCTCGCTCTGATCGCGTCCCCGCGTCTGCCTCCAGGCGTGGGGACGCCGGCGCGTGGAGGGGCTTGGTGAGGCCCGATCCGGGCGTGTCCGAGGCACCCTGCAGCGGTGTAGCGCAGATCACAAAAAGGCATTGACTCGCTATGTGTATACGGGATACGGTTCATCAAGTTTCCAACGGAGGTAACACATGAGAAACATGAAGTCCCTGGCCCAGCGGGTGGCCGTGGCGTGTGCAGTGGTGCCGGTGGTCGTGGTGAGTGCGTGCGGCAGCAGCACGTCGTCCGGGCAAGGTGGATCCGACGGCCTTCCGTCGTCCCTCGAGCTCACAGCGATCCAGGACCTGACCGGAGTCGCCGGGTTCGCCGGCGTCCCGACACGAGAAGGTGCCGAGCTGGCGCTGGACGAGATCAACGACACCAAGTTCCTCGGAGACACCAAGCTGAGCCTCAAGTACAGCGACACCGGCTCCAAGCCTGGCGAGTCGGCTGCACTGGCCACCAAGGCGGTGAGCTCGTCCACCCCGATCCTGCTCGGCCCGCTGGTCAGCACGGTGGGCCAGGTCATGTCGCCGATCCTCGAGCGAGGCAAGCTGCCCACGATCTACACGCAGATGTCCGCCGACGGGGTCAACATCGGCCCCTACACGTATCGCGCGACGACGCCGGGTGCCGTCCTGTTCGAGGACATGGGCACCTACCTGGACGCCAAGGGGATCAAGACGGTCTCCACGATCTTCGCCAGCGACAACGACTCGGGCAAGTTCTACGGCGAGTCGCTCATCCCGGGCTGGTCCAAGAAGTTCGGCATGCAGCTGAAGTCGCAGACCGCGGTGCTCACGTCCACGACGGACTTCACGGCTCTGGCGACCAAGGTCGTCAAGGAGAATCCCGACGCCATCGGCGTGCTGCTCGTCGGCGGGCAGTACCCCGCTGCCATCAAGCAGATCCGCGGGCTGGGCTACAAGGGACTCATCTTCGCCGCGATCGGTGCGTGCTGCGGGACGCTGACGCCGATCGGCTCGACGGCCGACGGGGTCATCTGGCCCTCCGCCTACGTCGCGACCGACGACGCGGCGCAGGCGCAGGGCGAGGTGGGCAAGAACTTCCTCGCGCTGTACAAGAAGAAGTTCGGGGCCGACAAGCTCCCGTCGAACTTCCACGCCGACGGCTACGACTCCATGTGGCTGATCGCGCGTGTCCTGAAGGACGCCGACAGCACGGACCGCGCCAAGGTGCTCGCCAGCCTCGAGAAGATCACGAAGGCGGGATACGAGGGATCCATCGGGGACATCACCTTCGAGAAGCGAGACCAGCGCTCCAAGGCCGTGATCGCCGAGTGGCGAGACGGCAAGGAGACGATCGCTCAGTAGCTGATCGAGCGATCAGGGCCTCGCTGGCCGGACCGGCCCAGTCCGGATCTGACCGGCCGGCGAGGCCCACCTCCACCTCGGTACACCGACGACAGGCAGGGAGCCATGGAGCAACAACTACTCAACGCGCTGGTGCTCGCGTCCATCTACGTCCTGTTCTCCTTGGGCATGACGCTCGCCTGGGGGGTGCTCGGCATCCTGAACCTCGCGCACGGCGCGATCCTCGTGGGCTCCGCCTACAGCGTCTACCTGATCGGCGACGACCGCCAGATGCCCCTGGGGGTGGTGCTGGCCCTGGGACTGCTCGTGGGCGGAGGCTGCTCCCTGCTGCTCGAGATCGGCGTGTTCCGCATCATCCGGAACTCGACCGGCGACGAGGAGGAGAAGGAGCTGCGGGTGGCCATCGCGTCGCTCGGAGCCTCGTCGATCCTGGTGGCGATCGTGGCCAAGGGGACCGCGAACGCGCCGTTCGCCGTCCCCACCTCATTCACGACGCACGTGTACGACGTCTTCGGGCTGCGGATCAGCGACCTCCAGATCCTGATCATCGTGGCCGGGATGGGCATCAGCCTCGGGCTGAGCCGCTGGCTCAAGCTCTCCCGGACGGGACGAGCCATCCGCGCCGTCGCCGCCGACCCGGAGACGGCCTCCCTGATGGGCATCAACGAGCGACGCCTGGCCGCCGGCACGATGTTCGCCGCCGGCGCGATGGCCGGGCTGGCCGGAGTCTTCCTCGTGGTCTACCTGGGCGGAGCCGATCCGCAGAGCGGGGCGTCCCTCCTGACCACGGCCTTCGCGATCATCGTCGCCGGCGGCGTCGGAAGCATCGGGGGAACCGTGCTCGGCGCGCTGACGCTGGCGCTGGTCGAGACCTTGATCCTCACCTACACGAGCGGATCGTGGGCACCGGCTGCCGCGTTCGTGCTCATCATCCTTGTCATCGTGATTCGGCCCCAGGGGCTGTTCTCGTCATCTCGCACGAAGGTGGACCGCGCATGATCGATTGGTACGCGTCCAACACGACGCTGATTCAGAACTGCATGATCGCCATCCTGCTGGCGCTGAGCGTCCAGGTCGTCATGCGCATCGGGGTGCTGTCGCTGGCCGGCATCGGCTTCTACGGGCTCAGCGAGTACCTGACCGCCAACCTCGTGATCCGCGACGTGGTGCCCGCGGAGGTGGCCATCCTCGCCTCGCTCGTCGTCTGCGGCATCGGAGCCTTCGTGCTCTCGTTGTTCCTCGGACGCGTCAGAGGCCTGTACCTCGCGATGGTGACGTTGGCCTTCGTGCTGATCCTCAACGTGGTCGCGATCAACGGGGGCAAGTGGACCGGGGGGGCCAACGGCCTGTTCGGCGTCCCGTTCGCCGTGACGACCGCTCACATCGTGGTCGTGTGCCTCATCGGGATCCTCGTGGTGTGGGCGACCGAGCGCGGGGCGATCGGTCGTGCGTGCGAGGCGCTCCGGACCGACGAGCTGCTCGCGACGTCGATGGGCATCGAGGTGCGCAAGTACCACCGGGCCAACCTCGTGCTCTCCGGACTCCTCGGCGGGGCGGCCGGCGGCCTGAACGTGCTGAACCTCGGTGCGGTCGGTCCGTTCGACGCGGGCTTCGGGCTGGCGGTCACGACGCTGACGATGGTCATCGTGGGCGGTCGCCGCTCCTGGCTGGGCGCCGTCATCGGCGCCGTCCTGATCACGTGGCTCCCGACGGTCCTGTCGTTCCTCGAGGGCGAGATGCGCAACATCGCGTCCGGCGCCCTGGTCATCGTCATGGCGACGCTCGTGCCCGACGGCCTGCTGGGCCTGCTGACATCACAGATCCGACGACTCCGCGCCGCCGTGCGCAGGCCGTCGGGTCGATCCACCACGAAGGAGGTCGACGATGACACCCAGCTCGTCAGCGCAGACAGATGAGCGCGTGCTCTACGGGTCGGATCACGCCGTGCCGGGAGAGCCGATCCTCACGGCCACCGACATCAAGGTCCACTTCGGCGGCGTTCGTGCCCTCGACGGCGTCTCCCTCTCCCTCGAGCCGGGCGAGCTGCTCGGCATCGTCGGGCCGAACGGATCGGGCAAGAGCACGCTGCTCGGCGCCCTGTCGCGCCTGACCCGCATCACGGACGGCTCCCTCGAGCTGGACGGTCAGCGGTACGACCGCATCCGGCCGGCCGCGGTCGCGCGCATGGGTCTGAGTCGCACGTTCCAGACCGTCCGGCTCCTCCCGCGGTTCTCCGTCCTGGAGAACGTCATGCTCGGCGCGGACCAGCCGAGCCTGCGAGGTGCCCGGTCCACCAGCACCTGGCGCTCGCGCGGGTCGGAGAAGCACGCCACCGACGCGGCGATGGAGGCGCTCGAACGGATCCACCTGGCTGACATCCGGCAGGCCAACCCGGCCGATCTGCCGTACGGGGTGCAGCGCAAGGTCGAGATCGCGCGCGCACTGGTACGGCAGCCGTCCGTGCTGCTCTACGACGAGCCGATCGCCGGCATGTCGCGATCGGAGCGTGACGAGATCGCCGACCTGATGGTCGAGCTGGCCGAGCAGGGACTGTCGCAGATCCTGGTCGAGCACGACATCGGCATGGTGGTGCGGATCTGCCGACGACTGATCGTCCTCGACCTCGGCAAGAAGATCGCCGACGGTCCGTCGACCGACGTGATCACGATGCCAGAGGTGCGGGACGCCTATTTGGGAGGGACGACTCATGCGAGTGCTTGACGTGGAGAACCTGTCGGTCCGGTACGGCGGCGTGTCGGCCGTCGAAGAGCTCGACCTGCACGTCGACGCCGGCGAGGTCGTCGCGCTGCTGGGGCCCAACGGCGCCGGCAAGACCTCGACGTTGCGCGGCATCATGGGCATGGTCGCCGAGACGACGGGCACCGTGCGGTTCGCCGATCGCGCCATCTCGGGCCGTCGGACCGACCGGATCGCCCGCGACGGGCTCGCGCTCGTGCCGCAAGGGCGTCGGGTCTTCGCCTCGCTGTCGGTCGAGGAGAACCTGCGGCTGGGCGGCTACAGCCTCCGCGACCAGCGGGCCGGGGCCGAGATCCTCGAGACCTGCTACGACATGTTCCCGATCCTGCGCGAGCGGTGCGATCACCGGGCCGGCTACCTCAGCGGCGGCGAGCAGCAGATGCTGGCGTTCGGCCGCGCGATGATGGCCCGGCCCAAGGCGATCCTGATGGACGAGCCGTCGATGGGCCTGGCGCCGATCGTGGTCGAGAAGGTCATGGTCAGCGCGCGACAGATCGCCGACACCGGGATCGGCGTGCTCATGGTCGAGCAGAACGCCGTCGCGGCGCTCGACGTGGCCGACCGCACGATCGTCCTCGGGCTCGGGCGGGTCTCATGGCGAGGCTCCGCCGCGGAGGCTCGCACCGATCCAGCCCTCACCCGCGCCTTCCTCGGCGACTCGGCCGTGCACGCCGATCTCTAGCCCGTCCCGACCGTCGGACGTCGTCCGTGCACAGCACGAGCGACACACGTCGTGGACGACGTACCGAGCTCGCACTCCTTGAAGATGAGGTTCTCAGATGAATCAGCAGATCACGGCTCCGTCGGCACTTGCGGCCACCTGGGTCACTCCGGAGGTGCGCAGCAGCTTCGAGTCCCTCGGGCACTGGACGTCCGAGACATGGCTCTCGTTGGTGCTCGCGCGGACCGAGGAGGATCCGGACGCGGTCGCGGTCGTCGACCAGTCCGGCGCGCTCACCCGCGGTGAGGTCCTGCAGGCCGCCTCGCGACTGGCGGGCCACCTCAGGCGCGAGGGCGTCGCCGCCGGCGACGTCGTCACCCTGGTGCTGCCCAACTGGCGGGAGTTCGTGGTGATCCACACCGCCGTCGGGATGATCGGCGGCGTGGTCAATCCGCTCCTCCCGAAGGTCGGGGTGACCGAGATGAGGCACATCATGCGCACCGCCGGCACCCGGTACGTGTTCGCGGCCGCCGCCGGCCCCGGCGACACGCCGTGGACCTCCGCGACGGCAGCGGCGGAGGGGCTGGACTCGGTGCTCGGCGTCATCGCGGTGCGAGGCGACGACGACCTGTACGCCCGCACGGTGGCCGATGCGGGTCTGGAGCTCCGCCGCGCCGACTTCGCCGAGGTCGACGCCCGCGAGTGGGACACCGTCACGTTCACGTCGGGGACGGAGGCGCTTCCCAAGGGCGTCGTGCACAGCCACCAGACCACGATGTTCGGCTTGCGTGCCTACATCGGCGGGGTCCTGCAGCTCGACGTGCAGGACTGCGTGTTCATGCCGTCACCGATCTGCCACGCCTCGGGCATCCAGTGGGGCCTGAGGACGGCCATCTATGCCGGGGCCCCGCTCATCCTGCAGGATCGATGGGATCCCGCGGTGGCGCTCGAGCTGATCGACCGGCACCGGTGCACGTACACGCTGGCGGCGACGACGTTCATCGTCGACCTCGTGGCCGCGAAGGCACGCAGCACGGACGCCGCGTCGGGCACCTCGTTGCGGTTCGTCGCCTCGGGCGGTGCCGCGATACCCCGCCACCTGGTCGCGGAGGTGCGCGAGGCGTTCTCGGCCGAGCTGATGGCCGTGTTCGGCGCCAGCGAGACCTACGTGACCACGGCGACCCGGCCGGGCTCGCCCGAGCACATCCTCGCGACCGACGGCGAGCCGTTGCCGGGGGTCGAGGTCGCGATCATGGACGAGGTGGGGCAGGTGCTGCCGCCGGGCGCCGAGGGTGAGATCGTCACCCGAGGTCCGCAGACCTTCCTCGGCTACCTGGGCGACCAGGACCTGACACGTCGAGCATTCCACGGGCAGTGGTACCGATTCGGCGACCTGGGCCGTATCGACGAGGACGGCATGCTCCACGTCACCGGTCGCATCAAGGACATCGTCATCCGCGGCGGTGAGAACATCAGCGTGCGCGAGGTCGAGGAGCTGCTCGTCCAGCACCCGGACATCAGCAGCGCAGCAGTGGTCGGCTACCCGGACGACCGACTGGGCGAGCGGTGCTGCGCGGTCGTCGTCCCGGCCGGGGGCCGGGTCGTGGACCTGGCACTGACCACGAGCTTCCTGCTGGAGCGCGGCCTGGCGAAGTTCAAGCTGCCCGAGCGCCTGGTGATCGTCGAGGCGATGCCGATGACGGCGACGGGCAAGGTCAAGAAGGCAGATCTTCGCCGGTTCGTCGCCGACAGCGAGGCGTGACGGTGCACCCGGGCGCCCTCAGGACACCCTGTCCCACGCCCACGGTCGTCGCACCGGACCTGGGACGAACGTCAGCGCTTGGAACGATCGGCGGCAGTAGACGGAGTACTGTATACCTATGACGATGGACCTCGTGCCAGGCAACGTCGCCTCGTTGATCAGTGCTGATGCCGTGCGTGAGCGGGGCCAGTCGGTCCAGCGCGCGCTCCTGGGCAACCAGATCGCCGAGTCGCTCCGCAAGGACATCCTGCTGGGGGTCATCAGACCCGGGACCAAGCTGTCGCAGCAGCGCCTGTGCGAGCGGTTCGGGACCAGCAGGATGCCGGTGCGAGACGGTCTGCGGGTCCTTGCTCGGGACGGTCTGGTCGTCACCGACGCGGGTCAGCACACCATCGTGGCGCCACTCAGTCGCGCGGACCTCCTGGACTCGTACTACATCGAGGGCAGGCTGGCCGGCATGGCCGCGGTCCGGGCATCGGCTCGTGCCAGCGACGACCAACTCGCCGTGCTGGACAGTCTTCACGTCGGCATGCTCGAGTCGGCCGCCTCGAACGACCACCAGCTGATGGCGCAGCTCAACTGGGCGCTGCACCGCAACATCAACCGGATGTCGGGCTCGCGCAAGCTCCTGTCGGCCATCCGAGCCGTGTCGCTGGATCTCCCGCGCGACTACCTCATGGAGATGCCGGAGTGGAGCGTGAGGTCGAACGACGAGCACGCCCGGTTCCTCGCCGCGATGGCGGCGAAGCAGCACGACGAGGTGGGTGAGCTGGTCGCCGCCCACATCGTCGAGTCCGGCAGGGGGCTGCTGGCCTACCTGGAGTCGCAGGGACTCGAGCTGGACTGAGGATGTGTCGGCCTGTCACTTGCGCTCTCAGCGTTTAATGTATACCGTATCCCGCATAGGAGGCTAGACCATGCAGAAGACATACCTCGCTGGTGTCGGGATGACCCCTTTCGGGAAGTTCCCCCAAGCGACGCTCGCGAGTCTCGGCCGTCAGGCGAGCCTGGCCGCCCTGCGGGACGCGGGCGTGAGCCCGCGTCAGGTGGACATGATCAGCTGCGGCTGTGCGCGTAGCGGGACCTTGCAGGCCAGGGAGAGCGGCGTCGGCCAGCTGATCGGCTGGGAGGTCGGCATCGAGGGTGTCGCCGTCTACAACGAGAAGGCGTTCTGCGCCTCGGGTGCGATGGCCTTCAACGTCGCCAACCTGGCGGTCGGCAGCGGGCGGCACGACGTGGCGCTGGTCGTCGGGGTCGAGCAGATGTCCAGCCGTGACGGCAAGGGACGGCCCCTGACGTCGGACGGGATGGTGCTCGAGGGCGAGCAGGGGTTCACGCCGCCGGCCTACTACGCGATGGCGGCCCGGCGTCACATGGAGGTCTACGGCACGACGCGCGAGCAGATCGCCTCGGTCGCCGTCAAGAACCGGCACGCGGCCTCGTTCAACCCCAACGCCCAGTACCGCGACCCGATCACGATCGAGGACGTCATGACGTCACGGCCGGTCGCCGGACCTCTTCACCTGCTCGACTGCTGCCCGACCGGTGACGGCGCCGCAGCGGCGGTCATCGTCAACGAGGCCGGCGCCGAGCGCCTCGGCATCGACCCGACCGTGCGGATCGCCGCCTCGGTCGTCGGCAGCGGGTACTACGGCGACCAGCTGCGTGACATGACGTCGTTCGGGCTGGATCGGGCCACGGCCAGCAAGGCGTACGCCGAGGCCGGGGTCTCCCCGCACGACGTCGACGTGGCCGAGGTCCACGACTCCTTCTCGATCGCCGAGATCATCCACTACGAGGACCTGGGGTTCTGCGAGCCCGGCACCGGCGGAAAGCTCGTGGAGAGCGGGGCCACGTCCCTCGGCGGCCGGATCGTGGTGAATCCGAGCGGCGGGCTGCTCAACCGGGGTCACCCGCTCGGTGCCACGGGCGTCGCTCAGATCGTCGAGCTGGCCGATCAGCTGCAGGGACGCGCGGGCGAGCGGCAGTCGGACCACCCGCGGGTGGCCCTGGCCCACATCTCGGGCGGCTTCCACGAGAGCGACTTCGCCACCTCCGGTGTCACGATCCTGACCAGGACGGACGTCGCATGAGGTTCGTGGGGGAGAGCTCGATCGAGCACCCGATCTTCGCCGATGTCGGCGACGGGGTCCTGGCGCTGGTCGCGAGTCGCTGCCCGCAGTGCGGGGACACGCGGCTCCCCGCTCGCACGCTGTGCCCGAACGATCTGTCCGAGTGCGACGTCGTCCACCTGTCGGGCGACGGCGTGATCTACGAGGCCGTGCGCATCAGCCTGGCGCCCCGAGGATTCGACTCGCCGTTCTGGGTGGGATACGTCGACCTCGACGAAGGGGTGCGCATGTTCGCGCAGATCGAGTGGGCCGAGGCCGACGGCGAGCCGAGTCATGGCGATCGCGTCGTGATGGACGTCCGTCCGATCGGCGCAGGCGATGATCGACCCTACGGACCCAGCTTCAGAAAGGTGAGTGACGATGCTTCCAGCTGATCTCGACGAGGAGCTGCAGGACCTGGCCGCTCTCACCCGGTCGATCGCGCTCGACAAGATCTCCCCGCTGGTCCACGACGTCGAGCGCGCCGCGACGTTCAGCCCGGAGATCCGCAGCATCCTGGCCGGTGCGGGCTTCTTCGGCCTGGTGGTCCCCCCGGAGTACGGGGGAGTCGCGAGCGACATCCGACACCAGTCGATCGTGCTGGAGGAGCTCGCCCGGGTGTACCCCAGCTCGTGCACGTACCTGACCGCGCACTGGCTCGCGACCAAGGTCATCGCGTTGAACGCGACCGGTGCCGAGGAGGCTCCGTGGGTCAGGCCCCTGCTGGACGGCGCGGCCTCGGGCGAGCTCCTCGGAGCCATCGCGGTCACGGAGCCGGATGCCGGTTCCGACCTGAGCAGCGTCACGACGTCGGCGACGCTCGAGGGTGACGAGTGGGTCCTCCGCGGCACCAAGCGGTTCATCACCAACGGCGGTTTCGCCGACTTCTACACCGTGCTCGCCCGCACCGGCGGCCCGGGCTCGCGAGGACTCTCGCTGCTGTTCGTCGAGGCGGATCGTCCGGGGGTGTCGGCGAGCCGGTGGGAGCGGAAGATGGGACTGCACGGGTCCGCGACCGCGGAGATGCAGTTCGACGAGGTCCGGGTGCCGGTCGATCACCTGATCGGCGAGGCCGGGAGCGGGTTCGGCTACCTCATGCGCGGCTTCGACGAGGGCCGTCTGGGGGTCGCGGCGATGTGTCTTGGCATCTCGCAGGGCGCGCTCGACGCCGCGACCCGCTACGCCACGGAGCGTCGCCAGTTCGGCAAGGAGATCGCCGCGTACCAGGGCGTGCAGTTCCTGGTCGCCGACATGGCGACGGCCGTCTACTCGTCCCGCTCCCTCGTCTACGACGCCGCACACGCCTTCGTCTCGGGCCATCCGGAGGCCTCCAGGCTCGCCGCGATGGCCAAGATCTTCGCCTCCGACGCATCGATGGAGGTGACGTCGAGCGCCGTCCAGGTGCATGGTGGTTCCGGGTACGTGAGCGACTTCCCCGTGGAGATGTTCATGCGTGATGCGAAGATCGGTCAGATCTACGAGGGCACCAACCAGATCCTGCGCATGCTCGTCGCGCGGACCTACTTCGGGGACCTGGCCCGATGACCTCCGACGTCGCGCCGGCGCACCAGGCCACCGTGGACCAGCCTGCCGTCGTGTACCGGGTCGAGGGGCCGGTCGGCCACGTCGTGCTCTCGAGGCCGACGAAGATGAACGCGATCAACCAGTCGATGCTGGCGGGGATCCGTGACGCTGTCGGCGAGGCCCAGGCCGACCCGGCGGTCAGGGTCCTGATCTTCCGGGGCGAGGGACGAGCGTTCTCCGCCGGCGGCGACCTCGAGGAGGTCGCCGGCCTGGTGCGTGACTCCGCCCGGTTCGACACCTTCCTCGACGGCTGGCACGAGACGCTGTCGCTCGTCGAGGAGTGCCCGCTCCCGACGATCGCCGCCGTCCACGGCTTCGCGTTCGCCGGCGGCTTCGAGCTCGTGCAGGTGTGTGACTTCGTGGTGATGGGCGATGCGACGTCCATCGGCGACCAGCACGCCAACTTCGGGCTGTTCCCGGCGGGCGGGTCGACGCTGCGCCTGCCGCGCCTGGTGCCGCACCGCGTCGCCCGGTGGATGCTGATGACCGGGGAGGCCATCGGCCCGGAGGCGGCCCTCGCGGCGGGCCTGGTCAACGACGTGGCTCCCGAGCACGAGGTCCTGGAGCGGGCCGAGGCGATGGCAGCCGTCCTCAGCGCCAGGAGCCCGAACGCCACGGCGGCCATCAAGCGCGCCCTCGCGCTCGCCCACGACCGGGACCTGCCGGGTCTCATCGGCGACGAGCGCCCCATCGCCCTGCACCACATGGCATCGGACGACGTCCAGATCGGCCTGGCGGCCTTTCGCGCCCGAACCGTGCCGGACTTCGGTCAACCCACCAGATAGGAACGTGAGCATGGAACTCCAGGATGTGATCTACGACGTGAGCGACGGTGTCGCCCGGATCACGATCAACCGACCCGAGAAGTACAACGCCTTCCGTGAGGAGACACTCGACGACCTCATCGCCGCCTTCAGCGCTGCCGAGGCCGACCGCACCGTCGGCGTCATCGTGCTCACCGGCGCCGGCGAGAAGGCGTTCTGCTCCGGCGGAGACATCGCGTGGGAGGACAAGTCGGACCCCGCCGGTGCCTCGCAGATGAATCGTCGCACCAGCAACCTGTCGCTCATCATGCGCGGCTGCGGCAAGCCGATCATCGCGCGGGTGCGCGGCTACGCGGTCGGCGGCGGCAACGAGCTGCAGATGCTGTGCGACCTGACGATCGCCTCCGACGACTCGACGTTCGGCCAGTCGGGTCCGAAGATGGGCAGCGTGCCCGTCTGGTGGGGCACCCAGCTGCTGCCGCGGATCGTCGGCGAGCGGAAGGCCCGGGAGATCGTGATGCTCTGCGAGAAGATCCCGGCCCCGGAGGCCGTCCAGCTCGGACTGATCAACAAGGCCGTGCCGGCCGACGAGCTGGATGCAGCCGTCTACGCGTGGTGCGCCCGGCTGCTCTCCCTCAGCCCGCAGGCGCTGAGGGTCGCCAAGATCTCGCTCAACTACGAGTCCGACCAGCTGTGGCCGTCGGTCCAGCACGGCCAGCAGATGATCAACTTCATCCACGGCACCGAGGAGTTCCACGAGGGCACCCAGGCCTTCCTGGAGAAGCGCGCCCCTGACTTTGCGAAGTTCCGCAAGTAACACGATCGGAGAACGACAGATGAGAAGTGACGGAAAAGTAGCGGTCGTGGTCGGTGGCGGCAGCGGCATCGGCCGTGCCACGGCCGAGCTGTTCGCCGAGAACGGTGCGGCCGTGGCCGTGGCCGACATCAACGAGAAGGGGGCGGCCGAGACCGTCGAGATCCTGCGGGGGGCCGGCGCGAAGGTCTCCCTGCACACGTGCGACATCACCGACATGAAGCAGACCGACGAGCTGATCGCGGCGGTGCTGTCCCAGCACGGTGGGCTCGACATGGTCACCAGCACGGTCGGCTGGTCCGACACGACGTTCTTCGTCGAGGAGGACGCCGAGTACTGGAAGCGGATCATCGACATCAACCTGATGGGCTCGATCCATCTCAGTCGGTCGGCGATCGGTCCGATGAGCGAGCAGAAGTCGGGCTCGATCGTCCTCACGAGCTCCGATGCCGGCAAGGTCGGCACCATGGGCGAGACGGTCTACGCCGCGGCCAAGGCCGGCGTGATCGGTTTCGTGAAGTCACTGGCCCGGGAGATCGCTCGCGACGGCATGCGCATCAACGCCATCTCGCCCGGTCCGACCGACACCCCTCTGCTGCGGTCGCAGTCCGACCAGCACGTCATCGACCGCATGGTGAAGGCGGTGCCGCTGAAGAGGATGGGAACGGCGGCCGAGCAGGCCGGCCCCATCGTGTTCCTGGCCTCGGACGCGGCCAGCTACATCACGGGCCAGACTCTCAGCGTCAGCGGCGGCCTCACGATGACGTCGTGATGGCCGGCGACCCGAGCGAGGCGACGCGGTGGCAGCAACGGTTTGCGCTGCCGGAGACCGAGGGCTCGTCGAAGGTCTGTGACCTCTCGACGGCCATCGAGACGCTGGTCAGGCCCGGCGACACGATCCACGTCGCCTACTCGGACGCCCGACCGAATGCGGCGCTCGTCCAGCTGGCTCGGACGTTCGCGGGCACCCGCCCCGACTTCACGCTCGTCACGGCGGGCCTGGTCAGCGTGCAGCACGCGCTGATCGAGCTCGGTCTCGTGACGCGCGTGGTCGCCTCGTTCGCCGGGGAGAACTACCCCGTCGCGCGGCCCAACCCCGCGCTGGGCCGCGCGCTGGCCGAGGGCCGCGTCGACATCGAGCACTGGTCGCTGTGGAGCCTGATCGCCCGCCTGGCGGCGGGCGCCCTGGGCGTCAGCCACTTCCCGGTCCGCTCCATGGTCGGCAGCACGATGGGGGAGGAGGCTGCCGCCCGCGGCGAGCTCATCGTCCTGGACGGAGCGGACGGTGAGGCTCCGACGGCGCTGGTCAAGGCCCTGCGTCCGGACGTCGTGCTGCTGCACGGTGCCGCCGCCGACGAGCACGGCAACGTTGTCCTCGCGGCCCCCTACGGAGAGGGCAGCTGGGGGGCTTTGGCCGCTCGACGCGGTGTCGTCGCGACTGTCGAGCGGATCGTCTCGACGGCGGAGCTGCGGGAGATGAACGCGCTGGTCAAGATTCCCGGTCACGTCGTGCACGCGGTGTGCGAGGTCCCGTTCGGGGCCCACCCGTACGGGTTCAACAATCCCGGCGTGGCAGGGGTCCGCAGCTACGGCGAGGACGAGGCGTTCGTCGACGACGTCCTCCGGGCGAGCCGGAGCAGCGAGGGCTTCCGCGCCTGGATCGACGACTGGGTGATCGGCACGCCATCGCACGGCGACCTGGTCGCCAGGCTGACACCGCCTCGGCTGGAGGCGCTCACCGTGGGGCGTGGACCCGACGGGTGGATGGGACGCGTGGACGACTCGTGGTCCAGCGACGTCGCGGCGACCGCCACCGAGACGCAGGTCGTGGTGACCGCCCGTCGGCTGGAGGCCGCCGTCACGGAGCGCGGCTTCGACGTCATCCTTGCCGGTGTGGGGCTGTCCAACCTCGCCGCCTGGACGGGTGCCGAGCACCTGCGCGGCGAGTCCGTCGACGTCGAGCTGATGGCGGAGATCGGACTGTACGGCTACCTGCCCCGCCCCGGCGAGCCGTTCATCTTCGCCGGCCAGAACGTGCCGACGAACAAGCACCTGACGGACGTCATGAGCGTCCTGGGCACCTATGTGTCCGGGCCTGGCTCGCGCTCGATCGGGGTGATCGGCGCGGGCGAGATCGACCGATCAGGGGCGATCAACTCGACCTACGGGCGCGACGGACGCTTCATCGTCGGATCGGGAGGAGCCAACGACGTCCTGTCGTCCGCCGACGAGGTCATCATCACGGTGAGCCACCAGCCGGGTCGTCTCGTCGACGAGGTGTCGTACGTGACCTGCCCGGGAAGCCGGGTCCGCACGATCGTCACGGACCTCGCCGTCCTGGAACGCGTGGATGGCGAGTTCGTGCTCGTCGCGCTGCTCCCGGCTGCCGGCGAGGACCGTGACGCAGCGGTGGACCTGGTGCGCGAGCGGACCGGGTGGGACCTGCCGATCTCGCCCGATCTGGTCGTCGAGCCGCCCGCCACCCAGGAGGAGCTCGACAGACTCAGGGTGTTCGATCCGGCGCTGCTGTTCCTGCGGGATCGACGTGAGAGCGTGACGGTCTGATGGAGCCCGGCAGGACCGTGATCGTGACCGGGGCGGCCAGCGGCATCGGCGCGGCGACGGCCGAGGTGCTGCTCGACAGCGGCTACCGCGTCGTCGCGGCGGACATCTCGAACGACGACCGTGCGCCTGATCCGGTCGACCCGAGCGCGCGGATCGTCGACGTGCGGCTCGACGTCGCCGACCCGGCGTCGTGGACGCGGCTGGTCGAGTCGTTCGACTGGTCGGTCAGCCGCCTGGTCGGACTCGTCAACAACGCCGGGATCTCCGGGCCGGGTGGCATCATGTCGACGTCGGACGACACGTGGCGACGAGTCCACCAGGTCAATCTGGACGGCGTCTTCTTCGGGATGCGTGCGGTGGCCCCGGTCATGCGCGCGCACGGGTCGGGCTCGATCGTCAACGTGTCCTCGGCGGCCGGTCTGGTGGGCTTCCACGAAGCCGCCTACACCTCGAGCAAGTGGGCGGTGCGGGGGTTGTCCAAGTCCGCAGCCGCCGAGCTCGCTCGCTGGGGCATCCGGGTCAACAGCGTCCACCCCGGTCTGGTCAGCACCCCGATGGCCGGGGACCCGGGCCCGTACTTCGCAGCGCACCTCGAGTCGATCCCGGCCGGACAGGCGGCCACGCCCGTCGAGATCGCGGAGACGATCGCCTTCTTCATCGCGGACCAGTCGAGCCACGTGACGGGCGCTGAGCTCGCGGTCGACGGAGGGTTCACCGGTGCGGGCGCCTACTTCGCGATCCGGAACCGAGCACGGGCGGCTCGAGAGGGCGCGGCACCGCACGACGAGGGGTCCGGCAGCGCCGGCTGACGTCCAGAGGTCCTCGTGACCCCGATGGGTGATCGTCTGACAGACAACTGTTGACAGATAGTGTCGGGCGGTGTCACCGTGACCTCCCGGGGTGGTGCGAGAGCCCACCACCGCTCGACGGAGGACGTCCGATGCCCGTACCGATGCAGACCACCTGGTGCACCGACATGTCGATCGACGGCGATCAGGTGACGGGCGAGTCCTCGCTGATCGTCGTCCACGACCCGGCCACCGAGCTCGAGCTCGCACGGGTGCGCGGAGCGTCCGAGGTGCAGATCGATCGTGCCGCGCGGGCAGCGCGACAGGCCTTTC
>Ga0247730_1000468_pt1 | contig 29685 bp, 37 predicted proteins | sample UWRJL073202C2_FD_180959 | JGI IMG/M metagenome (GOLD analysis project Ga0247730, IMG submission 180959) | Plant litter microbial communities from Arlington Agricultural Research Station in Wisconsin, United States - UWRJ-L073-202C-2 | ecosystem: Environmental > Terrestrial > Plant litter >... | reverse complement strand
GGAACTGAAGAGGAAGCCTACTTTATTGCGCAGCGCACGCATCAAGTCTTGGACAGACTTCCCGTCGTATTTACGGAACTTGCCCAGCGTCTCAAGGAAGGTCTTATCCAACCGTGCTTGCCAGTCTAAGCCCACGATATTCGAAGCATTGGTCTCCAGCAGCACAAGATTGTAGTCTCGAGGATCTCTACACATGATCTCGAACCGATCAGAGGCATCTTGCAGGAAATTCAATCGCTTGCCAGAGTCCCAGAAGTACGGATGCAGCAAGCATGTCGCAGTGTCAGGCCTAAACACGCGTCAGACATCGATCGAACTCAAAAAGACGGTAGTCTTACCTTTTGCTTGCTTCCAGGTCTAGCATGCGACGAATTAAGTCTGTAGCCTCCGTACCCTCCTCTCCAAATCGTTCCAGACCTTCTAGGTTGCCTGCATCTTTTAGAATGTTCACTTCTCGCTCAAATCGATCGCCAAACGGATGGGAGCCGTTCGTTAGAGTGTAATAGAACAGGCAGCCCAGCGCAAAGATGTCGACAGACTTGGTCAACCTTGTGGGCTTGCCCGAGGTCGATCCACTCGCAGTACCTGTGCTTCCTCTCGATGAAGAGATTGACTGGTCATCGCCTAAATCATCCAATTTGACTTCTCCTCTTAATATCTCAGGAGCTCTCCAGCCAACCGTACCAGCAGCCATAGCGCCATGCGCTGTGGGCAGGAAACTGGTCTGATCCACTTCAAGCTTCTTGCAAAGCCCGAAGTCCGAGATTAGCATTCTGTATGTTGTGCTGCGGCTGTTGCCTCGAACCCCAGCCTTTGGTGCGGAAATGAGGATGTTCTGGGGCTTAATATCGCGATGGACCAGTTTAAGAGCATGTAGATGTCTCAATCCGCTGGTGATCTCCTTCAACGCCTTCTTCGGGTCGAATGTGGTTACAATGTCCCGATAAGCTTCTCTGTCCGGGAATTCGATGATGTCCGCTAGGGACGCAGGGCAAAGCTCCAGTGCAATGTAGAGGAAGTTGGACTGCGATTCTTGATAGTAGTATCGAATCACGTTAGGATGGTCGTCACTCTCCTGAAGTACACTGACTTCTCGGGAAGCAAGTGTAACAAAGTCTTGCAGTAGTCTCTTAACAGCGACAGCTCGACCTTGCAGAGAACCACGATACACAACGGTACCATGGGAGCCAAAGCCTACATTGATTATTAGCCAAAGTTCCAAAGCCAAGGTAAAGAATGAAGCATGCTAACCTAAGATAGTATCAGAGACAACCAACGACGATTTGACCTCGGGGGCCGGAGCGGTACTCGTAGCATTCGCTATAGGGGTTGGAATCTCGAGCGTTAATGAGCCAGGCTTGACCTTGCCAATATCGTCATTGTCATCTGGATCAGCCTCACCCTCCGGAGGTGGAGTGGACTTTTTCTTTTTGGCCCGTTTTCCCCTTCGGTTGGGGCGACGTCTTGGTGTACCTGCCTCAGTTACACCGACACTTTCTACATCCGCGTTCTTATCACTTTCATCACCGTCCTCTTCCACTACAAAGGTAACACCCTGTCGCCTTTGCTGGGGAATATCGTCACCGTTTTGCGAAAGCTCGACAACGTCGGGCCCTTCCACAATGCTGTCAAGGGCGGCGGCAATGGGCTTGCGATGTAACACAATATGGGAATCTTGATCCACGTTGGACAATAAGGTTGGGGCTTTAGGTCTGCTGAAGAACCGTTGGCCGAAGAATATCAGAGATAATAGCGCGAGGCCGTATGCGATAGACGTGGTTATATCCGGACGGCGAATGAGCTCAGGAGCCGCTGGCAAGGAAGTAGCATTGGGTGGTGCCTCCAGGAGTGGCGGCATACCAGCAGAAGGTTGTGGCAATTCCAAAGGCTTATCGCTATGTGGACCATCCAAAAGCCTGCGAATCCGAGACTCAGAGCCTTCGCCATCACCACCGAGCAAGGGCCGAACTCCTAAGAAACATTTACGGTCAACCATATTAGGATCTGCACATCTTTCCTCTTCCCGTGCCTGTTGCATGCGATCCATAAGTTCTCGAAGTTTACGGGCACGCGTCATCTCGTCCACGTCCATGGGAAGATCAATTCCTGAAGGTAATATTGGGGACTCTGCCGTTCTGTCAATATGAGGGTGTTGGGCTCCATCTCTAAAAGCCACAAAGGGATAGTGGGAAGGACTCATGGCAAACAAGCTGCCAGTCTCCTCCACCATTCCAATGTAGGCGGAGTCGTGATAAGGAAGGCGGTCCAGGGCCGTGTCGAGTGTCAAGGAAGGGTTAAAGTCCTGCAAGCCAGGCTTGGGTTGGAGGAGAACGTATGCCTGTGCAGTATTCGGAGCAACTTGCTTCTTGAGCACGTCAAAGACAGCCACGCTATCAAAAGGTCAGGTTATGCATATATGCATAGTGCGGTACAACAACTCACACAGGGTTGCGGAAGTTTTGCATCCAGAGAAGATTGGAACTCCTGCCTCGTTCCGTGTTACTGGCCTTGAAGGACAGAACTTTGCCACTCGGAAGAGACTGGATATATGTGTTGTCTTGAGTGCGGTGGTAGGACGATTGGAGGAGTGCGTCTTGGTTATTGGGTCCGTATGTAGAGAAAGAGAGATTTTGGATAGGTACGGAGGAGCGCAGTATGGGACCGGAATAGATAGAAATGTGGTAATCTGTTCAATGCTTAGTCAATGTGAAGAGTGAGTATAACTCGGGAACGTACCAGTACGTCCTATAAACACTTCCGTAGGCGGTTGCGCCTTAGGCACATCATCCTCCAGCTCATCAAGATCAATTTCGTCTTCGTCGGGCTGCAACTCATCAAAGGGATCCCATGGGCATTCTGAGTTAAGGGTCGCCTTAATTCTACCGGTCTCGAGTTCCATGAGAAGTAGAGACGTTTCCTTGCGCCCAACAAAAAGGCGCCTATCACTCGTGGAAGTGAAGCTGAAGGGCGACATCTCAACTAATTCTGCCATTGAGAACGGAAAGCGCTGCAATGGGTCACTAGGATTCTTCATCACATAAATATCCCCCGACTGTGGCTCAATAACGTAGAGCTCGTTTGGATTGTCGTCATCTGCAGCCTGAAAGTCGGACTCTGAGTGGATGGTGCGCACCAAAGGTCCAAGCGCGGAAGGGATAGTGACGGCAGTCGGCGCTGTGGGGAATGAGGACATGGACCAAAGTGTTTGGCCAGTCGTGCGGCTGAGTGCATGAAATTTGCCATCTACAGAAGCCACGAGGACAATGTCCAGCAGCTCGGACGGGTCGCCAGAATGTTCATCTGTAGTGGGAAAGGCAAAGCTGCGCGAAGCTCTAGGGCTGGGACGGTGAGCTATATCCTGTACGCTATTAACGTTGCGAAGGTTGACGATTTCTGCTAGGCATACTGCCCATAATGCAGCAAGCAAAAGAGTGAGGTAGAGTATGGCAGCCATGGGCTAGCATCCCGTGGGCGTAGGTGGCCAGCTATGCGTGGTAATGATGGTCGAAATACAGTGCAAAAACCAAACAAGAGGTAAACATCAAAATTGGGCAGTCAATGACTCATGTTCTCCAATTACTACCGAGCCTGGGGCCAGTCCGCATTGTTCGAACTTCGAAGGTCTAAAATACATTCTATTCATCGTGTAAATACTATGACAAGGGCAGCACCTGCACATAAGCCTATCCATATAAGTAGCGATGTATAGCATACTGCATATCTGCATCTTTGAATCCATGGGTCAAACATTCTTCGTCCGATTTCTCTCTGACCTCTAACTTCCTCTAAATGTACACCGTACACACGGTCAAACAATCTGTGTGGAGCTCCAAGCATACGGACTACAGCTCGACTGCACTTGCCACTGTAAGATGGTTGGATAGGTCGTGCAACAAAAGGATAGCCAAACGAGATGCCGCGGAGGGAGCCCTTAGGATCTCGAAGTCTCGCAAGCCTTCCCTCCGAGCACTGTTGTTCAACAATCCACCTAGGCAACTTCAATGACTCGTCCACAGTTTTCTCTTTCCTTGCCGAACGCTCGAATTTCCTGACTTTTCCTGGCCGGCGACAGCAACACACCATCTTCCAATATCCTCCATTGAAGAAGAATTCCCAAAACGTGAACATCGGAGGCTGTTCCCCAGAGTTGGTAAAATGCCATCCTCCGATGATCCACAGGACCGGGAATAAGAATCCAAGCCAGAAGGCCCAGAATCCTGGCGTCAGCGACGGACGTTGTTGTCTCGCCTTGAGAACGCGAGCTGGCAGAGGTGCATCATATAGCTCTTCACGAGCCCATCTTTGGTCTATGAAGCTTTCGCTGACCGAAGGGCTGCTGACCGGGCGATGGTGAGGAGCCAGGGCTGATCTGGAAGACTCCGCGTGATCACTCGCAGGCCCCTCATATCGAGGAAACGCAACCTCGCTGGATTTGTGCATCGATCGGGGAGGGTGCTTTTGTAGAGTGTCAGGAAGTGGCTGGATGGCACCGACAAAGCTATCTGCATGCAGCGACTGCCTGTTGTCCGTAATATCAGAAAAGGGAATATCTGAGTCTTCTTCTGGATAAATGTCCTGAATTATATGCGGACGAAGCGTAGCACCATTCGCATCTGGCCTCATATCAGGATGAGGCCCAGGAAACGGGGGCCGTAAGTCTAGAGGTGGGATTCGCGGTAATCCGACTAAAGCATCCGAGCTGGACATTTCCACTGAAGGAGAGTTTGGTGCAGGAGAGTTGCGACGAACTGGACGCCTGATGAACAACTCCTGACTGGTCGAGACAGTAGAGGCGGTATGGCCTGAGAATTACTGAGTACGGTTTATTTGCTAGTAGATGGAACTTACTAGCTGAATCCGTATCCTCTTGCAATAAATCAGAAGCGGGAAAATAGATTGTAGAGTCGCTAGCTACACTTTCGGCGATAGGAGAGAGTGTCGTCGCGTTCGCAAGAACATCGCTAAACCTATCATGGCTCATCGAGAGAACATTATGTCTCGATTTCTGTAGCTTGGGTAAGGCGGTAGCTCCTTTGGGAGAGGACATTACACGAGAAGTAGGGCGTAAAGCAGGGGGTATCTTGGCTGGTAAGGAGACGCCCGGGACGGTAACAAATGTGTCAATCTCATGGCGCATTGCAAGACGCTGCTTGGCGTCAGGCCTGTATGTAGGAGAGGACTGTTCGGAAGATGGAAACAAGTAAATTGGCAGGATAGCACGCGTGAAGATGTTGTGGTACAACGACCATAGAGTAGACATGAGAGATAGAGATACGTGTAAGGTGCAGAGACCTGTTATCAGGGTTCATGTCATCTTGCGGATATATAAGGGGTCCAACAAAAGGTTGCGTATACAGTATGCAGCCACGAGCTGGCATGTAAGCAAGTCACGGAGGTTTCGCCCCGAACTACTGTGAGCGAAATGTGTTGAAGCAGAACGGAGGACGAAAGATAGTCATAGTGAGGGTCTACAGCGAGGCGAGCAGCAAGTCAACAACGTGTCCAATCATTCCGCGCAAGAAAGAAGACTCACATAAATATTACTTTAAAGCAACCCTGTGTGCATGAATACAGATAAGATAGTGGTAGATTCGTAACATGCAACATCTCCTCGTACAAGCTAGCAGTCCGATTTGGGTGTTTCGGCTGTGGCGGATGAAGTTGACTGGCTGACCTCCACCGGAGGCTTCGAATTGGATTGCACATTGTCTTCCTCGCTCAAATCATCGGAAACAATGGGGTCGTCTATTGCATGCTTAATTTCGTCCAACTGAGTGTTGGACCCCTTAGCAGCGGGTTCCACAACTTTCTCGGGCGACGGGGATGGAGACGGAGTGGGTAGATTGGGCTCGGTAGATCCTAACTCTACGCTTCCATCCCCCGTAACAGGCGCACTTTCCAACTCGTCCTCTCCCGTTTCCGGCAATGGTACAGACTCTGGCGAAACATCTTCATGTGCTGCTAAAGTAACTGGAGGTGTTGACTCTGGCAGGACTGGGGCTTCCTGGTCCTCAAGCTCTACTTCTTGCACACCCTTTGTGACTTCCTTCATAGAAGCTGGGTCGATCTCCTTCGCGTCCTTGACGCCCGCCTGTGATTCATCAGCTGCTGCTGCAGAGTCGGAGGCAGTAGAGGCGGGTGGCAGAGGAGTAGTAGGAGCATCGGCGGAGTCCTCCCTAACTTTCTTTTTCACGGGGTCGTCCTCGTCCTCGTCAGATGTGCTGTCGCGACGTGCGCGTTTCTGACCAATTTTCGGCGCGTTGGACGTGGCTGTAGGCAAATGAATGGATCAGCGAATTGAACACGAGTCGGCAACGCGTAGTGCCTATAATAAGATCTAAACGTGCTCACCATCCTCGTTCCAGGGCCTGTCTGAGCGCGGAATAAAGGAGCTAGAAACACGACGAAGCAAGCCAAACATATTTCAACGCGTCGATGCCAGGTGGCGGTTGGGGATCAAGAGAGCTTTCCCCTTCGTTGATCGAGATTGATGATTACCACGTGGTTCGTGCATTGACCCTTCATTTTTGTGATCCCACGGGCCACGTTCATGTTTGATACAAACGCGTCTGGTCTGCACTGCAATGGCTCTTGCGTCTGTAACTGGAAACACTGTGCTTACGGAGTTGATGGAAGGCAGCTCTTATATGTCCCTGGCTGTTGAGCGCGTTGTGATGGCAGAAGGCTACAAATTGCCAGATTGCTGTCCTGTTCCACTCCGAGGGTGCATGCCTACTATCTGCTCTCCTTCCCCAGTTTCCGCTCAAACGTTTCGAGCCCGTGTACACCTTGCCTATGTGGTCTGAGGAGCTTAAATGCTGCCAGCTCTCATATCCCGACGGCCTCGTTCAATGCGATAGCTGGAAATCCATGATACCCAGTGATACCTTATAACTCGAATACTTCCCTTGGCCAGCTCGTCTAGGGAAATCTCTAGGACAGCTGCCACTTGCAAGCCAAAAATTCCCTTGCTTGGAATGGGTGCAGCCTGGATGGGAGAAGTAGCGGAAAGCAAACACCTACATACAGCTGGAGTCGAGCACTGAGGGTCAATATCCAGTATCTTTTTCTCCCGGATACACCCCAATCCTTTCTATTCCCCTTGCGTGCGGTACTGAAACGTTATGTAAGCTGAAGGAGATCGCTTGAAAAAAAGTCCTACATCTTATACTCAGCTCAAGTTTAAAGTCTGCCCAGATATAGAGAAGCTCTGAAATTGTATTCGGCAGTCCTTCTTGTCTCATGACTTGGAGTGCGGGTAACATTCTCTATCAGATTCCGAGAAGTTCCGTGTGCTCATTCTGCCCCAGCATCGACCAATGCGCGACGCGGAAGTCGTTTTTTCTATCTCTGGCGTTTCTCGCCGCAATCTCGGTAGACCCAAATTCCAACGCAAGCTCGCTGCTCAACCTCCATGCGGCGAGAATCAACCAGCTTCGACATGATGTTCAGCGTATATTGTCTGCTTATGATAGGCTGCCTCCACAGTATCACTGACCTTCTTCTTGCGTTTCACTGTATCTCTATGCTGTGTCTTGGTCTTAGTATACTCTTGTTCCCCCTTTCATATGTATTTCTGGCTTGATCGGTGGTTATGTTAGTACCAGCGTGTTCCCATGCTGTAGAATGCAGCTAAGAAAACAGGAAATCTTTACCACATCCCTTCTAGCGCAGAAATAGAGTAGAGTCGCAAGAGAATAGCAGAGTTTAGTGCATTCACTGGCAATAGCACGGCGTTGAGGAATTGCGTATCACTAATGAACAGGGACTCTGATAAAGTGACAAAGCTACTTTAATACTAGAAGGTGTCAGGACAGCAAAGAATATGATCCAGATACTAATATGGAATGGTATTGTCCAGTTATACTTATTACAAAATAATGACATCCTCAAGAATTGCGTCCGCATACGTTTGGAGCTCTTCCTCTGATACTGCGAAGTTGTAGTCATTTAGACGCAGAAAGTGCTCTTCCAGCTCTAGTAGCTCAGCGTTTTCAACACTGCCAGCCTGGGGAAATGATAGATAAATAAGAGTTCATCAATGAGGTAGACCCAGACGTACCACAGCATAACGGCTTGTGTCAAAGACAAGAGCGTCGTGATACTTGGTTCCGACCAGAATCCCAGCGATAATAGCACGTTGTACAGTCAAAGTGGTCAAGAAGAAAGGCTTCTCCTCATTGCAATCCGTCGCACATAGCGTTGTGCTCAGCTCTGACAACCTATCAAAGTACACGAGCAGACTGATCAACACTTCGTTGGGAGTGTGGCACCATGAAGTCACTCGCTGCAAGTACTCTTCTACGGAGATTTCGAACGTCGAACCGGTGTAGAAGGGAGTGCTTGGCCACGACTTCAGTGTCTGCGTTTTTGCTGCAGTGGAAAGGAAGTGCCAGGGAAGCAAGCGAGCATGAGAGGTGCCTCGGTGATACAGTACTGACTCGCTATTCGTAACTTGATCGTTGGCATGTACGACTTTAGAGATATTGGCGGCAACAATGGTGACAAGCTCCGCAGTGGGATAGTTCTTGAAGTCGATGGGCGAGCTTGAAGGCGATCTAACTTCTGGATCCCTGGCCCGCAATGGCCATGAGGTGTACTCTAAACTGTGCGACTGGTCATATTCGTCGTCGTCGAAAGAGTAATTGTCGATGGGCTCCGACGAGCCACATCTGTTTGACGAACAACCGCTATATTCAACGAATTCGTGGCCGCATAATTCCGACGGGTGAGGGTCGTGTCTCCCTTTCATCGGCGTGGGGTTGGGAACGGAGATGAGTGTAGCCGCTTTTGCCTTTTCAAGAAAAGCCGCAGCAAGAGCACTCCATGTAGAAGAGAACGAGGCAGATCGTTCCATAGTTGTTGACATAGTGGTATGAGTGAAGATATGCAGTGTTTAGTGGTGGGGAGTTGAAGTCCAAAGCACGGGAGCGTCGAGCTTTTATATTGACACGATCGACCCAAAACCTGCGCAGCTGTCTCACCAAAAATGTTTCTGTCAAACCAAGATGTACAGAAGTCTGAGTCAAGCCTGGTCTGATGCATAGACATTTGCGAAGTCTGACTTTGGTCTGATCAGGGATGATGAGACCGCCAAGCAAATATGAATTCACTTCTAGTATAATGGCGAAAAAGATCCTTCAGTAGAGGATTACAATTGAAAGGAGATAGATAACAATACAGAAAGCTCAGAGAACAACAACAAACAAAATAAAGCATAGACAGCGAGAGTTCATGATCAGCCCTCTGCATCTTCAATAGGGTCTCCGCCAGTACGCGCAGTCACCCGAGAAACATGTTTTCGGTTCTTCAAATGCACTTCGAAATTGGACAATGTCTCCGCGGGTCCAGGCTTATACAGCTGAGGGAACGTTCGCACCGTCAGTACAACTTGAAACAGGATGGTTTAATGGGGAAATGTCTTACCTTCCCAGGACAGTCAAGACATCGAATCCGCCATTCAGGAGTCTCAGACCCGTTCACGGCCCGCAATGTGATGTCAAACTTGTGATTTACAAAGCGAGCTTGCATTTCCTCAAGGGCTTCAGCTAACCAATCTGGAGGCTGTATATACAAGCTGCATCAGTAATGACTCAATATATTTACTGGTAGCTATCCACGCACGTAAGTTCTCCCGCCTGAAGATACGTGAGATATAGAGGGTGAAGTAGTGGAGCCAACAGCTTCAGACGCAGGCGCGTCCATGTCTGTTGCCGACGAAGTCGGCCTCCGGATTCCACGAGACGGAGACCCTCTCGTCAGTCTCGACTTGCTCTTGCGAGCCAACGGCGCTTCAGAGGTTTCGGAAGAAGAGGACACAGGCGACAGGGCACGGTCATCTTGAGGAATGAGAGGCAAGGTATCAGGCTCCTCTTTGGGTTTTATCGGCGTCTGAGGCTCTGATGGCACATCTGCAGGAGTGCCTGGAACAGTGATATTGGCATTGCGTGCACCACGTTTCTTGGAGGACTTCGACATCTCAGCCTCGCGCACGAGGTTCGCATGATAGGCTTCATCTGGATTCCACTCCACAGGTCGTAGCCGTCGATGACGATGCCAGTATTTCCCTGATTTACCGTAAGATCGGTGTATTCGATGCCAATATTTGACTTACCACACTGCCCACACTGGGATTTATCTCCTAAAGGACCTTTCCTTCGACCAACAGCAATTGACTCAGGACACCCACAGTTAGAACAATGCCACACCCCTTCAATCATGTTCGGATGTTGTCCCTCGATCAACTCCGGCTCTTTCACATCTTCCTTGGGGCGAGTAGAGATGATGGTCATCCCTGCTCGCGGCGGCGGCGGAGGATCATTATCCAAGTTCTTGAGGAATGTTCCTTTCTTGGCTGCCGTAGAGGATGTAGGGGCAGAGACTCCGGCGCGTGAGGAAAGTGCATCAGGAGGAACTGTAGGAGCTTTGAACAAGCCACGCGGTTTCTTTTCCTTTGCTGCCGTAGGAGTAGCTTGTTGTGCTGTGGGTAGCAATGACTGAACAGGCATTCCGTTCTCAGATGCAACCATGTTCGCAATGTTGAGCGAAGCTGCTGCTGCTGCTGCACGCCTTGACGTAGGAGCACTGTTCGCTGCGACAACTGCCAACGCAGAGGCATCTAGCTCGGGGAAACCAACCGCGGGAGTGCGATATGTCCTGTTGGGTTCACGATCGGGCAAAGCGACACCACGTTTTCCACGAGTATTCCGTTTTCTTCTCTTGTTCAGCTCCTTCTCACGCTCCTTCTCGTTTCGATCGATTTCACCGTCACTGACATAATTCAGTAGCGGCGTGTAGGCCTGGACCTGATCCATCGTTCTCGTACCAGAGCTGAGACTTGGGAGGAAGGCTGACTTAAGCTCGTCATCTGGAATTGCAGAGCCATCTGGGGTATACCCTACGAGGAAGAGCGATTTTCGGTACACCAGTTCTTGTTCCCGAATACAGTGGGCAATAGCAGTCCTAAATAGAAAGATTAGCAAAGGTCGCGGTATGAGTTGAAGTAAACTCACTTAAATTCGCCACCCAGGCCCAACTCACGGGCATATACTTCTGCAAATTGTTCAGGCGAAACGGCAGAATCTTCGATGTCCCATTCAAATTGATCGTCTAATTTCACGGAGCCGACAGTGATATCGAGCTAAAAGACGTTAGATTAGCTTCTTCAATCTTCAATCTTTTGATGCTGCTACATACCTTTATCAAAATGCGCATCTCTTCGTGCATGAGATCTTCATTAACCACGAACTCGTCGATCGACATTGCACGATCAGGGTCAGATTCAACAAAATGCTCATTGCCGTCCTCTTGCTTGACAGTCCGGTGCCGCTTCTTAGCGAGGAATGTAGACGTCGTACGAGCGCGAACTGACGCTTTCCATGACTCCCACCATTGGGCGTCCGCCTCATTCAGATGACCGGTCAGCAACACGTCCTTTTCAGGTACAGAGTCTCCTGAGTCCGCATCAAAGCTGGACGAATGGGCTTTGTAGTCACTTAATTGATCCTGGATGGAACGGACAATAATGGCATGGTATGTCGGAGGCATATTGTAGTCCTCAACGAGAGATTGAGCAAAATTCTCTGGCGTAATGACGGGATCTGGGAAGGGAATGAGAGCATTGTCAAGTTAGGATTGAGCGAGGAAATTACCATGAAGATTCCATATGAACGTGTCCCGCATTCGATGGTGGTCAACATCAAACTCCAACCGAATAGGAATCAACTGTTCCGGCCGTCGCACATCTTCAGGTTCAAGTTTCTGTGGCCTTTATCAAGAGAGTCAGGTGGAACAAAGGGACTTCCGAGAGGTATACATACAGCCGGATGCCTTCCCTTTTTGGCTTACGACGCCCACTCAGATCCTTTTTCCCACTTCGAGGATACGTAACGTTGAATTGCGAACCCCGTTTCCACTTGCCAGCAACAAGACCAGGATTTACACTCAGACTGCCTTTCTCCCACCATAGTGGTACTCGAGGACCCAAATCTTTCAGCATCTCCTCGTTCATGCGCTCCTTCGATTGCTTGTATATTGTCTGATAGTTCTTATCAATCTTGGACCACCGCTGAATATTCTGAATCTCCTCCGCACTGAGTTCCGGAATTTCCCTCTCGCTTTCAGTCAGAGGAACAGTTGTCACTACTGTCGTAGCAGGATCAGCAATGCCTGTAGTAGGGAGACCAGGAATCATATTCCTTGCAGGGGCGTTCACCGGTCCGCGCGTAGAGGCAGGAGGTAGAGAGGGCATCCGCGAAATACTAGGAGAGTTTGCCATTAGAGGCGTCGAAGGAGGAAGTGATTGTCGGGATGAAGGAGCCAGCATATCAATGCTATCTCCCATTTGCATTTCCAGGGGTCGAGGAGATGGGAAGCCTGCATTCTGACCGGGTCCACCCAAGGACATAGGACGCTGGAGAGAAGGAGCACCACTGGGAGGACCACCTAGTGGAGGATAACTTCCAGGCTGGGAGCCACGATTGACCATAGATATTGGCATTCCATTCCCATGTATTCCTGGTCCAGGTGTCAATTCCATGCCCGTCCCTTGCATGCCTGCAGGTTTCTGAGGATCGCGCATCATGTTGCCAATAGGACTCGAAGGTGAGAATCCACCCATGCTCATTTGGTTCATGCCGTTGGCAGCACTAGCCTGTCCCATGCCATTCATAGATATAGAACCAAGCATAGGGCTATCCGTCGACTTTCTTCGATCGCCAGGAGTAGGCCGAGGGGCGCCATATGCGCCGGGATTAGGGGAGCCAGGCGGAGGTGGACTGTGCGAAGGGCCCGGACGCCCCATGTTGAAGCCATGACCACCCATTCCATTATCCATATGCGAGATGGACGGTGCGCTATGCGAGAGCGAAGGTGATCCCATGGCTGACGGGGTTCGCTGAATATCCATAGCAGTTGGTGGTCTTGTGGGTCCGCTAGATTGAGAGGTAGGTGGTCTTTGGGGCGGAGGCATCATAGACTGAGGCATGGATGGATGTTGGGGACTACCGGCTGAGCTTGATGGTCGATCCAATGGTAGGTTTTGAGCGTTATGTTGGTTTTGCTGTAAGAGTTTGAACTGCACGAGAAAGCAATTAGGTTGAGATATTATGGGTTATATATGCCTTACGCACCTTGTTCAGCACCATTTGCTTCTGGTCATTGGGCATGTGAGTAAACTGTTCCCGTGTTATTCCCATGCTATTGAGGATCATGAGCATGTTAGCTTGCTGAGCCTGTGATGGCATATTATTGCCAGGCATCCCGCCGCCTCCACCCATCATGTTTGGCTGCATTCCCATACCAGGATGCGAGTTCCCGTTTGACATCGCCATTGATCCATTAGCTCTTGGATCAAATGAGCCCGCAGAACCCATCCCGCCAAAGTCTGTATGCTGCCCGTTATTTGAGTGTCCACCAAGCATCATGTTGGAGGGGTTCATGCCTCCCATGGGGTTATTCGCCATTGGGTTTGCATTGTTGATTCCAGCCATCATAGGGTTCATGCCTCCTCCGCTCATTCCGTTCATCCTCTGTTGGTAGTTCAGCATCTGAGCGGGGTTGAGTCCACCGCTGTTGTTAACCATGCCATTGTTCATAGGATTACCACCCATAGGTCCCATTCCGCCCATTCCATTCATGAGATGTGGAGAGTTCATTCCCTGGACTCCGAACTTATTTTGACCGTTCGAGTACGTCCCGCTGAGGAGCGCTGGGTTCATCGGCTGTCCGGAAGTCTGCATGTTGTGTGAAGGGGGAATGTTCATGTGGGCGCGTAAATTCGTTGCGGGGGGTTAGCACGCCTGCAACGAGGAAGAAGTAGAGGATGGAAACCAAATATGGGGTAGTAGGAGCTGTCGAAGGGAGGCGCATTAAGCATTGGACTGGGTTCCATGGCGAGGTTGGCAGACTCACATAGTATAGTTGGACGACACGTCTAGACAGCAGGATCACCAGATCTAGAATAGAGCAGGCAATAAGCACATGTCTCTCAGGTAGAAGTACACAAGAAGCGAATCCTCTTACCCGTGCAGGTCGTCTCCTGGTTCCGCGCCGGGAAAATATAACAGAAACCGAGAGCTGTGGCCATTTTGAACATCAGTCAGCAGCCACGCGACGGATAACGGACAATAAAAACGAGTAACGTAGGTCGAATAAGGGACCAGGAGCGCACAGGACGACGGGAAGGCTCGCAATGTATGGACACTCACAATATTGAAGCGTACAGAGACCAGCAGCTGCAATACTGTGCGGCCGAAGATGGCGGTCTCAAGTCAGAAACTGGCCGCGTCACGTGGCACTGTTGACGGCTCTGAGCATCGACTCGTCCTCACTGCTGGCGTCGACGAGCAGAGGGACGCATCCATACAAGCTATTATCACAGTGATAAGGGAACACGGTATCGACCTCTGGAAGGACAACCATGAGCCGCGTCGTATCCGTATAAAACCGAGATCCGCCTGACACATGTCCACAGCCCAAGCCTTGCCTCTAGGCAGCCGTTGCAATAATATATTTTTCATGCAAATACGCGCTCACTAGACGTAGACAGAAACGAGACCGTTCGTCCAAAAAATAATGGTCGAAAAAAAGTAGATAGTCTATGCATTTTAATTCACAATATCTAGGCGGGCTAGCAGTAGACGTCCTCAGTGGGAACTCTCCTCTCCTGCCGCTAGTGCTGCAATGTGTCCAGCTTTGCTATTGTGATAGTCATCATAGCTGCGTGCCCAGGTGTAGATACCGTAGCCTGCTCCAAGTGTCAGAGCACTGCAAGTTGGTACCAGAAAATGGGAGACATACCAGTGGCGAAGGGAATCAGGAAGTAGAATGCTTCCGCTGATAGACGGCGGTATCCATTGAAGACAAATTTCTTCGCGTAGCCTGGCATGACCTTGGATTGGAATGGTGACAGCGCTATAATATCATGAACACCATGAGAAGCTTTCAAACCGCAAACAGTGTAATGGGTACGCACAGTACTGAATAACGCCTCGCTGTTTGGTAGCAACACCATGTCTGTCACCCCACCATTTACTCTGTATGATATCCTAATTAGCGTGATGAACATAATCGCTACTGTCTGTAGGTACGCACGTAGGCCTCCTTGGCTACATAGAAGAACCAAATTGAGAAAAAAGACGCGCATGTTCAGCAATAAGAAAGCTCACGGCCAGGCATGTCGCTGAATAGAGCATTTGAGGGTCTCATTGTCGCTGGGAGGAAGTGAGGGTCGTAGAAGATGAAAGGACTGTAAGACTGTCCGAATTTGGCCGAAACGTGATTGGCCCGGCAAGTCAAGCCGCGCTTGAAATGGCCACGCGATTCTCTACACTAGACCACCGTGTCCACCAACTGCATACAGGTATTGCTCGCTATTAGGATGCCAATGAAACAGCGCTGGACTTACTTGAATCTTATAGCCATGATATCCCATCAAACACTATACGCACTGGCCAACTCGCTCGGAATACTAGCCATGGTCACCGTCATCGGATACCATTTCGTTACAGTGAATGCTCGTCAACTCTCTGGCAACGCAAAGCCTTAGGTCTCAAGACTTAGACTTTTCAGTGCGTTTTGTACCGTTTTATCCCAGGGACCTTTGTCTAACTGGCTTTGTAGAAACCGCCTTCTGCTACAGTACTGTAGCCAGGACTTGTGCATTCAGTGTACTTCCATCCATTCAGCCATTGGAAATACCTTTTCTTAGCCTTACTTTCGCCTCTCATCGTCTCTATCATGTTATGTAGTTGCTTTAGTCAAATATCTATCTATTGTTTGAAGGAATAAAGCAAGCTGACGCGTTGTGACCTCTTGTTACATTCTCTTCATGTTCTTGACCAAGCACGTCGCGTCAAGGACGTTTCGCCTTCAGCGTCTCCTGCAACCTCGGAGATGTCTACTGCTGACTTCTCGACTACACACATTGCCTGCAGTATCGAGAGTGTATACTCGTCGAGCTTTATTTCACCACACTACTCTTCAGCGTAAAGAAGCTCCCACCACTCTCGCCGACCCTGCCCACTCGGACTTACATTACCACCTAATTCCCGCACCTAATCCTCTTTCCAACTCCCTTGATGCATTTGCACTTACATTCCTGCCCACGCCGCCTGCACACTCAGATTCTCGTACTATCCTGGGATGGCTTCCTGCCCAATCCATGCGCTCAGAGTCTGACTCTGCCGGACTGAATGACTTCAAGGAAAACGGTATGTTAGTACTCTTGTATGCAGAAGAGTATCTCCTAATATATTCCACAGCCTCTTTCCTCAAAATACTTCATGAAGCTATCAAAAGTGCACTCGTCGATGATCTGGACGATATTCAGCGTAACGGTGCATTACAGATCCAGCAAGGTTGGATGCACATAAATGGTCAGTCTCCCTTTTTACGTAGTATCGATTCCCATATGCTAACCAGTGCACAGACCAACGCAATATCCCTGCATTGGGACGAATAGGCGACCCTGACGATATCATTGGGACTGTTCTTGTTCAAGACAGCAAAGTGAGAAACCGCCGTATATCCTTGCCCAAATATCACTGACTTTTTTCGTGCATAGATACTCCCTGATACTTATCAACCCATGCCTGCATACCGTCTATGTACAGCCGATGGTCCAACCCAGTTGACTCCAGGACTATCACAGCGTCTCCTAGACTTACTTCATGCAGAACAACGTAGTGAATGAGCAGCATAAAATATGTCTTCTCACAAACCAGATACAGTCGGTCGTTCGATTTCGGCCAATTGAGTTACAATAGAAATTACTTGACGTAGTGGCAATGTCGCATTCCACATGCACGAGCTTCCAGAAGATTGCTGGTCCCAGAGCTGCAGCCGTTCATTGTACTGCAAAGATATGGCAACGCAGAAATCTCGAAGGAAAGCATGATATTTAATAGGAGGAAAATAACCGTAATACAAGACAGATATAATATGGACATTGGTATCAGATGCGAAATGGGGTCAAATACAGAAAATGCGCAGAAAAAGTGTGTACTAAATGCAGAAATAGATCATGTCAATGAGAGGAGAGTATAGCAACGAGATGAATCACTGGGTCATGGAGTCTCGTGGTGTACGTGGACCAAACAATCCTGGGCTGCGGGAGCCGGGGACAAGCAGATTTGCCTCGATAGAGGGAGGAGTAGGCACAAGACCGGGATCGGCTAGAGTAAAATAGGAATATAAGCATTGTGGATGTAGGAAAAAGTGCAGAGAAACCTACGTTGCCATGTTGCCCAGCTGCGAACTTGAGTTCTAGGGTCGACGCCAGCAGGAGGAGGAGCTGCTTGCTCTGCCCTTCTTTTCTTCTTTCCGGGGCGTGGATACGTTGTTCGCCATGCCGGCCTCGCAGCAGCAGGTTCACTTGGTGGAGGTGGTGGGGGAGCAGGGTCCTCTGGAATGGGTCCCATTGGGTGTGGCCTCCTACACTCGAAAATGAACAAACAGAACGCGCAAAATAGCTCATCGGACTTACCACTCAGGATCAAACTCTCCTCCAGGGCCGTACTTCGCCTTGGTGCTGAGAAGGTATCCAATTTCACTAAAACTTTGGTCAGCTAGGCCCCTTTTGTTTGAGGAATAGTAAGACGTACTGCTGAAGATTGCGGCGCTCCTCTCTCAATTTGCCAACCTCACCAAGCAGAATTCGTACTTCAGTGGCTAGCGCCTTGCTAAATTCGTCCAGATACTGAGGCACTGTCAGTACGGGATCATGATCACAAGCAGGGCCGACATACCCCTTGTACATTGAACGGCACTTGCTCTTGTGCAGTGCTTTTCACCGTCTGAAGCATATCGTCAAGTTGTCGCTTACTGTCCTCTCTCCACTCTGTAAAATTACTCATTAGCATTATTACTCTGAGAATGAGAGAAAGATGCGCCGCACCATCTGAGAGCGTCCGCAGGAGCTCTTGCAATTCTGCATTCTGTCGCTTGAGTTCCTCGACAATATTTCCGATATCATCCTTGGTCGCAAGATTTGCACGAGCTTCTCGTGCTTCCTCTCGTTCTTCCCCTAGCTCTTCCCGCAAGCCTTTCATCATTTCCCTCATCTCCTCCCACATAGTTTGCTTCTCATTGCGTCTCGCCTGCTTCTCTTCCCATCTGTCCTCTGCTGCAGCCTTGGTCTGATGCAAGATTTCGCTCTGGTCCGTTACGATGTTCGTGATGTCGCCCAACTGATTCCTCAGACTCTCATCCAGGTCACGCATCTCGCTTTGTTGACGCTCGCGGACCTCAGCTTCGTCCGACTGCCTCTGAGCCTTTTCGTTCTCCAACTCATTGCGTAATTCGGCAACCTGAGCTTCCAGGTCGCGAATACGTGCGTCTTTGAGGGCATCAGCAGCAGCTCGAGCATCTTCACGGTCTTGTTCTGCAGCTGTACGTGCCATCCGTTCACTTTCCATTTCTGGCCCAGTCAATTCGTGGATTGCTTGTGCAAGCTGCCCAACATCAACGCCATGTCGGATACTAACTGGTCGGATAGAAGCCCTGACTGAAGACGTGTCGGAGCCAAAATCAGTCCCTGACATTGTCTCTGCTGCTCCAGGATCGGGAATGGGTAGAGGGGCATCCTCAGGACGCGGGGTTTTCGAGCCTGCATTCTGCAACAGTGCCTCCCTAACAGCATTGGCTTCAGCTTCACGTCGCTGCTCTGCTTCCAAGAATTGCTGGTGCCGTGCCTCTTCGCTTGCACGGAATTCGGCTTCTCTGCGGTCCTCTTCCAGCTCGGCATCGCGCGTAACCTCTTCAAGCCGACGCTGGATCTCCGCAAGTCCTCCTGGTATGCCTTCCCCCTCCTCTTCCCCCCTTCCCCTGCCCCTGGGGGTACTGTGAATGGTGTCTGTTCGGCTGCGGCGAGGCGTTCTCGATCTACCGAGGTCAGAAGCCAGGGGCCTGACTTCGATGTGAGGAGTAGACATCGAATCTGCACTGTCATCACCAGGGTAGTACACCGTCGGGTCGGCACCACGAATATTATGATAGTCAGCATCTCTTGAGTCTTGAGGGGCATGTCCTGAACGAGTTGAGTGTTGCCGCGTTGGAACACGACCAGACGCTTGTCTACTGGGAGCTGCTCCACCGCGTTCTTCACCTCGCCCACTGTCATGGGGTCGAGAAGGGCTCATAGAAGGATGAGGGGAGCGCACTACGCAAACCTAATTAGTCTCAAGCTTAAAAAATCTGTAATAACATACCACTTTCAGCCCTTCCTTTACCGGTATCTCTACCACGCCTAGAAGACGATGGGCGTGAGATAGGGTCAGGGAATCTATCCATATCCGCTGGTTCATAATCTCGAGAAATTATACTGGGACTTGGAGTGTAATCTTCTTCGGTCTGACCTACTTCGCCTCTACTTCCATCATCCTCAGAGATGGGGGATTGATGAATACGTGTGTCGGGACCAACTGGAACGATAGTCCCATCTGGCATCATGACTGTGCCAGCAGGGACATCATGAGGGGAATGGCGTCCAATGTTGGTAGGCGGATATTGAGAATATCCCGTTTGGGGCGGCAAAGTGGAATGGGGCCCACGCGGTTCGGGAACATGCAATGGCGGGGAGGAATGCGTATACTGTTGAGGTTGAGGTGATGGGGAACGTCGAACTGAGCGCTCAGGAGACCTAGTAGAATGTGCATACGTCGGATGACTTCCTCCATGCCCAACTGATGCACTGCGCGATCTGCCGTGGGTTGGCACTCTTCCATGGCTACTTGAGTGGGTTGGTACCCCGCCGTGACCTCCTTCATGAACACGAGAAGGTCCGTAACCACTTTGTTCCGGAAATTCATGAGGTCCGGAATACCGCTCACCACTTGTCCCCGGATAGCCTGTTCTTCGAGATCCTGGATAATGAGAGCCTGCGCCATACCTGTGACTTGCCGGGGAATGAGATCGAGAACGTTGCGTGTGTCCAGGAGATCGGGAGCGTTCACGACGTGTATGACCACCTGGGGAATGGGATCTTTCTCGAGGCGTTCCACCTGGAGAGCGCGAACTATCATGACGTGTTCCTCCAGGTGAGCGGAAACGATGAGTTCGAGCGTATGGCCGGCCACCATGGCGTGGATCTCCCGGGGAATATGAGCCTCCATGGGGTCTACGAGTGCCGCTAGGAGAATAAGAGTCTTCGTATGGTCTACGAGTGCCACCCGGGGAGTAAAATCGCTCTCTGTGTCTACGGGCGCCACCTGGAGAGTAAGACCGTTCCCTGTGTCTCCGAGTGCCACCTGGAGAATAGGAGCGTTCCCTACGTCTGTGAGCGCCACCTGGAGAGTATGAATGATCTCTGCGTCTGTGAATGCCACCTGGAGAGTAGGAACGCTCCCGGTATCTACGAGAACCGCCTGGAGAGTGTTGATTTCTGCGGGGTGAATAAGAACGAGAATGTCGCCGAGAAGGAGAGTAAGAGCGGTCACGCCGAGAATATCCATGGCGCCGTGGAGAATAAGAGCGCTCTCCTCGATGACGACGAGGTGAATAGGACCGCGAGTGTCTAGACCTATAGTGTCGGGGGTCCGGATATTCAGAATTTCCTCGAACAGATCGTCTCGGAGACCCACTTCTCGATCGACGCCCGTCTGTGTGAACAAGAATTGGAGGAGCTTGAGAAGGCGCTTGTGTCTGTGGGGGATAATGACTCTCTGACGGATGCGAGGGAAGAATAATTGGCGGCTGCGATTGAGGGTAGCCAACAGTTGGTGGGAAACCTGCAGAAGGTTGGTATTCTGTTGGATGACGTCTGGAAGGTGACCTGCTTCTGCTTCTCCTGCTTGACCTGCTTCTTCTGCTTGACCTACTCCTTCCACTGGATCGGCTACCTGTGCGCAAAATTATTGGGGCTTGTGGCTGCGTAGGGACCATGCCTGGAACCATGCCTGGAGCATACGGCATTCCTTGCTGAGGGGCAGGTGGCATAATTACCGTAGCTCCCCCCTGTGGAGCGGGGGAATGAAGCCTGGAAGGGGATCGCGAGCTCCTAGACCGTTGGATGATAACCTGAGGAGAGTGCGGACGAGATTGGGAGTGGGAGCGAGAATGTGAGCGTGTACGGGAACGAGAACGATCGTCTCTTCGCGATCTTCTTGACCTACGGCTCTCACGACGTGATGGGGAATAAGAACCGCTTCTACTTCCAGTGTAACTTCCTGACGAGCTTCTACCACGGCTAGGCAGAACTACAGTGGGACCAACAGGCGGCTGCATAGGTTGAGGAGTCATATGATGCGGTACAGGATATGGATACTGCGGCTGGCCTGGTTGTTGTATCACTATTGTAGGCTGCTGTTGCTGCTGTGGAGCAGCAGATCCAGGAGCAGATACATGTTCAAACGGAGACTGGGAGAAGTGACTTTGAGTCGACGGAGACTGGACTACCACAGGTGGAGGTTGATTGTTGATGATAATTGACTGCGGCTGATGTTGCAAGTCCGGATGTCTGACTTCTCCATCTCGTAGCTCGCTTGGGCCTGCGTGATGAGAGCGAGGCGGTGTAATCGTTACAACAGGTGGTCCACTCTGTGCAGATGGCGCAGAAGGCGCAGAAGGCGCAGAAGGAGTGGTGTGTACTACACTGGGGACTCCATGAGGGCGTATAGGTCTTGGACTTGATTCAGTGCTTCTACTTCCTCCAGAGTCGCTTTCGCTTCCACTTGAGGGCGTCGTATCGCTACTAGCAGAGCTTCCAGGAATCTGGACAAGGTGAGGGGTCCCTGGGGGCATTTGGTTGAGCGGAGGGATGAAACCTGGCTCTGAAGGCGCGTGAGTCATAGGCATAGGCATAGGCATCATCCCGCCTGACATGGGTGGCGCGCCACCACCAGGTATTCCGGGGAAGCCAGGTTGATTTATGATATACTGCTCACGACTAGGACCAGGACCACCTGGCGTATATCGTGGGTCGTAGCCCCCTCCAGGAATGCTGGGGACCATTTCAGGAGGCCTGACTCCGTGAGGTTGAAACCCGTGAGGTTCGAACATTCCTGGGCCGGGAGTTGGAGGAATTACAGGACCTTCATCCGTAATGCTGGTAGCTGTATCAGACCCCGAAGAAGACTCGCTATCTGCCGATCTTGATGCTTGCATGGTATGACCATCGCCTCCTAGCTCGAGTTCAGCTGATTGAAACGAAATGCATCAACGAGGAAATACTTACGGAGGAACATTCGCCGAATTTCGTCTTGTAGCTCATTCACCCGGCTCTCAACGTGTCGCAGCTCCGCATGCCTGTCATGGACATCACGTTCCAACCATTGGTTGAGGCCTCGCATATACCGCATCAGTTCACGTTGTTGATCAACTGTGGCCAACTGTGCCAGGCGGTTTTCCTACAACAAGCGTTAGTATAATGCAGGACGACACTCGAACCAGAACATTTTCTTACTCTCAAAATCTCCAAAACGGCGTCGAACAAAGTTGGAGATCCAGGTGGGCCCTGCGCTTGTTGTTGATGTTGGGTCTGCAGTAAATAAAATGGCGTGAGCGAAGACTATGTGCCAAGGCATCCGAAAGACGAACCGGTGGGGGAGGCATCGGTACATATTGAGGGCCAGCACCAGGCCTACTTCCAGCTGCAGCCCCATCTACAGGGCGCCCTTGACGCTAAATTAAGATAGGGGTGAGCAGTTTTTTCTTGATACAACAGAATAGAACACGCACCCCGGGTGTATGATACCAGCTCTGTCCCGCAGGTCCAGGAGGAGCAGTTTCTGATCTTCTTCCGTCCTGCATTAAACAATCAGAATAAACGTCGACATGAACGGAAAAAAAAAAAAGTAACGCACGAAAAGAGGCTGAGGAGGTGGCACGCCTTGCCGATGAGCACCGTCATTGGCAGCTCTTCGCGCCTGACGTCTCCGAAATATTTCTTGCTCCATGTCAATATCTTGATCGGGAGCGGTTGCAGCAGTAGGTACGTTGGTGACAGGAAAGCTGGGTGTGTATGGCACTGAAGGCTGTGAAGGCTGTTCTCCGTAATGTCGTCTCTCTCTTTCCCGAGGAGTTCTTCTGTCAATGTGTACATATTGCACAGGAGGAGGCGCAGATTCGGTTCGCCTTTGTCGAAGCTCACCAGGCATAGATGGTACAGGACTTTCAGGACGCTGAATAACGGCAGGGTGAAACCGGAATGGTTGGAATGGTGGAGGAGCGTTTGCTAAAGGAGGTTCCTGATGAAGGGTTGCGTTTATCAGCCTGTCCAGCTGATCCAACATTGAAGGCCGGGCAGCAAGTACAGGAATTGGAGCAATCGGAATGTCTGCAGGCTCAGGCCACCTGGAAGAAGATGTGGGAGGTACATGGTGACTGAAGTCGCGAGGATCATGAACGACATGCTCAGTCTGCACACCTGATACAGGGCGGTCCAAGAGAGACTGCAATAAATCTTCCATGCGCGTAATCCGGTCAAGAAGCTCTTGGTTATCTGGTGGCCGTGGAATCTCACGCAGAGCGTTCCTAATATCTTCGGGCGAAACCATGCCTCGTGCCAAAGCATCTACTCGGTCGCGAATTTCGTTCAAGGCTGGTAGCGTGTCACTGGGCTGTCTTCTCGGGACCACCGTAGATATCGAAGACGACGATGATGCACTAGCAGACGATGGCGGTGACGAAGCGCTTGTAGATCGGCCGGGTACTGGTCCACTGACTGAAGAAGAAGACACCGAGGATACTTCATCGGTTTCTGGTAGTGACGAAGAAATTATGGACTCGGCTCGTGCCCACTGAGGCGACACGTCGTGTTGAGCTCCTGGTCCGTAAAGTTCCCAATCATCCGAGTGATGCGAGGACAAAAATGAGACGCTGCTGACGCTGCTAGCTGTTCTGGTCAAGCGAGTGCCAGGTTCAGGCAATGCCAGTGACGTAGGGCGACGATGCGGCAGCGGACTGCCAGTCCGACTTTGACTCCGAACAGAAGACGCAGCGATACTCTTCCCAACTCCAACTCCTGCTTCAGCACGAACAGGTTGCTGGCGAGGGTGATGTAAGAAATCAGACAAGCCTCGTAATTCATCTGTCAGTGCATCTAGCAACTCTCGAATATCTCTGTTCTCGAAAGCACGATTCTCATCGTACGCTCTTACTTCGTCTGTCAGATGCTCGATATCGGACACAACACTGAGAGCACGGGCTTCCTGCTCAGAAGACTGCGACGTTCGAGCCGAAGTCTCGGTCAAAAGATTAGAATGAATAGAAGGAATATCCCCTCGAGGGGTGGCCACGCTAACGCTCATGGTGCCAGTCGGCGTCCTCAGTGAGCGTGATGACATTGGTGAAGATGGCAAAGGAGTTCCGTGCTGTAGAATAAATATAAGAAAAAGACCAGAAGTAAAGATAGATGCACCTACACGACTGCCTCTTGGAGTTGTCAACAATGATGGTACTGTGGACACATTGTCTCCGTACAACGACTCAGCTGCCTGGCGTTCCATAAAGTCGGGGAGTGACAAGCTCTCTGATGACGCTGACGAAAATGAGCTCGACGAAGAAGACGATGGCGTCCGAACTAAGCTCGTCGACTCCGAAGACATCATCAACGACGAAGGTGTGGCCAATTCGTCTCTGGACCTCAAAGAAGATGGAGTGCGAGGAACAGGAGAGATCTCGGGGTACAACGCTGGTGGATACACGGATGACATCTCTGTGGGTGTCTCTGGGAAAGAGCTAAGCCGTCCAGTAGATGAGCGTGATCCGCTGGGTCGCAAAAACGAGGTTTCAAAAGATGTGTCCGGACCATCTTGAAGTGCCACAGAGCGCAGCGAAGGAGACGGGCGTAAGATGGTAGATTCATACGAGACGTTCGTCTCTGTGGCCCACCTAGCAGGTCGCCGAGGAGGAGCCAGACCTGAGGGACTTCGCATCGAATCGCTAACGCTGCTCACTGTAGGATAGTCCATGCTGATGCTCGAAACAGACGACATTGGTCGATATGGACTTCCAGGTGTAGATGTACGCGGCATAGTACCACGTAACGACTGCGAGGATTCCGACGTTGCTTGAGGAGTCGATGGCCGAGGTGACGTTGCTCGCGAGGTGGTGGGGCGAACTGACGATGCTCTCGGGGTGGATGGGCGACGTGACGATGCTCGCGGGGTGGATGGCCCAAGGGATTCTGACGGTGCTCTCGGAGTGGATGGGCCAAGTGATTCCGACGAACTGCGTGGGGTTGTTGGTCCAAGCGATTCCGATATCGCTTCTGGTGTGGATAGACCAAACGAGTCTGACGAAGCTCGAGGTGTCGCTGACTCCGGCGAAGGGTCAGTCGAGGTTTCCAACAATTCAGTCGATGGTGTGGATGGCATGCTGGATTCCCGGCTCAATTCCATAGAAGATGGAGTGCGCACATATACCGAGGACGGAATCTCAGAGGGTGTATAAGGGAGCGAAGGAAGCTCCGATACCAACGACAGCGATGGGGAAGTACTGGCAAGAGACGCCCAATCCGAAGCAGAAGCTACAGACTGGGGCAACGGTACTTCTTCCGGCAAAATCTGGGTCACGCTTGAAGGGGATGAAATTGAAGGCATCTCCGTCCCTATTTCTGTGACGGGTTTTTCAAGTTCAAGCGAATGCTCCGAGGGTGTTGGAGGTAGTTCCTTTTCTCCAGTCTTCCCGCTCACGGGATGAGTGTAAGATAAAGAGCTTTCCGATTCCAAAGACTCCTCAAAAGGAAGCGGGGAAGGAATAGATGGCATTGACGGCGTGCTCACTTCCGAGGGGATATCTCCAAATTCGCTGGGCAGATACGCAGTCTCGTAATAAGTTGATGCCGCTTTTGACGATCTGACCTTGGCCTCGTAAGAGATTGAACTATCATCCGTAATGCTATATAAGGATGGGATGCGGGGCATGGAGTCGTACGAAGAAACCGACGAAGGGGCTTTGGGTGTCTGGTAGCCGTCACTGCCAGAGGATGCTGACAAATAATTATCAGAGGACAATGCTGGCGATGAGGAAGGTCCAGCAGTGGATCGCATGGGTGACGCTGTCTCTGTAATGCTAGTCTGTGTCCAGTCCGTCAGATCAGAAGCATGTCGAATGTCATAACCAGTCTGATTGCTTCCTGACGGTAGTGTGAATCCACTGTCATAGCTCTCAGAGTTTAAGCCTGTATCGGTTTGGTTCTCTTTGCTGTCACTGGAAGCATAGCTTCTGGAACTAGTGTAAGGAGACGAGGATGAAATCGCGCCTCTACGCCGAAGATCAGTGGACGATGAGCTCGTATACGTTCCATAGCTGGCTGTGGTCGTGTAAGGCGAGGACCCATATGATGTCGAGTAGGTCTGTGGCGACCCTGGAGCATACAAGTTAGCATGAATAAAACGAGGTCACCAGTGAAAGATAATACCTGAGTACCCTCCGTGGGAATCGCCTAACATTGAGGCAGAATCAGTTCTTGTGCCTGAATACGTTTCTGAAGTGTATGTATACGGTGAAGAAGTGGATGCAGATGTCCTCGTATATGGTGAGGATGAGTATGCAGATGTCCTCGTATATGGTGAGGATGTGATGCCAGACGTATAGGTGTAACTCGGCGTCTGGTTTTGCGTTGAAGTGAACCTCGAATAGCTAAGGTCCGATCCATCTTCGCTACCTTCATTCGGCGTCCGATAGCTTCCTGAGGAGCGGTTATGTGCGAATTCAGTGTCCATGTCTGTCATGGATCCAGACCTCCTCAAGCGAGTGCTCAACCTTCTCCTTGTGCCAGCACCGTTCAGTGCCCTCGGGTCCCCTCGATAGACATAGTCGTCTCCAGAAATAGCAGTATCATCAACTGTATGAGTGTTGAAAGCTGATGAGAGAAGAGAGGGGTAAGCTGTGTGAGATCCAGAAGACATGGTCTCATAGCGCGAGGAGATAGAGTAAGATCGCCGAGGGGTTCCATCTTCTGAATCTGTGATCAGCGACTCTATATCGCGCAGATCACTCATTGGAGGCACGTATATGGTCGAGCGAGATCCAGTTCCACTGCTACTGGCACTGCTCTGACTATCCATGCTGAGAATAGTTCGGATAGAACCAGTAGGTGAACCAGAACGTCTGGAACGCTGCGAAAGTTGCCGAGAAGGACGGTTGATTGCCTCCCTGTATGAAATTTAGTGTTTGAATGGAGAAGGTATAATCTCTACCACGTACCAAATGCGATTGACCCAGCGTTGCCTCTCAATTAAGCTTTCGCACGCCAATCTCTCGACACCATCCGTGTACACCATAAGGAATGGCACTAGAGTTTCGACCAACGACGTTCCCTCAGACTCATCTTGACTTCTAGCTGCGATAGCGCCAATATCATCTCTTCCTCGTGGGTGTCCTAAACTCAGTGCGCTCTCTGCAGCTGAGCAGTTGACTAAATCCAACTGAACAACACCTCGTCCTGTTCCTGGCGCCAACCACGACAGAAGCAGAGTGTTAGGGTAGAGCAACGCCTGGCATCTCTGCCAAAGATATGGGGGGCCAGTGTGCACATTTAGATAGTATAACGTCCCAAGATGCAACGGCTGCGAAGAAATGATGAGAAAGGTTCCAAAAGAGGAAACGCGAAAAGACGTACAGTTTCGCTTCCATTTCCTCCACCAACAAATCGACTGAGTTCTCCCAGATCCAGGCCCAAATTGCCTGGATTTCCCATGGAAGAATTACTAGCATTGTCAGGGACATCAGGCCCATCCTCGCTGCCTCTGCTTTGAGCGCGCAATCTCGCACTGGCACTCCTTCGAATACCGAACAACCCTCCCTCCGGTCCAGCCCTTGCACTGGGTCCAGCACGTGTTGTTGGAGAGGGAGGATTGGCAACACTACGTCCACCCACTGGCTTGGTGGGAGACTTTTCCTTCCAAAGGGATACAATATTACGTACAGAAGCCAAAGGTGATCGCGGTGAAGTTTGAGGTCTGCGAAGGGTGGAAGGTGGGCTTCGCGTGAAAGTGGAATCGGTGTCGGTCACTGCCGCATCATGCTGTGTGGTAAAAGTGGTCGGGGTGTAGGTACCAGGAGTGAAGGACGTTGAAGTTCCACTGGGACGAGTATAGGTAGCAGGGGAGAAAGTAGAAGACGTAGCTGACTGTTGGCCGGTATATGATGTACTAAATTTTGTTGGGCTGTTGGACCTTGAACGTGTGTCGCTGGAAGACATGGAATATGGACTAGAAGACCGTCCATATCCTGGTGCTGATGTTTGACGGGAATGACCAGTTGGAGCAGGACTGTTGGATTCAAATCGTGCAATGAGCTGGTTTGCTCGGCCTGGCGGAGGTAGGTCTCTTTCCAGGCCAGGATCTGTGGACGAACGCGCATGTCCTGAAGCAATTCCAGCAGTGCGTCCAACCGTATTGCTATGGTGGGAGACTCCTGACACTGGACGCGATGACTCTTCCGTGCGTTCCGTGATTCTGCTGAGGCGGAGCCTCGAGTCCCCCAGGGGCGATGTTGAGCGACCTAGGCCGAGGGCAGAAGGGATAGACAAAAACGACGGGGAGCCTGGGTAAGAGCCTGTGGTGGCTGACATAGGTCTGGTGTATGGGCTGGAAGACCATGAGGAAAGGACTTGCTCCGTGTCGTCCAACTCATCGTCCAGGTCGTTCAGAGTGGCTTCGACTTCGTCTATCGAATCACTGTCTTCGTAAGTATAGCTGTCGCTCCTAGAGGATGCTGGTGGGGATACATTGATGCGTCGCATCTGCCTAGATGAATCTGCGCTGTCGGTAGCGGATTGTCTGTTGGAATCTGCAATGGAAAGGTATATAGGTTGGTTGCGTAGCATGGAATTCAAAATAATAATAAAACGAACCTGAAGAGTAAGATGTCCTTGAAGGTGAAGTGCGGCCACTGTAGGAAGTAGTTCCATATGTTGGAGACCATGGCCCCGAAGATTGGGACGACATGGCTAGAGGCCGTTCACGAAGAAGGAGGGAGCGCCTAAACAGGACGCGGAAGCGAGGCACTCAACAAGAACAAAATTTAGGGCCGGTACCTTCGTGTTGCAATTCAACCATGTGACTTACGCGTCGCGTCTGTGCGCAGTGCATCCCCTTCCTCCGTCAATGTCACAGTCCACGCTATGGTCTTGCAGACACCCGATACCTCCTCGAGTGTGATGGTAACGGTTATGAAGTAGAAGTATGCATGGAGAGGACTGAGGCGATGGGTAAGGCACCTCTCGATTGCTCTCGCTTCGAAAAGGTCTCAGATCACGAGCATGAACGTTAAACTTGCCTGCTTGAATTCACAGACACAAAGCAGTTCTTGTTTGACTTAACGCACTACTGTATATATATATTCTGCATATTCGAAGCTCTCTTTCACTCCGAATTTCATTATGAACACTATTGTTTCAATCATCTACTAATAGATGCCTGTGCGTATTTCAAAGAAACTGCATGATTCCGGGCATAAAGGCAAGGATCAAAAGTTTACTAATGTGCACATCTGTGCTCTGAGTAAGATGTCCTGCCATAATGCTCGATTAGTATAACGTGGTATTTCATTGTCTGCGTAAAAGCAATACGAGCACTGGTTCGAGTCTACTCCAAGTCCTAATAAATTTATTAAAGCTGAGCAACCAAAAAGCCCTGATATAGTACCCAGTTTTGCCCAAGAACACGCTGCACACCGCACAGAGCAGATCGGAAAGACAGATTTGAACCCGTCCATTTACTGCTGCTTTGTCCAGGGTTT
>Ga0247730_1000467_pt1 | contig 29706 bp, 17 predicted proteins | sample UWRJL073202C2_FD_180959 | JGI IMG/M metagenome (GOLD analysis project Ga0247730, IMG submission 180959) | Plant litter microbial communities from Arlington Agricultural Research Station in Wisconsin, United States - UWRJ-L073-202C-2 | ecosystem: Environmental > Terrestrial > Plant litter >... | reverse complement strand
CGCTGACAGCATCCTGTCGGTGTGGGGCAGTTCATGGCTGGTCACGGCCGTGGGTTTGTTTGCGGTGATCCGAATCCACCCGTGGTACGAGCCGCAGTACGCGATTCCGATCCTGGGGATGATCCTTGGCAACACCCTGACCGGCGTGTCCCTGGGAATCGAGCGCATGACCCAGGAACTGACCTCGGAGCGCAACACCATCGAGATGATCCTGGCCCTCGGTGGCTCCCGTTGGGAAGCGGCGCAGGAAGCCATCCGCCAGGCGGTGCGCGCGGGCATGATCCCGACGCTGAACCAAATGACTGTGGTGGGCATCGTCAGCCTGCCCGGCATGATGACCGGGCAAGTGCTGGCGGGGGAAAGCCCGGAGGATGCGGTGCGGTATCAGATCGTGATCATGTTTCTGATTGCCGCGTCGTCGGCGCTGGGCACGGTAGGGGCGGTGTTGCTGACCTATCGGCGGTTGTTTTCCAGTAGCCATCGATTCCTGCGGGATCGCCTCGTAGAGCGTTGAGGCGCCACGACGACGATCAATTGTGGGAGCTGTCGAGCCCAGGCGAGGCTGCGAAGGCGGCAGCATTGGTGGCATTTTTTTCGCCTGAGATACCGCTATCGCAGGCACGCCAGCTCCCACAGGGGATCGGCTGTGTGGGCGGGATTTGAGCCGTGACGAAGATTAACTGTGGGAGCTGTCGAGCCCAGGCGAGGCTGCGAAGGCGGCGGTATTGCTGGCATTTTTTTCGCCTGAGATACCGTTATCGCAGGCAAGCCAGCTCCCACAGGGGATCGGCTGTGTGGGCGGGATTTGAGCCACGACGAAGATCAACTGTGGGAGCTGTCGAGCCCCGGCGAGGCTGCGAAGGCGGCGGGACTGCTGGCATTTTTTTTGCCTGAGATACCGCTATCGCAGGCAAGCCAGCTCCCACAGGTGATCGGCTGTGTGGGCGGGATTTGAGCCACGACGACGATCAACTGTGGGAGCTGTCGAGCCCAGGCGAGGCTGCGAAGGCGGCGGGACTGCTGGCATTTTTTTCGCCTGAGATACCGCTATCGCAGGCAAGCCAGCTTCCACAGGGGGGCGGCTGTGTGGGCGGGATTTGAGCCATGACGACGGTCAACTGTGGGAGCTGTCGAGCCCTGGCGAGGCTGCGAAGGCGGTGTGGCTGCTGGCATTTTTTTCGCCTGAGATACCGCTATCGCAGGCAAGCCAGCTCCCACAGGTGATCGGCTGTGTGGGCAGGATTTGAGCCGTGACGAAGATTAACTGTGGGAGCTGTCGAGCCCTGGCGAGGCTGCGAAGGCGGCGGGACTGCTGGCATTTTTTTCGCCTGAGATACCGTTATCGCAGGCAAGCCAGCTCCTACAGGGGGTCGGCTGTGTGGGCGGGATTTGAGCCGTGACGAGGGTCAACTGTGGGAGCTGTCGAGCCCCGGCGAGGCTGCGAAGGCGGCGGGACTGCTGGCATTTTTTTCGCCTGAGACCGCTATCACAGGCAAGCCAGCTCCCACAGGGAACAAGCTCAGATGGCGAGATTTTTGATTGTGTCCCAGTGAGTGATTGTTTCGCCGGATGAAATGCTGGATTGTAAATCCTGGTGATTCCAACGGTCGCGGCAGCGGTGGAACATGCGGGGGGTCGATAACCCCTTTTTTGGAGCCTTTCATGATCAAACTCTACGGTTTCCCGTTGTCCGGCCACTCCCATCGGGTCGAGCTGATGCTGTCTTTTTTGGGCCTGCCCACGGACTATGTGTTGGTGGACCTCAAGCAAGCCGCCCACAAAGCGCCCGAGTTCATTGCTGCCATCAACCCTTTCGGCCAGGTGCCAGCCATTGATGACAACGGTGTGGTACTGGCGGACTCCAATGCGATCCTGGTCTACCTGGCGAACACCTACGGCAAAGGCCAGTGGCTGCCGAGCGACCCGGTGGGCCAGGCCCATGTGCAGCGTTGGCTCTCGGCCGCCGCCGGGCAACTCCACGCAGGGCCCGCGACTGCACGCCTTGCCCTGGTGTTTGGGGCCCAGGTGGACACCGCCGCCGCAATCAGCCGGTCCCACGCGTTGCTGAAATTGATGGAAACGCAGCTGGGCCAAAGCCGCTTCCTGGCCAGTGAGCAGCCGACCATCGCCGACGTGGCCTTCTACACCTACATCGCCCATGCGCCAGAAGGCAATGTGTCGCTGGCCGACTACCCTCAGGTGCGCGCCTGGCTCGCCAGCATCGAGGCGTTGCCGGGGTTCGTGGGCATGCCGCGCACGGCGGTGGGCTTGCAGTCGCAATAACTTTTTAGAGGCGTGCCGATGGACCGATTTCATGAAATGCAGGTGTTCCTGGCGGTGGCCGAGGAGGAGGGCTTCGCCGCCGCCGCGCGTCGCCTGAAAACCTCGCCACCCAGTGTGACGCGGGCCATCGCCGCCATGGAGGAACGCATCGGCACTCAGCTGCTGGCGCGCACCACCCGCAGCCTGCACTTGACCGAAGCCGGCCAGCGTTACCTGGAAGATTGTCGGCGCATCCTGGCCGAGCTTGATGAAGCCGAGGAAGCGGCGGCGGGCAGTTATTCCATCCCCTGCGGCCACTTGACGGTTACGGCACCGGTGCTGTTCGGCGAGTTGTATGTGGCGCCGGTGCTGGGGGAATACCTGGACCGCTTTCCGTTGGTGAACATCAACGCCCTGCTGGTCGACCGCGTGGTCAACATGACCGACGAGGGGGTGGATGTGGCGGTGCGAATCGGCCATCTGCACGAGCCGGGGCAGCAGGCGATCAAGGTCGGCGAAGTGCGCCGGGTGGTGTGTGCGTCGCCGGCCTATCTCGACCAACATGGCCGGCCTGGGCATCCGTCGCAATTGCGCGAGGCCAAGATTGCCACGTCGTCGTCCAGCCAGTTGGTGAGTGGCTGGGAATTCGTCGACGGCGGCCAAACGTTGACCGTGTCCATCGAGCCGCGCCTGGTCGTCACGGCAAACAACGCCGCCATCAACCTGGCGCGCTTGGGCTGGGGCATGACGCGGGTGTTGTCCTATCAGGTCGCCACAGCGGTGGCGGCGGGAGAGCTGGAGATTGTCCTTGAAGACTATGAGGCGCCGCCGCTGCCGATCCAGGTGGTGTTTCAGAAAAGCGGCCGCGTGCCGGCCAAGGTCAACACCTTTGTCGACTTCCTCACCCATCGCCTGGGCCAGGACGCTGCCCTGAACCCGGCGATGAAACGGCGCAGCTGATGGAGCGTTATCGCGATATGCAGTTGTTCGCCGCGCTGGCCGGGCAGCCGAGCCTGGCGTCGGCGGCGCGTGACGCACAGGTCTCCGGCCCGAACCTGGTACGCGCGATCGCCCGCCTGGAGGCGCGTTTGTGCGTGCCGTTGCTGGCGCGCAGCACGCGTGGCGTGAGCCTTACCGACGCCGGCAGCGCCTACCTGGCGGACTGCGTGCGCCTGCTCGCTGCGGTGGACGCCGCTGAAGCCTCGGCCAAGGGGCTGCATGTGCAGGCCCAGGGCAATCTGCGGGTGTTTTTCCCGCTCCTGTTCAGCCGTTATGTGATGGCGCCGGTCCTGGCCGACTACTTGGACCGCTATCCCGAGGTGAACCTGGTCGTCAGCTACCACGACTATTACCCAAACCTGCACGAAGAAGGGCTCGACGTCGCTATCCTCGTCGGTGAACTGCCCGACTCGTCATTGATCGCCCGGCCGCTGGGGCAGGTGCGGCATATCGTCTGTGCCAGCCCCGACTATCTCGCAGCTCACGGCGAGCCCCAACACCCGAACGATCTCAAGCAGCACCGGCTGATCGCCAGCGCCGATCAGGTGCATTGGGATTTCCAGGGCTATCAACTCAAGGCCCGTGCCCGTCTGGGCTGCGCCACGGTACAGGGTGCGATCAATGCGGCGGTGCAGGGCGCGGGGTTGATTCGCTGCTTGAGTTATCCGGTGCACGAACACCTGCTGAGCGGGCAACTGCATCGCGTATTGCCCGATTTTGAGCTGCCGCCACTGCCAGTGCAGGTGGTGTACCGCGAAGGTCGCAACGCACCGATGCGCGTGCGCAGCTTTGTCGACCACTGCGTAGTGGCGCTGCGCGAACACCCGGCATTTCAGCTGGCGTAATAGTGGATTGCCTGGCGTGGTGATTCTCACGCCGACTGGCAGGGCGCAGCATCGACACATCCAACCTGAGGTGATTGCCATGAACCTGATCGAACAATCTCCCTGGCATGCCGGCGAACGGCACATACAAGAGGCGGTGGGCGTAGCCGACCGCATGGCCGTGGTCGGGCCGAAAGTGATCCGCGATCACCTGCCGGAACAGCACCGGGATTTCTACCCCTTGCTGCCTTACCTGATACTGGGTGCGGTGGACGAGCGTGGCATCCCTTGGGCGACTATGATCGAAGGCGCCCCCGGTTTCGCCCACTCGCCGGACCCACAGACCCTGCAGATCGACAGCCTGCCGTCCGCGACCGACCCGGCCCGCAACGCCCTGCGTGAGGGGGCAGCTGTCGGCCTGTTGGGCATCGACCTCAACACCCGGCGTCGCAATCGCATGAACGGCCGTGTGGGTGCACTCGATCACGATGGCTTTTCGGTCGACGTGGTACACACCTTCGGCAATTGCCCCAAGTACATCCAACTGCGCCCGGTCGATGGCATTGCCCGTAAACCCGGCACGGCGGTCGAGCGCTTCAACGACCTGGACGCTGCCGCCCAAACCCTGATCCGCAACGCCGACACGCTATTCGTCGCCAGCTACGTCGAGGTGGACGCTCAACGCTCGGTGGACGTTTCTCATAGAGGTGGCAACACGGGTTTTGTGCGGGTCGAGGGCAACGTACTGACCATCCCCGACTTTGCCGGTAACCTGTTTTTTGCCACCCTGGGCAACCTGCAAGCCAACCCGGTGGCCGGGCTGTTGTTCATCGACTTTGAATCGGGGGATGTGCTGCAAGTGGCCGGGCGTACCACGTTGATCCTCGACGGCCCGGAAGTGGCAATGTTCGAGGGTGCGCAGCGGCTGTGGACGGTGACGGTGGAACAGGTGGTGCGCCGCCCGGCGGCGTTGGCGTTGCGGTGGCAGTTCGCGGAGTTTTCGCCGTTTAGTCTGGCGATGGGGAGTTGGTAAGCGACGACGCCCAAGTGTGGGAGCTGGCTTGCCTGCGATAGCGGAGTGTCAGGTGGCGTTGCTGTGACTGATACGTTGGCGTTGCGGTGGCAGTTCGCGGAGTTTTCGCCGTTTAGTCTGGCGATGGGGAGTTGGTAGGCGACGACGCCCAAGTGTGGGAGCTGGCTTGCCTGCGATAGCGGAGTGTCAGGTGGCGTTGCTGGGACTGATACACCGCTATCGCGGGCAAGCCCGGCTCCCACAGGGGATTGCGTTGTCTGATGGAGTTACGTGTTTGATCAGGCCACCGGGCATTCCCGGTTCAGCGCCTCATCGACCAACAACTTCGCTACCACGCTAAGTAAGGAGGCGACTGTAAACGGGGTGGTAGACCGGTCATAGAAGCCCGGCAGGCCGAAGCGTCCCATGCACAGCTGCCACAAAGCAGCCCGCACAAAAAACGCCCTTGAGCGTTTTGGGGTCTATGAAAGAACTGGGCTACCACACCCATTCGCTGAATTTGCAGCGACCCGCGAAGGTTAGGGGCGAGGTTCATCGGACGCAACCCGAAAAGTTATGTAAGAACAGTCCGGTGATTGCTGAGCATGCATGGGTTGAAATGTTGCCAGATATTGAATCACCGGATTGCCCCCACCCAATGGGTTAGCCTTGTTTTCCTACAGACAACAAGGAAGCGTCATGCAGCGAAAAGTCATCAATCCCGCAACGGTATTCAACTCCCTGCAATACGGCTTCAGCCAGGCCCTTGAAGTCCCGCAAGGCCGGCGCATCCTGCTCTCCGGCCAGGTGGGCGTGGATGCAGACGAGCGCACCGTCGGCCCTGGCATTGCCGAGCAAACCGCCACTGCGTTGGACAATATCGAAAAGGTCCTGGCCGAGGTCGAGGGCGATCTCTCCCATGTGATCATGCTGCGGCTGTATATCGTCGAGTCCGCCCGCGACCAGCAGGAGCCGATCGCGCAGGCGCTGCGCGAGCGCTTCCCGCACAACCCGCCGCCGTCTTCGTGGATTATCGTCAGCGGGTTGTCGTTGCCGCAGTGGTTGATCGAGATCGAGGCGGAGGCGGTGATTCCTCAGGGTTAAACGCGACAACCCCGCCTGCGTCCGCAAGGGCTTCTCCCCAGGCGCCGCCCAGCGCGGTATACAACTTCACCTCGGCCACCAACTGCGCCAGGCGATCGACGATCAGCGCCTGCTGCGAGCTGAACAACGCACGCTGGGCATCCAGGAACGTGAGGTTGCTGTCGACGCCGCTGCGGTAGCGGTGTTCGGCCAGGTTGTAGTACTGCTGGTTGGCCGCGACAAAATCCCGTTGCGCTTGCAGCTGGTCGACAAAGGTCTGCCGTGCCGCCAGGCCGTCGGCGACTTCCTGGAAGGCGGTCTGGATGGATTTTTCGTACTGCGCCACGCTGATGTCTTTTTGCAGCTTGGCGTAGTCGAGGCTCGCGCGCAGGCTGCCGGCATTGAAGATCGGCAGGTTGATCTGCGGCTGGAAGGTCCAACTGCCCGAACCGCCCTTGAACAGCCCCGACAGTTCGGTGCTGGCGCTGCCGGCGTTGGCGGTGAGGCTCACGGACGGGAAAAACGCCGCACGCGCTGCGCCGATGTTGGCGTTGGCGGCGCGCAGTTGGTATTCGGCCTGGAGGATGTCCGGGCGCCGTTGCAGCAAGTCCGAGGGCAGGCCGGCGGGCACGCGTGCCACCAGGTCGTCAGCCAGTGGCCGCGACGGCAAGTGTTCATCCACCGCGCCGCCCACCAGCAGGGCGAGGTTGTTGAGGTCCTGGGCCACTTGGCGCTCATAGCGGGCCACGCTGGCGCGGGTGCTTTCGACGCTCGTACGGGCTTGCACCACATCCAGCGCCGAGGCTTTGCCAGCGGTTTTGCTGCGACTGGTAAGGCGCAGGCTATGCTCGTTGGCGTCCAGGGTCTGGTGGGCCAGGGCCAGCAGTTCCTGGTCGGCGCGCCAGGTCAGGTAGGCATTGGCAACGTTCGCCACCAGGCTCAGCTGTGCGCTGCGCCGCGCCTCTTCGGTGCCCAGGTAGGTGAGCATGGCCTGTTCGCTGAGGCTGCGGATGCGGCCGAACAAATCCAGTTCGTAGGCACTGAGCCCCAGGGTCGCCGAGTAGCTGGAGGTAATCGCCGGCTTGCCCGTGCCGGTCACATCCCCCGGCAAACGCCGACGTTGGCCGGCCCCGGTGGCGGACACCGCCGGGAACAGGTCCGCCCGCTGGATACGGTACTGCGCCTGGAACGCCTCGACGTTCAGCGCTGCCACCCGCAGGTCTCGGTTATTGACCAGGGCATCGCCAATCAAGCGTTGCAGCGCCGGGTCACGGAACAGGTGCTGCCAGTCCGACGTACCGGACTGCGCCAATGCGTACACACCTGCCTGGGGATACTGCGTCGGCACGGGGGCCGGGGGTCTTTGATAGTCCGGGATCAGCGAGCAACCGCCGAGCATCCATGCCATCGCGAATGTGCTCAATTTATGCATCAGGCGCCAATCATCCATTTGGCCAAGCCATGCCGACCACTGACGCCTAACTTGGCGGCGGCGCGCTTGAGGTAGGTTTCGATGGAGCTGTTTTTCACGCTGAGCTTTTCGGCCATTTGCGGCACGGTGCCGCCGGTCAGCAGGCCAAGGCACACCTCTTGCTCGCGTGCCGACAGGGTGATGTCGCCCAGGGACAGGCGCTTGTAGAACTCACGCTGCAATTGGGATTGCTCCAGCAAGGTGTGGGCCGGTTCGACCTCGGTGTGCGGTGCCTGGCGCAGGCCCTGGGCGTGGCACTCGATCAGCGGCAGCAGGGTGTCCGACAGGCACTTGAGAAACGACAGCTCGGCCAGTGAAAACCCGCGATGGTTGGGCGGCCGATAAAACGAAATCACGCACCGCCGGTTGCCCTGGCGCGACACCAGGTTGCACTGGTGCGAGGTGCCGCGCGGGTACAGGCTCTTGGCCTTGGCCTTGAGCTGGATCAGCAGCGGGTCCTGCATGCCGAGCATGTCCCGCAGCAGCGGATGGTCTTCCATGGAGTTCAGGGGCAGGGGCGGCGGCAGGTCCTGCTTCTCGCCGGCACTGCCCAACAGCTTGATATCGAGCACGCGGTTGCGCAGCTCGTCGAGGGTCCATTCGCTCAGGTCCACCAGGTGGATCGGCACCCACTTGTCCACCAGGTGCAGCATGTGGGCGGCGAAGTCCGATTGGCCACTGCTGGCAATCAACTCGCCCATTTCGGCATAGAAATTCGGGCTTTGCGGGTCGGCATTATTGCGGGTCACACTCATAGCCATCTCATCCTTGATGTCGAACACCGTCAACAGTCTCTCTGGGCTCTCTGCGGGGGGCGATCCGTGCTCACGCACCCGAGGCGGTAGTCGAGCGTTTATTTAGCCAGCGGATTCGTCCTACGTATGTAGCGGAAACGAGGGACACAACGTGCCATAAAAACCACGTCATTAATTCGACGTTTCTGAAAGACATTTCCGACCAATTAAATCCTTGAGAAGTTTCTGTATTTGCTTAACCTGATGATAAATAAAGGAAAAATATTATCTAAAGAGAAGGCAATGCACCTTGGCATCGGCAAGATATAGCCAATGTCCTACACCGCTTTAATCGTTTCAGCAATGAACCCTCAGCCAAGCCTGATCCTACCCTTTGGATGTCCGGGTTTCGGGTGACAGACAGCCCCCCACCCCCATGCTCCAATCCGGCACATTCGTCGTAATGGGCGCCCCTGCGCGGCCAGTGCCTGACCTCCATGAGAAGGATCTTATGAAGCATTCCTCCAGCTTCCCCCTCACCGCCGCCCAACAGGACATCTGGCTCGACCAACTGCGTGTGGGCGACTCGCCGCTGTACAACATCGGCGGCTATGTGGATTTCGCCGGCGCCATCGATGCCGACCTGATGCAGCGCGCCCTTGAAGGACTGGTGGCCAAGCACGACGCCTTGCGCACGCAACTGCACAGCGATGCCGATGGTTTGCCCCGGCAGACCTTTGCCGCCACGTTGGCCGTGGAGCTGGCGCTGCATGATGTGTCCGCAGCACCCGACCCTCAGGCCGCGAGCCAGGCGCTGATGCAAACGCAAATGGCCTTGCCCTTTGTGATGAGGGGCGCGCCGCTGTTCCGCTTCTTCCTGGTCAAGCTCGGTGCCCATCACTACCGCCTCGGCACCCAGGCCCACCACTTGATTCTCGATGGCTGGGGCTTCGGCCAGATGCTGCAGTCGCTGGCCCGGCTGTACACCGACCTGGGACACGGCCGCCAATCGGAGCCATTGGCGCCGTCCTACATCGACTTCATCGACGCGGATGCTCACTACCACGCCTCGGCCCGCTATGCCCGCGACCGCGCCTATTGGCTGGACAAATACCAGCAGTTGCCGGAGCCACTGCTGACGCCACGGCACGCCGCCAAGGCCTCGAGCAATACCCTGCTGCAAGCGTTCCCGGTCGCGCTGCTCAATCGCATGGAACACGTGGCCAACCGTTACCAGGCGTCGGCGTTTCATGTGCTGCTGGCGGCGATGCATGTGTATTTCACCCGCACCGCCCAGCGCCAGGAATGGGTCGTGGGGCTGCCGATTCTCAACCGTTCCAATGCGCGCTTTCGTTCCACCGTCGGGCTGTTTACCCAGGTCAGCGCGGTGCGCCTGCAGTTCGATGAGCAGTTGCCGTTCAGCGCCTTGGTGCGCGGGGTGCGCGACCAGCTCAAGCAGGATTTCCGCCACCAGCGGTTCTCCCTGAGTGAGATGAACCGGGCGCTGGGCCTGCGCCGCAGCGATCGCGGCCAGCTGTTCGACCTGTCGGTGTCCTACGAGCAGGACGACCATGAATTGCGCTACGGCACGACCGAGGCCCGTGCGATCAAGGTGTCCAACCACCATGAGCCGTTGCCGCTGGCCATCCACCTGCGCAGCAACCGCTATCAGGACACCGCGTACCTGCATTGCGTCTACAACGAAGCCTACTTCCAGCACGACGAAGTGCTTGCGCTGACGCAGCGCTTCACCTGGCTGCTGGAGCAGGGGCTGGAAGACACCACGCTGAAAATCCGCGACTTTTCGTTGGTAACGCCCGCCGAACAAGCCCAGTTGCACCAATGGAATGCCACCGCCCAACCCAACGCGCACCCGCAAACCCTGCACGCGCGCATCGAAGCCCAGGCCGAGCGCACGCCAGACGCGGTGGCGGCGGTGTACCAGGGCCGGCAATTGACTTACGCGCAACTCAACCAGCAAGCCAACGCCCTGGCGCATCAACTGCTGGAGCGTGGTGTACAGCCGGACGACCGCGTGGTGATCCTGGCGCGGCGCGGGCTGGACACGCTGGTGGGCTTGCTGGCGATTCTCAAGTCTGGCGCCTGCTACGTGCCCGTGGACCCGGCCCATCCCGCCGAACGCATCAACTACTTGCTGCAGGACAGCGAGCCGGTGGTGGTGCTGACCCAGCACGACCTGTTGCAGCGCCTGCCGCCGCTGAATGTGCCGGTGATCCAGCTCGACCGTCCGACCTTCCACCTGGGCACCAACCCCCGTGTCGCGGTGAGCCCCTCCAACCTCGCCTACGTGATCTACACCTCCGGCTCCACCGGCTTGCCCAAGGGGGTGATGGTCGAGCATCACAGTGTGTCGAACCTGGTGGACTGGCATTGCCAGGCCTTCGACCTGCGCGCCGGCAGCCACACGGCCAGTGTCGCCGGTTTTGGGTTTGACGCGATGGCCTGGGAAGTCTGGCCGGCGCTGTGCGTGGGCGCCACGCTGCACCTGCCGCCCGCCCAGGACGGCGCTGAAGACATCGACGCGCTGCTCGGTTGGTGCCAGGCGCAGCCGTTGGACCTGTGCTTCCTGCCCACGCCGGTGGCCGAATACGCGTTTAGCCAGGGCTTGCAACACCCGACCCTGCGCACGCTGCTGATCGGCGGCGACCGCCTGCGTTCGTTCCCCCAGGCGCAGTCCTTTGCGGTGATCAATAACTATGGCCCCACCGAAGCCACGGTGGTCGCCACCTCTGGCCGCATGCACGTGGGCGAGCCGCTGCATATCGGCGCGCCCATCGCCAATGCCTGTGTGCACGTCCTGGACGCGCAGCAACGGCCGGTGCCCATCGGGGTGGCGGGGGAGTTGTACGTGGGTGGCCAAGGCGTGGCGCGCGGCTATCTGAATCGCCCCGACCTCAGTGCCGAGCGTTTTCTGGACGACCCCTTCAGCGATGGCCGTCTGTACCGCACCGGCGACCTGGTGCGCTGGCTGCCGCAAGGTCACCTTGAATACCTGGGCCGCAATGACGACCAGGTCAAAATCCGTGGCGTGCGCATCGAGCTCGGTGAAATCGAATCCGCCCTGGCCACCCACCCGCAGATCCAGGAAGCCGTGGTGCAGGCACGCGAGGGGCAATTGCTGGCCTGGTTTGTCGCGCGCGAAGCCGTGCAGATCGAGACCCTGCGCAGCCACCTGCAAGCCTCGTTGCCCGACTACATGTTGCCGGCCGCCTACATGCAACTCGACGCCTTGCCCCTGACCGCCAACGGCAAACTCGACCGCAGGGCGCTGCCGGCACCGACCCAGGACGCCTTCGTCACTCGCGTTTTTGAAGCGCCGCACGCGGGGGTGGAAACCTTATTGGCATCGATATGGACCGAGCTGTTGCACGTGCAGCAGGTGGGGCGACACGACCACTTCTTCGAACTCGGCGGGCATTCGCTCCTGGCGGTGCAATTGGTGCAGCGCATGCGCCAGGTCGGGCTGCGTGCCGATGTGCAGGTACTGTTTGGCCAGCCGACCCTGGCGGCCTTGGCGGCGGCGAGTGAATACACTGAGGCCGACGAGACGGACCTGGCCGAACCGGACCCCGCCATCCGTGACCTCATCGCTGCCAGCATCCCGGGCGGCGCGGCCAATGTGCAGGACATCTACCCGCTGGCGCCGTTGCAGGAAGGTTTGCTCTACCACCACCTCACCGACGAGCACGATCCCTACCAGCAACAGGCGCAGTTCAGTTTTGCCCGGCGCGAGCAGTTGGACGCGTTTGCCCAGGCCCTGCAACAGGTGATCGATCGCCACGACATCCTGCGCACCAGCCTGGTGTGGGAGGGCTTGGAGCAACCGATGCAGGTGGTGTGGCGCCAGGCGCCGTTGCGCGTCGAACCGCTGCGCGAAGGCCCTGCGCCGCTGGATTTGCGCCGGGCGCCGCTGATGGCCCTGGACTATGCCGAAGAGCCTTCACACCCGCGCTGGGTCGCCCGGTTGCGCTTTCATCACTTGGTCAACGACGCCACGTCGACCACGATCCTGATGCAGGAAATCCGCGCCCACCTGCTCGGCCAACAGGCGCAACTGCCTGCGCCGGTGCCGTATCGCAATGTGGTGGTGCAAGCCCGTTCGCCAGCGCGACAGGCCGGGCATGAGGCGTTTTTCCGTGAGCAGTTGGGGGATGTGGATGAGCCGACCCTGGCGTTCGGCCTGCAGGAGCGCCAGGCGGATCGCGCCCACACCGACGAAGCCGAACGTGTATTGAGCGACAGCCTCAACCAGCGTCTGCGTGCGCAGGCCCGTGGGGTCGGCGTGAGCGCCGCCAGCCTGTTCCACCTGGCCTGGGCCCATGTGCTTGGCCGTGTCGCGGGGCGCGATGATGTGGTGTTCGGCACCGTGCTGCTCGGCCGTTTGCAAGCGGGCGAGGGCGCCGACCGGGCCTTGGGCATGTTCATCAACACCCTGCCGCTGCGGGTGCGGCTGGCGGGGCGAACGGTGGCCGATGCGCTCGTTGACACCCACACCCGGCTCAGCGCCTTGCTCGCCCATGAACAAGCTTCCCTTGCGCTGGCCCAACGCTGCAGCAGCGCGTCGCCTTTGTTCAACAGCCTGCTCAACTACCGGCACACCGACGCCGAGCGCGACCTGACCCTGGTACCGGGCATTGCCTTGCTCAGCAGCGAAGACATCCTCAGCTACCCGCTGATGCTGACCGTGGACGACATCGCCAGCGGTTTTCGCCTCAAGGCCAAGGCCCCGCGCCAGGTTGGCGCCGAGCGTCTGCTGGACTACCTCGAAACCGCGTTGGTGAACTTGGCGGACGCGCTGGAACACATGCCGCAAAGCCCCTTGCGTGACGTGCAGGTACTGCCCGCCAGCGAACTGAACACCCTGCTGGTCGACTATAACGCCACGGCCACGGACTACCCCGAGCACCTCACCGTGCAGGCGCTGTTCGAATCTCACGCGCGGCAAATCCCGCATGCCGTGGCCGTGCAGGCCGGCGAGCGGCAACTGACTTACCGCGAACTCAACGAACGCGCCAACCAACTGGCCTTCCACCTGCGTGAACGCGGTGTGCAACCGGACACCCGCGTCGCGCTGTGCGTCGAACGCGGGCTGGACCTGGTGGTGGGCCTGCTGGCCATCCTCAAGGCGGGCGGCGCCTATGTGCCGCTCGACCCTGGCTACCCGCGCGAGCGCCTGGCCTACATGCTTCAGGACAGCCAACCGGTCGCGTTGCTGGTGCACGCCGCCACCCGCGACGTGCCGGGTGAGGTGTCGATCCCGGTGATCGACTTCGACCACTGCGCCTGGAGCCAGGCACCCAGCGGCAACCCGCTTGTGCCCGGTTTGAGCGTCGCCAACCTGGCCTACGTCATGTACACCTCGGGCTCCACCGGTACGCCCAAAGGCGTGATGATCGAGCATCGCGGGCTCGGCAACCTGATGCACTGGGGTTCCCGGCTTTGCCCCAATGCCGAAGGCGGCGCGCTGTTGCAGCGGGCGCCGTTCAGCTTCGATGGGTCGGTGTGGGAGCTGTTCTGGCCGCTCACCCATGGCATGCGCTTGGTCCTGGCGCGGCCCGATGGTCATCGCGAGCCTGCCTACCTGGCGCAGGTGATTCGCGAGCAGCAGATCACGGTGATCAAGTTTGTGCCGGCGATGTTGCAGCAATTCCTTGAGCTGGAGGCGTCGGCGCTGTGCACCAGCCTCACCGATGTGTTGTGCGGCGGCGGCGAACTCACCGAAGCCCTGGCCCGTGGCGTGCAAGCGCGCTTGCCCAAGGTGCGCTTGCATAATGTCTATGGCCCCACCGAAGCCACGGTGGACAGCAGCGCCTGGACCCTGGAGCCTGGCGCGCCGGTGCCGGCCCTGCAATTGCCGATTGGCCGGGCGATCAACAACACGCGTTTGTATGTGCTGGATGAACAGGATGCGCCGGTGCCGATGGGTGTCAGCGGGCAGTTGCATATCGGCGGTGTTGGGGTTGCGCGTGGTTATCTCGGGCTGGAGCAGATGACGGCCGAGCGTTTTATCGACAGCCCGTTTGTCGAGGGGGACCGGCTGTACCGCACCGGTGACCTGGTGCGTTATCTGCCGGATGGCAGCCTGGCGTTTCTTGGGCGCAACGACTTCCAGGTCAAGCTGCGTGGGCTGCGCCTGGAGTTGGGCGAGATCGAAGCACGCCTGGCGGCGCACCCGGCGTTGCGTGAAGTGGCGGTGTTGATTCGCGATGAGCGCTTGGTGGCGTATTTCACCCTGCGGGGGCCGGCGCCGAGCCTGGAGGCCTTGCGTGCCCATGTGTTGGAGCAATTGCCGGAGTACATGGTGCCGGCGGCTTTTGTGCAACTGGAGGTCTTGCCGCTTAATCCGGCGGGCAAGCTGGATCGCAAGGCTTTGCCGGAGCCGGGCTTGGGGGCGGTGGTGAGTCGTGCCTATGAAGCGCCGGTCGGGGAGGTGGAAACGTTGATGGCTGGGGTGTGGGCGCAGGTGCTGAAGCTGGAGCGGGTGGGGCGGCATGACCATTTCTTTGAGTTGGGGGGGCATTCGTTGCTGGCGGTGAATCTGGTGGCGCGGATGCGCAAGGCGGGGTTGGAGGTGGACGCGCGGAGTGTGTTCAGTTATCCGACATTGGCGCAATTGGCTGCGCAGACGGCGACGCAGGTGCGGCGTGTGGAGGTGCCTCAGGCGGCGATTCCTCAGCTGGGTCGGCGGCGCAGGATTTGAAGTGGGGTTGCGCGGGCTGGGTTGCTACTTCACTGGTCGGGTGTAAACCGGATCAAGGGTGGGAGCTGGTTTGTTCGCGAAGGCGGCCTGGCTGACGACCACTCTCTAACGGGTGTCCCGCGATTCAAAATGTGGGAGCTGGCTTGCCGGCGATGGCATCAACCGGGTGCTTGATGGAGCGAGGTGTCTGCAGCGCTGCGGTGCGGCGAGCCTTTACAAACCATGAGCGGACGCCGGCGGGTAGGTGTGAACTAATTGTGCATGGCCCCTGGCAACCGGGAGAGGGGCAAGCTGTGGCCTTCTCATTTTTCCCGAGGCCTAGCCCATGCACTATGGTGCCCCCGTATCCATCGCGTTGACGCGCCTGGTGGACGCCCGCGATACCCCCTTACAAACCCGGCTGGCACGCCGTCTGGAAATATTGAGCATCCAGTTGCTGGAACCGCTGGAGTCGCAACCGGGGTTCCAGGTCTTCGTGCAGGCTGAGTTCGACCGGACGTTCAGTGATTTGGAGGAACCTGTCGACCTGTGCACCACGTTTATCAAGTCGGTCGCTAAAGCAACGCCGAGCGCTGAGCCAGGTCCCACCCATGCGCCTGAAGCGGTGCCCCAGGGCGTGCTGGATAATATTCTGGTGCTGTGGCCCACGTTGATGGATGCGGTGGTGACGCGCCTGGTCGCCAAGGCGCCAGCGGACTACGCCAGCGCTGAAACGAGTCTGCATCGAGCGGCTGTGGATCAAGAGGGCCTGGTGCCGGTTTCTGGTCTGGACATCGCCGCGTTCGACCGCTTCCTCGACACTTTGGCCGAGGGGTTTTTCGACGCGTTCGAACAGTTTCATGAGCGCTACTGGCGAGCGCCGCTCAGTGCCACGGATTCGCGTTCGCGCAAGCAGTGGCTGGTGCAAAAACGCGTGGAAATGCTCAAGGTCGAGGTCCAACTGCTCAAGGCCGATGGGGTACTTGCCCTGTCTGACGAGTTGCTGTTCGACCTCGTAACACGTCATCCCGATGCTGTGTCCAGGCAGCGTCTCGACGGGTATCGGCCGTGTGTCTACGGTGTGGCCATCAAGGACGGGCCAGCGGGTGATATTCCACTGTACGGTGCGTTTGTCATCACGACCCGCGATCAGGATGACGACAAGGTGTTGCCCGTGGACGCCGTCAAGCCACCCCAGGTGCGCCCGGTTGAGTCACAGGCCAATGTGGGCGCCGTGCTGTTGTATCTGCCGGGCAGTGGCGTTGAAGGGTTCGATTCCTTGGCCAGCCTCGATCGAGAACTGCACCGACGTTTGCACAACAGTGCCGAGTCCAGCGATCTGCTCGCGCTGTTAGCTTACAAGGACCAGGCGCGCGGCTTGGCGATGGCTGAGCAGCCGGCTCGACAGGACCGTATTCGCTATCAGGAACGGTTGGAGTCTGTCTTCCTCTACAGCCTCGATGCACTTTTTGAAAAGGCTCAGCATGACGTCGCTGACATGCTCGCGCGGTACCAGGATCCCGATAGTGGTGCCGAGATCGGCGATCTGCCGCAGAGCCTGGAGCAGTTGCTGAGCGTGCGAGATACGTTCGGGGCTTCCAGCACCCTCATGGCCCGTTTGCAGAAACGGACTCAGGCGCAGATCAAGGACTTTCTCAAGGGGGCGCTCCCCGCCGACGTGCAGGCGTGGGAAGCTGCGACGCGCGCCTATTGCGATGCGTTGGTGAGTCTGTCCGAAGTGGACGGCTTGCCCGACCTGGCGCAGTTCAGTGACCCGGCGAAACTCCTGGAATACAGCAACACGCAAGTGCGCATCATCCTGGAGGCCGAGCATGGCCTGACGGTGAACCCCGATCACATCATGGTCCACACCAAGGACTATGCGCCTCGGCAACCAGGCAGTTTTATTCCGGGCGGCAAGCCGCAGCCTGCGCCCCCGGGGACGCAGGTGTTCACGCTACACAAACGCTCGCTGACGGCGTTGGCCTTGGAAAATGTCAGCGGCCTGGAAGCCAAGTTTGCGGAGTATTCCCAGTTGATCGGGCAGGACGGCGAGCCCTATTCGGCCCTCACCACGGCACAGGTCAAAGCACTGGTGCGCAAGGTCAATATCGGCGACAGCTATGAGCGATTCTTGAAGGACCGCCTGGTGACGTCGTCCACGGCGCTCGCTGACCAATTGCAGTATGTACAGCTGATGCATTTGCAACTGCGGGCCGATGCCCTCGAAGCCAAAATGGCCGGCGATTTTCTGCCGGATCGTACGGACCGTGGCTATCACTGGGTGATGAGCGTACTCGAATGCCCTGAAGATACCGACCAGCGGCGACAGGTCGAAGGGCACCGGATACTGGTGCAAGGTTTGAAGCTTCGGGGTGAGCGGGTGCGTGGAGTGCTTGTGTTCTCTTCGGCGACCGCGAGCGTGTCGAACAAGGTGGTGTACACCGCCCAGGCGCCAGGGGGGCGCCGGTTCCACAAATACCCGGACACCTCGACCCTATACCGCGACTTTATCAACCACAGTGCCTGGCGTGACTATTTGGTCGAGCGGGTTCCGCTGAGTGCGCGCCCACGCCTTCGCACCAGCTTGCGCGGTCGAGTGAGTGCCGCGTTGATCATGCTGGAAAGAATTGCCGGTAACGTCCTGGAGGAGGCCTATCAACTGGAGGCTTCGGCAGTGATCAATCAGGCTGGCATGCAAACGACGAGCACCCAGGAAACCAACTGGGAAACCGCCTCGACGCTGCTGACGCTGGGCCTGGATGTCGTGTCTATGGTGCTACCGATCAAGATCATGTTGCCGATCGGCCTGGCCCGCTGCGCGTTGTCGGTAATCAGTGCGGTAGAGGCGGCGCAGGCCGGGGAGCGGGCAGGTGCCGCGCACTACGTGGTGCGCTCCATCGGCGAGCTGTTGGGGGCGGTGCTGGATGGCGCAATAGGCGCTGCTTCCATACGCCGACCCGCTCCGGCCGGACTGGGGCTGAACGCCAAGAAGGCGCTGGCGAAAAAGCCCGACGGTGTCACGCCGCTCGACGGTTGGGAAGGCCAAGGGGTTTTTACCCGCAACGACCCGGTGTCGGGCGCCGCCCAGCACTTTCTCGAGGACAAGGGGCATTGGTATTCGATCTTCAGGGACAACGACAACACAGTGTGGCGGGTCAGGGATGCGCGAAAGCCTCTCGCCTATCACCACGAGGCCATCCGCAGAAACAGCCAGGGCGCCTGGGAGGTCCGTTCACCTTGGCGGGGGTTGCACGGTGGTGCGCCTGATCCAACCCCGGCCGAAGCGGCACTCATGGCGCTGTGCCCAGCGATGAGTCAAGCCGAGGCACGGCGTGCATTTGATCTGTTCGCTTTTCCGCAGGGTGCTCGGCCCAATCTGGAAATGGTGTTAGTCCATCAACTGCGCACCACCGGCAAGGTTTCGGACGACTTCGTCAGGTTGTACCTCAACATCAGTTCCCAGCAGTTTGTCGAGAGCTTGAGTGGGCTGCACGGACACACATCATCGGTTGCAGTGCCACTCGAGCCAACGCCGGGACCTAGTCGCGCAAGCGTTATCGTGCCGCGTGAGCGTCCGGCACCCGAACCAACGCCGGGTCCCAGTCGCGGGAGCGTAATCGTACTCCCTGAACGTCCGGCAACCACTCCCGTAAGCCCTTCCCATCAGCACGTCGCAGGGTGGGCACAGGCCCTGGCGCCGGATGATCTGCAACTGATGCTCTCGAGGCCTGCAAGCGCGCGCCGTGGTGGTGCCGAGTCTGGGCAGGCGGCGACGGAATACATTGAAATAGATGGCTTATACTACCGGACCTTGCCCGATTCCAACGCTTCACGCATGGATGTGTTGATTACCCCTTCTGAAGGGGGGCCGGGAACGTTTGCTCAGTGGGAGAGGCTGTTGCGCCTGCAGCCGCTCAACCAGCCGAGGGTTGCGATATGGGCGAGTGACATTAGCCGATGGCAGGTCGTCTTGAACCTGCCTTTTAGCGGGCCAATGACGCCCTACCTCATGCGAGTATTTCGACAATTCAAGCAGCGTAGCATTACAAGCCTGGCCACGGCCTTGTTCGACCACGCCAACCCTCGCGGCATGACTGTTGGCGGGCACAGGCAGATGGCGAGCGTTCTGCAGGATTGGTCGACCTGGGAACGCGCCGGCGTACCGATGTTGGGGGACCCGCTGCAACTGATGACCCCGTTGCCGCGCAGTATGAATTCAACCTGGTTTTTACGCGAGTTGCTGGGGCAGTTCTCGATCCTCTGGTTTCGGGTTGATCGTATTCCGCGGGCGTTGGTCGACAGCGTCCTGCGATCGCCCTCGGCCCATAGCATGCGGGCGATGATGCGGACGTTGCTCAACCGCAGCCGCTATGAAACCTTCGAAATGCCTGCCTCCAATGAACTGCTGTTCAGGCGACCGGGCCAAGACACTCTGTACTGGCTGACCCTGTATCTCCTCCAGAGTGAGTACATGCCGAATATCGCCACTGCACCGCCGAGCCAGTGGGCGTTACGCGGCAATCTGCCTGGGAACCTGCGCCCGATGCTCACTCGGGCGATCAATTCGGGGAGCCTGGTGCAATTGGTCGGCGGCGTGCAGGTGCTGGGGGGGCCGGTGGTCAACCCGTTTATCTTCAGGCCTTGAGCCCCACCCCAGCGGGTTGTGCCGTGCCAATCTTGCGCAATAACGGCAACACCTGCGCACCCACATGAATCGCTTCTTCCAGATGGGGGAAACCGGACAGGATGAAACTGTCCACCCCCAGCTGGTGATACTCCTCGATCCGTTCCGCTACCCGCGCATAACTGCCCACCAGCGCGGTGCCGGCGCCGCCGCGTACCAGGCCCACACCTGCCCACAGGTTGGCTGACACTTCCAGCTCCCGTGCGCCGCGCCCGCGGCCTTGCATCAGTTGTGTCTGGCGGCTCTGGCCTACAAACTCATACGTCGCCATCTGTCGTTGGGCCTGGTCGATGGCGTCCTTGGGGATTTCCTCCCGCAGCCGTTCGACATGCGCCCACGCCGCTTCATCGGTGGGGGCGGCGAACACGTGCAGGCGCAGGCCAAAGCGCAGGGTGCGGCCCTGGGCGGCGGCGAGGTCGCGCATGCGCTGGATGCGTTCGGCGATCAGCGCCGGGGGCTCGCACCACATCAGGTAGGTTTGCCCGTGGGCAGCGCCGACACGCTCGGCGGCTTCGCAAGCACCTCCGAAGTAGATCGAAGGGATTTCGGCACCTGGCGCAATCGGCGTGATGACCAAGCCTGCGCCTGGGCCGAACTGGTGGCTGACTACCTGGCCATCCTGCAACGCTATGGCGGTGCGCGAAACCTGATCGTGGCGCATTCCTTTGGCACCGGCCTGAGCCTCAGTGCGCTGCTGGCCAAGCCCTCGGTGCCGATTGACGCGGCGCTGCTGTTGGGCACCCAGTTGTACCGGCCGGTGGTCAGTGGCGGGTTGATGTCGCTGCCGGCGTGGCTTCTGGAATGGCTGCGGCCGGCGTTGGTCAAGGGCTTTCGCGAGCGCGCCTGGCATGCCTCGGCGGACCCTGCACTGGTGGCCTATGAAGAAAAACTCACCCAGCGCAACGGCCTGCACATGTTCAAGGCCCTGACCAAAAACGCCGAGTGGCCGCAGGCCGAACACATCCCCACCTTGGTGCTGCCCGTCAGTGTCCTGGCCGGTGACAGCGATGGCCTGACGCCCGCCAGCGGTGGCCAGGCCCTGGCAGGGCAATTGCCGAATGCCGAGTTCCAGGTGCTGGAAGCCTGCGGTCACCCGTTGATGCTGGAGAAACCGGAGGCCGTGCTGAAAGCATTCAACACACTCCAGGCAAGGGTCTTATAACTCAAAATATTTTTGCTATGCGATTCAGCTATTGGATTGTTCATGAGGTAATGCATTTAATTCGGGACCTAACTCATTGTTGTTCGGAATAAATCAGCGCCCTGGCGTGTTGTAATGAGTCATCGTTCCGCCTTAGAGATCAGCCATGAGCAACCCCGAGCCCTTGCTCCGCCTGCGTGACCTGTGCAAGACCTTTGGTGCCCAACGGGCCCTCGATCAGGTCAGCCTGGATATTTACCTGGGCGAGGGCGTGGCGTTGCTGGGTGCCAAGGGGGCGGGCAAATCGACCCTGGTGCGCATCCTCAGCGGCACCCTGGTGCCGGATGCTGGTGAGTTGTGGGTCGATGGGCAACGCCAACGTTTTACCTCACCGTTATCGGCGCGCCGAGTCGGCATCGTCGCCGTGCACCAATGCCCCGACGACGCCATCGCCCCTGGCCTGAGTGTGGCCGAGAACCTGTTGCTCGATGAGCTGGGGCAGCCTGACGCAGACTTCCTGCTTAACCGCAAAAGCCTGCTGCATCGCGCCGAAGCCATTGCCGCCGGGCTGGGCCTGGACCTGCCGCTGCAACACCCGGTAGAACGCCTCAACCCGGCGGACCGGCAATTGCTGGTACTGGCCCGCGCCTTTGCCCAGCAGCCCAGGTTGCTGATCCTCGACGAACCCACCGCCGCCCTCTCGGAAGCCGACGCCGAACGCCTTCTGGGCTTGATCGACAGCCAGCGCGCGCGGGGCGTGGCCATCCTCTACATCTCCCAGCGCCTGTCCGACCTGCAACGGGTCACCAACCGTGCGATTGTGTTGCAGGAGGGCCGCCTGACCAGCGACCTCAATACCCGGCACTTGCCGAGTGCGGCGTATACCTTGTTTGGCGACAGGGCCGAGCAGCCAGCAGTGACGCCCGACAAGGCGTTGCCGGTGCCGTTTCTGGAGCGCTTCACCCGGGCCGGGTTCATCCGCAACCGGGCGGAGGGGCGGGCGGTGCAGGAGCAGGTGGCGGGGTTGGCCAGCAGCGTCGCGCCGGTTGACGTGACGGACCCGGCCAAGACTACGCCGCGCTGATCTCAAGGCAATTGCGGGTACACAATCAGCTCCAGATAGCCCTTGTAATAGCGCTTGCCACCCGGCGGTAATTGCCCCGCCTCGCGCATTTCACTGGTGCTGTTGACCCGCATCAGCACGCCCACCGAGCCACGCTGGCGGGCGGCCTTGAGCCAGGCCTGGACCGCTTCCAATTCCACTTTGCGATGTGCCGAACCCGCGTATTGCAAGCCATAGCGCAGCTCGCCCTCGGTGTCATACAGCGCAACGTCCGGGCGATTCAGGCGCCAGGCCAGGGCGCTGGCACTCTCCAATTCATTGCTCAGCAGCGCTTGAGTCTGCTGCAGTTCTTCCAAGTGTTCGAGCACAAACTGGTCGGGCATTTCGTTGTCCGCGATCCAGGCGGGCATGCTCGCCGGCAGCAATATCACCAGCAGGCCGATGCCCAGGGCGGGCATGGCCCACAGCGTCAACGGCCGGAACGCTTGCAGCAGGTTGGCGAGGATCCACACCAGCAACACGATAAAGGCCAGGGACAGGCTGAACATCTCGGCGTGGCTGTTGCTGTACAACGGCCGGGCGATTTGCAGGTAGATCAGGCCGATCATGGCGGCCATGCCGATCACGAAGTTGAGCAGGCCATTGAGGCAGATCGTGCGGGCTTTGTGTCGGTTGATCAGGTCCGTCAGGGTGTGCCCCATCAACAGCGCGAGGGGCAGCAGGCACGGCATGATGTAGGTCGGCAACTTGCCGTTGCTCAGGCTGAAGAAGCCCAGCGGCAGTAGCAGCCACAGGGCCAGGAAGGCGATGGCCGGCTGGCGCTTTTGCTGCCAGGTTGTGCGTAGGGTGCTCGGCAACAGCCCTGCCCAGGGCAGGCATGACACAGCAATGATTGGCAGGAAGAACCACCACGGCCGCACGTGTTGCGCGTTGTCGGCGCTGAAGCGGCGAATGTGTTCATTCCAGAAAAAGAAGCGCCAGAAGTCTGGTTCTTGGAGGTGGATCGCTAGTGCCCACGGCAGGCACACCAAAACCGCTACCAGTATCGCCAACGGGCCGTAGCGCAGCAGTTCGCCCAGGCGGCGTTGCCAGAGCATGTAGGGCAGGGCAATCAGCACCGGCAGCACCCAGGCCAGGAAACCCTTGGTCAGGAAACCCAACGCACAGGCCAACCCCACCACGGCCCAGGCCCACAAGCGGCCGCGTTGGGTGGTGCTGTCGAGGGCAAACCACAGGGCCACCAGGCTCAGGTTGACCCACAGGGTGAAAAGCGGGTCCAGGTTGGAATAGCCAGCTTGGCCAGCCACCAGGCCGAAGCTCAGGTAGAGCAGGGCGCAGGCGAAGCTTTTGCGCGGGTCATTCCACAGGCGACGGGCGATCAGGTAGGCGAGCAGCACGCTCAGGCCGGTGGTCAGCGCCGAGGCGATGCGTACACCGAACAGGTTCTGGCCAAACACCGCCTGGCCGAGGGCGATCAACCAGTAGCCGCCGGCAGGCTTTTCAAAATAGCGGATCCCCATGAAGTGCGGCGCGATCCAATTGCCGCTCTGGAGCATTTCCTGGCTGATCTGCGCGTAGCGGGTCTCGTCGGGTATCCATAGGCCGTGCAGGCCCAGGGGCAGCAGGTAGAACGCGACGAAGGCCAGCAGTAAGACCGGCAGCGGTTTTAATCGAGTCATGCAAACGTCGCTCCCTGACGTTTAGTGGAAGAAGTTTGAACTAATAAAGTCGTGGAAGAAAAAGTCACAACGGTCACTGAGTTGCAGGAAATATTCATGACGTCCTTAGTTAAAAGGCGCAACTAAACATGCCAGAGCAGGGCTGTCTTTTTGCTGAACAAACAGACAGGAAAGTGATTAGAGTTGTTTTAACGCGGCGGGCCAATCCGGGTTGTTGACGATGCCCAGGGTCTTGAATTTACCGTGGGGCAATACCTGCACGAACAGCGCGCTGCCGTACTGGGGGAAGGCGGCGTGGGGGAAGCCCAGGCTGTTTTCGAAGTCGGCTATGCAGCCGCTGTGGGTGACGAACACCAGGTTGCGTCCGGGGGTTTTGTGGCTGAGCAATTCCTCACCCATGGCCGCGCCGCAGACGGCTTGCTGGCCGGAGGTCAACTCGTTTTTGCCGAACATGAAGCGCAGGGTCTGGGCGGTGCGGATGGCGGGGCTGGCCAGTACGTCGCTGCCCTCCATGCCCAATGTTTTAAAGGCTTTGCCGAGGATCTCGGCCTGCTGGCTGCCGTGGATCGTCAGGCCTTCCACCGGGCCCAGGCATGGGTTGGTCGAGCGGTCGCAACGCTCTTCGTGGCGCACCAGCACGATCAAATCGCCGTCGCGCCAGAGGGGCAGTACGTGGGAGGTCAGCAGGCGGTTGCCGATGCCCAGGTCCTTGGGTGAAGCGTGCCAGAGCAGGCTGGCGGCAAGCAGCAACGCCACCACCAGCATTCCCAGCCACAGCCGTTGCAGGCGCTTGATAAAGGCCCATCGCGAGCGCGGTTTGGTCAGGGTAAGGTCAACCACTTCATTCACCATGGGCAGTGTTGGCAATCTTGTATTAATTAGGCGCAACGGGTTGGCGAATGCCGCAGTGATGCTGGAGGCTGTCACACGGCGGCTGTCTTTTCGCTGAACATGTTGCGGTTAAAAAGTTGTCAGGCGAGGCAACTAACAAGTTGCCGACGAATGACCCATGGCGGGTAATTTAAAGAGGCGTGGGTGGGCAGCCGGTGAAATCCATGTGAAAAATTTGCGTGGCGTGGAGCGCCAGCCGTTATTCTCGATTGCCGCCCATCAAACGAGTGTTGTCATGTTGCAGGTGCAAGGTGTGTTCAAAAGCTATGCCACCCCCCAGGGGCCATTGGCGGTGTTGGCCGGTGTGGACCTGCACCTGGCCGAGCGCAGCAGCCTGGCGCTGATGGGCGAGTCGGGCAGCGGCAAGAGCACCTTGCTGCACCTGGTGGCCGGACTCGACCGGCTGGATGGCGGCAGCATCCAAGTGGGCGAGCAGCGCCTCGACCACCTCAGCGAAGCGCAACTGGCCCATTGGCGGCGCACCGAAATCGGCCTGGTGTTCCAGCAGTTCAACCTCATTGGCAGTCTGCGGGTCGAGGACAACCTAGCGTTCCAGGCACGCCTGGCCGGGCGGTTTGACCCGCAGTGGCAGGCGCAACTGGTTGAACGCCTGGGGCTGGGGGATTTGCTCAAGCGTTACCCGGAACAGCTCTCCGGCGGCCAGCAGCAACGGGTGGCGGTGGGGCGCGCATTGGCGTCACGGCCAGGCCTTTTGTTGGCTGATGAACCCACCGGCAACCTTGACGAAGCCACCAGCGACGAGGTGCTGCAACTGCTGCTGGACTTGCTGCGTGATAGCCCCACCAGCCTGCTGATGGTCACTCACAGCCCGCGCATCGCCGCCCGCCTGGACCAGCAGGTGGTGCTGCATCGCGGCCGTGTTGTGCCTGCGGGCGCCGCCTGACATGGCGGTGTTTCATTGGACCCTGCGCGCGTTGCTGAGCCACTGGCGGCGGCATCCCGTGCAATTTTTCAGCGTGCTCACCGGCCTGTGGCTGGCCACTGCGCTGCTGGTCGGCGTGCAAGCCCTCAACAGCCAGGCGCGTGACAGCTATGCCCGCGCCAGCCAACTGATCGGCGGCGAACCCCAAGCCAGCCTCGGTACGCCGGACGGGGCCAGTGTCGACCAAGCCGTCTTTGCCCAATTGCGGCGTGCCGGGTGGCCGGTGTCGCCGGTGGTGCAGGGCCGCGTACAGCTCACGGGGCAGGCAGACGTGCGCCTGCAACTGATGGGCATCGACCCGGTGTCGTTGCCCGGCAGCGGTGCGGTGGCGGGGCAGCGTTTGAGCCAGGCGCAGATGCTGGCGTTTTTCGAGCCGCCGGGGCGTACCTGGATCGCGCCGCAAACCCTGCAGGCTTTGGGCCTGCACGAAGGTCAGCAACCGACCACCCTGAGTGGTCACACACTGCCGCCGCTGCAAGCCCAAGCAGATATGGCCCCCGGCCTGTTGCTCACCGATATCGGTTTTGCCCAGCCGCTGCTGGAGATGTCGGGGCGCCTGTCGCACCTGCTGGTGGACAAGGCGTTCGCCGCCGCCCAGCCCATACCGCCCACCGGGCTGCAACTCAAGCAGGGCGAGGACAATAACCTCGCGCGCCTCACCGAGAGCTTTCACCTGAACCTTGATGCGCTGGGTTTCCTGTCCTTTGTGGTCGGGCTGTTTATCGTGCACGCCGCCATCGGCCTGGCCCTGGAGCAACGGCGTGGACTGCTGCGTACCCTGCGGGCGTGTGGCGTCAGTGTGCGGATGTTGATCGCCAGCCTCAGCGTGGAACTGGGCGTGCTCTCATTGCTGGGCGGCGTGTTGGGTGTGGCCAGCGGTTACCTGTTGGCCAGCCTGTTGCTGCCGGATGTGGCCGCCAGCCTGCGCGGGTTATATGGCGCCGAGGTGCCGGGGCAGTTGAGCCTCAGCCCCTGGTGGTGGGGCGCGGGGTTGGGCTTGAGCCTGCTCGGCGCTTTGCTGGCCGGCGCCAGCAGCCTGTGGCGGGCGGCGCGCTTGCCTTTGCTGGCGCTGGCCAACGCCCAGGCGTGGCATGAAGCCCATGGACGCTGGTTGCGTCGCCAGGGTTGGGTGGCCAGTGCGGCGCTGCTGACCGCGCTGCTGGCACTGTGGTTGGGCAACAGCCTGGCTGCCGGCTTTGTGCTGATGGCGGCGTTGCTGCTCGGCGCCGCCCTGGGGTTGCCGGTGGTGCTCAATGGCCTGCTCAAGGCAGTGTTGGGGCGCAGCCATGCGGTGCTCGGCCAATGGTTCCTGGCAGATTGCCGCCAGCAATTGCCAGCCTTGAGCCTGGCCCTGATGGCGCTGTTGTTGGCCCTGGCGGCGAACATCGGTGCGGGGTCGATGACCTCGGGGTTTCGTCACACCTTCAACAACTGGCTGGAGCAACGCCTCACCGCCGAGTTGTATCTCAACCCACAAACCCCGGCCCAGGCGCAGCAACTCGGCACCTGGCTGGCGCGGCAACCGTTGGTGCAAACCGTGCTGCCCACCTGGCAGGTCGCCGTGCAGGTGCAAGGCTGGCCGGCGGACCTGTTTGGCGTGGTCGACGACCCGACCTATCGTCAGCACTGGCCGCTGCTGGAGGCGTCCCCTGAACCGTGGGACCAGTTGCAGCAAGGCGACACCCTGATGCTCAGCGAACAACTGGCGCGCCGGCTCGACGTGAGGCTGGGCGATAGCGTGAGCATTCCCACGCCCCAAGGTGTGTGGGCGCCGAAAGTGGTGGGGGTCTACGCCGACTACGGCAACCCCAAGGGCCATGTGCTGGTCAATGCCCAACACCTGCTGGCGCACTGGCCGACGCTGTCACCGGCGCGTTTCAACCTGCGGGTCGCGCCGGCGGATGTGGCCCCGCTGGTGCGCGAGGTGCAACGCGCCTTTGCCCTGGACGACAGCCGTATCGTCGATCAGCAACAACTCAAGGGCTGGTCGAGCCAGGTGTTCGAACGCACCTTCGCCGCCACCGCCGCCTTGAACAGCCTGACCCTGGGCGTAGCCGGTGTGGCGCTGTTTATCAGCCTGTTGACCCAGAGCCAAAGCCGGCTCGGCCAACTCGCGCCACTGTGGGCATTGGGTGTCACGCGTCGACAGTTGATGCTGCTCAACCTCGGCCAGACCTGGCTGCTGGCGGTGCTCACACTGATCCTGGCATTGCCCCTCGGCCTGCTGCTGGCCTGGTGCCTGGATGCGGTGATCAATGTGCAGGCGTTTGGCTGGCGCCTGCCGCTGCAGGTGTTCCCATGGCAACTCGCGCAATTGCTCGGGCTGGCGATGCTGGCGACCTTGCTGGCGTCGGCCTGGCCGTTGTGGCAGTTGTACCGCAGCCGTCCTGCGGATTTGTTGAGGACGTTTGCCAATGAAGATTAAGTACCTGCTGTGGACGTGCTTGTTATTGGCCGCATGCGACAAAGTCCCCGCGCCACAGGAGAGCTTCGCCGGCCTGGGCAGTGACGCGGCAGACTTTGCCCAAGTGGTGCCTGGCAAGGTGTTCAGCTTCCCCGAGGACCATGGCCCCCACGCCGGCTTTCGGATCGAGTGGTGGTACGTCACCGCCAATCTCAAGGATGAACACGGCAACGTATTCGGCGTGCAATGGACGCTGTTTCGCAATGCCCTCAAGGCCGGGCCCACGCAGGCGGGCTGGCACGACTCGACGATCTGGCTGGGCCACGCCGCCGTGACGTCCGCCACCCACCACTACGCCGCCGAACGTTACGCGCGCGGTGGCGTCGGCCAGGCCGGGGCCCAGGCGGTGCCGTTCAACGCCTGGATCGACGACTGGAATTTCGCCACCCGCCCCGGCGCCAACAGCAGCCTGGCGGACATGCAACTCAAGGCCAGCGGCGCCCAGTTCGCCTACGACCTGCACCTGACCTCCAGCCGTCCACTGGTGCTGCAAGGCGACAATGGCTACAGCCGCAAATCCGACCAGGGCCAGGCCTCGTACTACTACAGCCAGCCGTTTTTCAGTGCCAATGGCAGCGTCAGCATCGATGGCAAGGTGTATCAAGTCACCGGCCCGGCCTGGCTCGACCGCGAGTGGAGCAGCCAACCGCTGACCGCCAGCCAGACCGGCTGGGACTGGTTTTCCCTGCACCTGGACCGGGGCGAACAGTTGATGCTGTTCCGGGTGCGGCAAACCGACGGCGCGTCCTACCTGACCGGCACCTGGATTGATCGCGAGGGCCAGACCCAGACCCTGCACAACGCGGATATCCAACTGACGCCGCTGGAAACGACGGCCATTGAAGGGCGCAAGATCCCCACTCGCTGGTCGCTGAAAGTCCCCGGCAAGCAGCTGGATATCACCACGCAAGCGGTCAACCCGAATGCCTGGATGAACCTGGGTATCCCGTACTGGGAAGGTCCGGTGCAGTTCGAGGGTGGGGTGGGTTACCTGGAAATGACCGGGTATTAGGGTTGTTTCTGTAGGTCGTATTTCTTCGCTGCGTAGGCAGCTTCCCAAATGTAAATTGCCCCCCTGGACGTGTGTCCGGGGCGTAGGCGCTTGCTTATATTTCGACGCCATCTTCATCGCATCAGGGATGTGAAGCATGGCGCAGAGCTTTATCAACGAGCGCGCGACGGACTACCAGAGCTTGAAAAACCGGGTGATGGGCGGCGCCCTGAGCCGCCAGCGTTCCGCTCATTTTGATGTGCTGAACCGGCACCTGCGCCCCGGCTTGGTAGCGCCGGGGCAACTGGTGATTATTCCCGATAACCAGAGCTTGAATTGTTCGGTCGAGGAGGCCTGGCTGATGCGGCATGCCGAGCAGGTAAGTCGTCACTTGGAGAGGCGTGCAGCGGCCGGTACGGCGGTGATCGACAACTATGACTTGCTGCAGAGTTTCATGGCGAAGGGCTCGATTGGCATCGGCAGTGCGACGTCGGCCTGGGCGCGGCATCTGGATGAAGTAGCGCAAACATTGGAAGACATCGAGCGCTTGCATCAGCGGTTGAAAGACGGTGCTTTGGACAGGGCAGCGTTTATCCAGCAGCGCCAGGCGTTGTTCCGGCGGCTGGAAGTGCAACTGCAAGGCGCGGCGCGGTTGGGGACGGGGTTGCAGGGCAATGAGTCGTTGAAAAAGGTGTTGGGCCTGTCGACCAAGAGCTATCTGCATAAAGGTGAGATTGCGGGCTATACGAAGCGGATGCGGGA
>Ga0247730_1000466_pt1 | contig 29723 bp, 23 predicted proteins | sample UWRJL073202C2_FD_180959 | JGI IMG/M metagenome (GOLD analysis project Ga0247730, IMG submission 180959) | Plant litter microbial communities from Arlington Agricultural Research Station in Wisconsin, United States - UWRJ-L073-202C-2 | ecosystem: Environmental > Terrestrial > Plant litter >... | reverse complement strand
TAGACGGGCGCATAAGCCGGGAAATCGGTGACTGGTTCGGTGGCGGCCAGGCGGGTCTGGCGATAGGTGGTGAGTACCGCAAAGAGAAATTTCACCAATCTATCGAGGACTTCGCAGCCGATATCGGTACCCTAGGTATAGATCCTTCTGCCAGTGTTTCTGGAGACCGGAGCATCCGCGCTGAATACACTGAGCTAACCGTTCCGGTGTTGGAAAGCCTGGAACTGACCGCTGCTGTGCGCCACGATAAGTTCAGCGATTTCGGAAGCACCACGAATCCGAAATACTCTTTCCGTTATCAGCCAATCAAAGAGTTGGTGGTTCGAGGTGCCTACAGCGAAGGCTTCCGTGCACCGTCGCTGTATGAGTTGAGCAACCCTACATACACCACTTACAGTCAGGGTAAATATAATGACCCGCGTCTGTGTACTGGTGGTACAGCACAACCTGGCGGTAACGCAGGTCGTGATTGCAACATACAATTCTTCAACTCTACAGGCGGAAACCAAAACCTCTCTCCGGAACAGGCGCGGAACGTGACGTTCGGATTCGTGTTCCAGCCCACTCGTGACTGGTCGTTTGGCCTGGACTTCTGGTGGATCAAGATATCCGACCAGATTGCCGAATTCCCTGAAGCTTCAGTCTTCGCCAACCCAGAGCTCTACTCCGACCGCATTGTTAGGGGAGCGGACGGTTCTATCGATCACATCGTCACCGGCCTGGCCAACCTTGGCAAGGTCAAGACAAACGGTGTGGACGTGACGCTCGATTACCGTTTTCCAAACACTCCAGTAGGGCAGTTTGGTTTGAATCTACAAGGTACCTACACCGATCGTTATGACTACCAAGAGAGCATTGGAGGTCAGTACATCGACAAGGTGGGTGATTTGCAAAGTAGTCTGGGAGTGGCCGCACGCTGGAAGCACAACATTGTTGCGACTTGGAACCTGAATGACTGGCGAGCTTCGCTAACCAACCGGTTTACCACCGGTTATAGCGATACGGCGTACTCGAACAACGCCGACGTTGAACACGAGGTAGGTACGCGCAGACGCGTCTCTTCTTACGCGCTGTGGGACATGTCGGCAGGGTACACCTTTGACCGGACGTTGGACCTGGATGCTGGTGTGAAAAACATATTCGACCGCAATCCGCCGTTCAGTATCCAGACCGACAACTTCCAGACTGGTTATGACCCACGTTATGCCGAAGCACTGGGGCGAACGCTGTTCGCGCGCATGACTTACCACTTCTAAGCATTGATCCGAGACGCGCCCAGCGATGGCGCGTTTCGGCCAGTTCGGGTTTTCCATCCGGTGTAATTCCGCATCCTCATTAGAAGGTGACCTACTAAGCGTTTGTACCACAGCACGACTCTGGTCACATCGTGTTGGTTAGATTGAAGTTGGATCGTAAATGTTCCGTGTGGTCACTGAAGGAGCTCTGGAAAGTCAACACTTATCAAACATCAACATAGCGGCCTTTGTAAGAGTTATCACAAATGATTGTTATCAACGATTGCACTCTATTAGTACTAACATTATGGCGCAGATAGGACATATATGATCGCTACAAGAGTGAATGAAATAAGGCAGCATAGGTTATTGATTGAAGATCTAATTCGGATTGCTGCTGCTAGCAGATCACAGCGACTGCTTTGCGAGCTTAAAATCTATTGTGAAACACTAAATGGCACTGGCATATTTAGCGTTGGGGATTGGGCGACGATTGCTCAAGCGTTAGACAAGCTTCGTCAGGATGCCGCCGAGTCGTAACGGGATGTGAACAACTATTACGAGCAATTGATGTGACTAGACGTCTGTACAATCATGTTAGTGGCGAGTGCTCTCTGAGGCTTAAGCAAGCCAAGCAGAGGACACCGTTGCCCTATAGAGCAACCGGTCCTTTTGCATCAGCATCAGTTTTAAAAAATCCCCGCCCGTTTACCTGCGAGTTGAAACAAGCAATCCCCTCGCTTCACCTGGGCCATGGCGCGCTTACATACAACCTCTCCATCACCTGAAAAGTAGACCTGGACAGGTTCGCGCATCGGCTCTGCCGGAAAGTGAATCAGTGCAGCTGGCTGACCAGCGCTGACGCTTGCCCCCAGTTCAACCAGCGGTTCCCACACGCCAGCATGCAGCGAATATACGTAATGCAGCGACTTGTCGATGTGCATTAGCCGAGGTTTATAAGGCGCAGCCTCGGGCACCAGCGTTCCATGCAACAAGCCTGTGAAAGCCATCAGATGTAATAGGCCCTGGCGGGCATCTTGAATCAGACGTTTGTCCACCGAGCCCGCTCCACCTAATTCTGTAAGGAAGCAAATGGCGCCCTGACGCCGCGCTGCAGCGGTGATGTTGACTGGATTAGGGTGATAGAGAAAAGCCTTGGGCAGCCCGAAGGCTTTGAGCAGGTCACTGACGCGCCGCTCCTCTTCCACATCCCTTGGTTCCAGCCCCATCATGTTAGCGCCGTCGTACATCAGTGAACTGCCACCTGAGTGGAGGTCAATCAAGTAGTCCGCCTTGGCTAGCAGTACGCTTTCGATGTAATGGGCGATGATTTGTGTTGGTGTTCCGGCTGGGTCACCCGGAAACAGCCGATTGAGGTTTCCATCATCCAGCGGCGAGGTACGCAACCCCGCTTCAGCAGCAGGGTAGTTGAGCATTGGCAGCAGGATCAGTTGTCCTGTGATCATGCGCGAGTCGATTTCCCGTATCAGCCGGGAGACCAATATTTGTCCTTCATATTCGTCTCCATGGCTACCCGCACTGATGACGAACACAGGCCCTTCGCCGTTGCGAATTGAGACCACAGGAATAGGAATCCAGCCGTAGGCGGAGCGGTGGACGGAATGCGGAAGCCTCAAATGCCCAACATGTTTGCCGTCAGCGCCGAAATCGATATCACTTTTTATAGGGTTCGTTGTAGTCATTGCTGTGCCTGAATACCGGGGAGCGAGTAAGTAGTTAAACCGTTGGCTAGCGGTTGACGGTTCACCAATGCTGATCAGCCTTCTGCATGTCGCCAACGACATCGTAGTCCGCGCCTAAATACTGGCGACCCAATGCTTCAAGAGAGCCGTCAGTCATCATGTCCTTGATTGCGATATCCATTGCATCACGCAGTGCATCCGCACCTTTGGGCACGACCGCAGCCCCTAATGAATACGCAACAGGTTGACCCACGACTTTAACCGGCAAGTGGTTGGCCTCTTGGGTTTTCTTGCCCGCGAAATACGAGTCGATCAACGCATCCAGACGGCCATTGGACAGGTCGCTGTACAACGGGCCGGCACCTTCATAGGTTCGAATTTCGGAGTTAGGCAAGTTGCGTCGGGCCCATAATTCGTTCGTAGTTCCCGAGCTCGCTCCTACGCTTTTGCCGGCCAATGTCTGCACGGTAGAGATATTTTCCGTTTTTGAATTTACCCAGATCCGGAAGGCCTGCACGCTATAAGGTGCGGTGAAGTCGACGATCTTCGCCCGCTCCTCTGTTTTAGCCATGCTATTAATCACAACATCGTACTTATGCGTTTTTATGCTCTCGACGAAGTTTGAAAACTTGTCGGCGACAAACTCGACTTTAGGTATACCGATCCTTTTGAAGACTTCCTTGGCAAAAGCGACGTCGTACCCAACGGGCTGGTTGTCATTGTCGATGTAGCTCCACGGGGCGCTGGTTTGGGTATTAGCCACTGTGACCACCCCCGTTTTGAGCAGTTTTGAAAGTGAGTCATCGGTGGTGGCTTCGGCGCACGCCGCTGAGGCACCGCCCAGGGTCATGGCGAACATGAAGCAACCGGTCAAGCTGAAGGTGATTTTGCGGCATGACGTATTCATTTATGAATGCTCCAAGTGCTGAAAATGCCGTGAATAAGTAGGTTGACCGGCATTCAATAGCGTCTGAGAAACTGCTGAATCCGCTCCCCGCTTTCGGCGCCGAAAAAGTCCTGCGTCGAGGCGTCTTTGATCACTGCGCCACCTTCCATGAAGATCACGCGGTCGGCTGCTTCCTGGGCGAAGCGCAGCTCATGAGTGACCACCAACATGGTCATGCCGGCGTCTGCTAGGTTTCGCATGACGATCAATACTTCATCGCGCAACTCGGGATCGAGCGCTGAGGTTGGCTCATCGAAAAAGATGACTTCCGGATCCATCGATAGCCCCCTAGCGATAGCAACGCGCTGCTTCTGGCCGCCTGACAGCCTTGAAGGGTAGCTGTCGGCCTTGTCGCCCAAACCTACTTGTTCCAGCAGCGCCATTCCTTTCTTAACAGCCTCTGGCTTGGGGGTTTTCTTGACGCTGATCAACCCCTCAATCACGTTCTGCAAAGCCGTAAGGTGCGGGAACAGGTTGAATGACTGGAACACCATTGCGGTCTTTTGCCGAAGCTCTGTGATCTGGTTCCTGTCAGCGCGGCTCATGCTTTTTCCCGCTAAAACATCGATCCTGTGCCCGCAGATTTCTAGCGTGCCGCTGTCTGGTTGCTCCAGAAAATTCAGCGACCGTAGCAACGTCGTTTTACCCGAGCCAGAGGGGCCAAGGATGACCACAACTTCGCCTGCCTGAACAGTAAGATCCACGTTTTTTAGAACAGGATTAGAGCCGAACGCCTTGGTCACGGCGGTGACTTGGATTTTGGTCTGACTCATCGATAGCGCCTCGTCATCCGGCCTTCCAGATAAGTCTGGACAAGCGTCAGCACCTGATTGATCAGCCAGTAGATCAAGCCGATCATCAAGAACATTTCCATATAGCGGAAGGTCGCAGCACCTACCTGTTCAGCTACTCGGGTCATCTCTACTACGGTGATCGTGGAAGCCAATGATGTGTCTTTGATCAGTGCTATCAAGCGACTGCCCACCGGCGGGAGTGCAATGCGCACCGCTTGGGGCAGGATGATCCGACGCAGACACGTCCAGTAGCCCATGCCCATTGCCAAGGATGCCTCCCACTGACCGGGGTCAACCGCGTTGATGCCGGATCGAAAGTTCTCGCTGAGATAGGCTGCCGAAAACAAGGTGAGTGCCAGCAACGCTGAAGGAATCGGACTCATGGTGATGCCGTAATGCGGCAGTCCGAAGTAGATCAGCAGGATCTGCACTAATAGCGGTGTGCCACGAAAGATCGACACATACATGAACGCGATTGATCGCGGCAGTCTCAGGTTCGAGTTTCGCAATAGAGCCACGCACATCCCGAGGGTGCTGCCTAATATGAACGCACCAAGGCCCAAACCAAGCGTGACCAGAATCGCAGTTTTAAGCAGCGGCCAAGAACGCAGGAATAATTCCAGCATGATTTATTCCTCGGCGAGTGCATTTTTGATATCAGCAGTCATCTGGTAATCGGGACCGATGAACTGTCTGGTGTAAGCATCTAGCGATCCATCTGCGACCATCTCGCCAATCGCTTTGTTTACCGCCGCCTTGAGGCTGTCACTTCCTTTATGCATGGCCGCAGCCGAGAGTTGGTAGGTCAACGGTGCCCCGACCGCCTTGAGTGGGAGATGATTAGCCTCTCTGTATCTTTCGCCCCCGAACCAAGAAGAAATGACCACATCGATGCGACCGTTAGCGAGGTCATTGAATACGAGACCGCCATTGTCATATGTACGGATGTCAGACTCGGTCAAGTGTTTTCGCGACCAGGATTCATTACTGGTGCCTGCGGTAACACCCACTGATTTGCCCGCCAAATCTTCGCGCCCATGAATATCGGTGTTCTTGTCGAGCAGAAAAATGCAAAATTCCTCGACACCGTACGGTTCGGAAAAATCGACCTGCAGAGCACGCTCCGGCGTGGGGGTCAGGTCGTTCATAACCAAGTCATACTTGTCCGTCTTCAAACCTTCTACGAAGTTCTTGAAGCTGTCGGCGATAAAGACCACCTTGGGCACACCCATACGCTTTGCGACCTCTTGGGCTACCGCGACGTCATATCCCGTCGGCTTATTCACGTCGTCGATAAAACTCCACGGTGGGCTTGATTGCGTGTTGGCAATACGGATTTCGCCACGCTGTCTGAGATTGGCCAAGGAGTCGTCGGCGCTGGCGTAGCCAATACTTAACCCCACCAGGGCGAAGACCATAAGTGCGTGTCGAATGCCGGTAATTGTTTTCATATTCCATCCTTAACTCGTGATCGCCCGACATTGAATGAGGGCGAAAGGTGGCAGCATTTCGAATAGGGTTAGGTGGCGGAATCTGACGCTTCGCCTGCCCGATGATCGTCAGGCAGGAATGTTCTCCAGCCGCACTAGTTCATAGCGGCGCAGCGCATTTTCCAGATCCGCAATCAACAGATCTGGATCCTCAAGGCCGATAGAGATGCGCACGATGGGTTGATCGGTAGGGGAGAACTCACGCGCTTGTTGCTGACTGGCAGGGTAGTAAGCGATCAAGCTATGGGTGCCTCCCCAACTGGCACCAATTGGGAAATGCAGAAGCGCGTTGAAGAAAGCTCCGAACGTGGCTTCTTGCGCGGGCTGAAGGATCAATGAAAACAAGCAACCGTTGCCTGCGAACTGTCTACGCCAAATTGAATGGCCTGCATTGCTCTCCAGTGCTGGGAACAAGACTTCTTGCACCATCGGTTGAGTCTCCAACCAACGAGCGATTCTCAGAGCGTTCCGGCTTTGTTCATTCATTCGCACCTTAAAAGTGTCTAGGCCGCGCATCACCAAAAAGCAGTCTTCGGGGCTGACAGCCTGGCCCATGATGCTCTGGGTTTCGCGCAGACAGCCGTAGTGTTCAAGGTTGTTCATGCTGATGCTACCCATCAGCACATCGGAATGGCCGCCGAACACTTTGGTAACAGCTTCGACTGATAGATCGACACCATGGTCCAAAGGGCGAAAGTACAGTGGGCTCGCCCACGTGTTGTCCATCATCGTCATGACGCTGCAGCGCTTCGCGATGGCAGTAATGGCATCGATGTCCTGCATTTCCATGGTGACTGTGCCGGGTGCTTCAAGGCAGATCATTTTGGTGTTGGGCTTAATCAGCCGTTCGATGCCTGCATCAATGGTCGGCGGATAGAATTCAACTTCAACGCCAAGGTTAGCAAGCCAGTTGCGGGCATAGGTTTTGAGTGCGCCATAACACGAGTCTGAAATCAGCAGGTGATCGCCAGCGCGGACGAATCCCATCACTGCCGTTATCAATGCCGAGGCACCCGACGGCGTGACGATGCAATGTTCTGCGCCTTCGAGTTGGGCGATGCGATGCTCAAGCCCGCGTGCCGTTGGCGTACCGGTGATGCCGTAGCTATATCCGTCCGGTTGACGGGATTTGCGCCCGACAAAATCTTCGAACGTATCGAAGACTACCGTCGAACCACGCCATACGGCGGGGGACAGACTCGCAAACGGATTATTAGCGTGATCGGTGAAGTTCATGGTGGAGATGCTCTGCAAGACTCTTGGAAGTGATTTGAGTTTAGAGATGCAGGAAGCCTCGCAACAAGACTTGGGATTATTTACTCTATAAGCCTAGGTTATAGTTGGGTGAATCATGGGTATTCGCGAGATCGAAGTTTTTCGGGCGGTGATGACTGCAGGCACTACCAGCAAGGCCGCCGTCATGCTCGGAGTTTCACAGCCAGCAGTAAGTCAGGCCATACGCAAACTCGAGGTAGGCTCAGGCCTGCAATTGTTTGTCAGGGCGCGGGGGCGGCTTGTCCCCACCCAGGAAGCAACCGCTCTTATGGTCGACGTAGACCAGTTGTTCGTAGGGCTTGAAGCGATTGAGCACCGGCTCAAGAGTCTGCGTCACTTGGGGATTGGACGGCTTACGATTGCGGTCCATCCAGCACTTGGCAATTCGTTTCTGCCCCGGGTGCTTGCAGATTTCGATCTGATCAAACGGGATCTGCAGGTGTCTCTGCGTGTCTTAAGCTCCAAGGAAGTGCACCAACAGGTTTCGTCGGGACAATGTGATTTTGGATTGATGGCAGATGAAATGCCGGTAGCGGGCCTTGAGCATTCTGCGTTTCTCGACAGCAGCGGCGTGATCGTTATGCACATCACTCACCCGTTGGCTCAAAGGCCTGTGATCACTCCAAGTGATCTGGCTGATGTGGAGTTTCTCGCACTTAACCCAGAGGACAGCAGCAGGTTCCGTCTGGAAGCTGCAATGCGTGAAGCAGGCATTGATCTGAAGATCAGAGTGGAAACGGCCTACGCTCATACAATCTGCGAGCTGGCACTGCTTGGCATTGGCGTCGGTTTTGTAAACCCCGTAGCCGTTTGCGACTTCATGGACAGCGGTCTCGTCATAAAACCTTTTAGCGTCGACGTTCGTTTTGCCAGCCTGTTGGTATTTCGTCCCGGCAAGCCACTGCCGGATAACGCCAAGCAATTCATTCGTGCGATGCGTATCCGCCTGGATAGGGACTTGAGCCGCCTAAATCGAAGCTTGATGGCTTGATCACTCTCTGACGGTGTTTTTGGTGACAAGAAAGCCACTAAGGCGCATTAGCAGAACATTCGAGGTTTCAGTGAGTAAAAAGGTCGCTGCGTTCGCCTTGCCTGTGTTCCAAATCCCGGCTCATGGACGCCACGATCGGACGCTTCACGTAATTTTTACATGAGCGCAGCTATGTTCAATTCGCTCCTGAAAGATCTTTAAGCCCGCTACCCCCATCGCGGGCTTTTCTTTGCCTATAATTCAGGGCACTTCCCTTACAGCCATAGCGCTTGCAAAAAATCAGCCTGATATTTACATGCGATTTGCAGCAGCTATGCGCCTTATGCACCTTGGGGAGTCTGGCTTCAGCTATGGCACTAGTTCCCAGCTTTTTTTGGCTGTAGCCGGTTGCTTCTGAGGTGTTAGCGGCCGCTGCTGAACTCGCATCGTACGCAGTAAAAGCTTGGAGGCTTCCATCGCCCGATTTGAACCGATAGCGTCGAATTCCGAGATTATTATCAGAAACGTTTGCGTCTGATCATGTCACGATAGCTACTGCAGTCAGAAACTTCCGATGCTACATTTATTATGTACGACGCGAGCTATGGATCCGCCTCGCGGCATGGCCGAGAGTGCAGGCAGCTCACGACACTTCTTCACAATAAGCGGACTGATGTCGCCTTTGCTCGGATTGCTGGTGCATATACCTGATGCCTTCGCATTTCGTAAAAATGCCATGAAGGTAAGCTTCACCGTGACAGGTGTAGCTAGAGGCAAACCTCTTTGATTGCTTCGAACACAAGACATATGTGGGGCTAAGCGAAGTTCCTGAGACCGGTCCACAGACTACCTATAGAGACTGATGCCTAACCAAAAACCACACACAGTTTTGAGACAGGTTTTGAATCGGGGTCAGCTTTTATTTCCTTTTGCTAGTGATTAAAACGCTATCTTCGGGGTAGTCTAGCCGTGCCATTTTGAAGATAAACAGCTGCTCGCGATTACTGTCGGATGCACCTTGCCTCCATGGTGATGCTTGACAAGTACGTTTCTGAGAAACTGAAGCCCGCCCGTGCCGAAAAGACAGTTAACTACGACATATCATTTCCCCTTTGAATTTGAACCCAGCCGCGAAAGCGACTCTGTGGCCGTCGGGAGATCCGTTTGCTCACTGTTCCCCTGGATTTAATTGGTAATGACCGCTTATCTCATGTGCTCAATGCAAGTGAGCGGCTAGCAAGCGCAACCTCGGTGGAAGAGGTCGTCGCTGTTTTGCGGGAAACTGCACGCACCGCCGTGGGCGCAGAGGGCATTGCAATTGTCATTGAGGATAACGGCTGCTGCTCTTATGTGGCTGAAGATGCCATCTCCCCACTTTGGCGTGGTCAGAGCTTCCTGAGCGATCAGTGCATTTCAGGGTGGGCGATGCGTCATAGAGAGACTGTGGCGATCCGAGACGTTCGGCTCGATCCGCGCGTCCCGGAGGATGCGTATGCACTGACTTTCGTCCGCAGCCTCGTGATGGTACCTATCGGTAGACCCGTTCCTGTCGCGGCGCTTGGCGCATACTGGTCGGAGGTTCGCGATCACGACTCCGATACGATCAAAACGCTGGAAAGTCTTGCGAGACTGGCGACAATTGCCATTGAGAATGCGCGCTTAACGCAAGCCCATAATCGCGAGGCGGTACTTGGGGCTGCTCAGACTCGGATCCTGGAGCTAGCTGTAGAAGAAACGGGTCTGAATGTGACACTGGATGGGATCGTCCGCGAGGTGGAAGCACTTTCCATGTCGGGTTTTCTGGGAAGCATTCTGCTCCTTAAGGAAGACGGTCGGCAGCTGGAGCATTGCGCAGCCCCGAGCCTGCCCCAAACTTACAATAACGCTGTCAAAGGCGTCGTGATTAATACTCAAGTAGGTTCTCAGAAAGCCGCGACAATTGGGGCCGCCATCACAAGCGACCCTTGCTGGAGTGAGTTCCGAGACCTTGCTGTCGGACACGGTCTGCACGTTTGCTGGTCAATTCCGATTTGTTTGGCGCAAGGTTCCGTGCTCGGCGCTTTCGTCCTTTACCACCACGATCTACGCGAGCCATTATCCGCGGATATTGAGATCATCGACTATGTGGTTCAAACGATCGGGCTGGTCGTGCACCGCGCGCAGGCGGATTCTGCGATCCGTGTCAGCGAAGCGAGATTGCGCCTTGCCGTAGAGCACGCTGAGATGGGTTTCTGGGATGTAGATTTCGTCCGAAACACGCTGATCTGGCCTTCGCAAACCAAAGCGATGTTCGGCATCCCCGCTGACGTGTCGGTTACGCTGCAAGACTTCTATAACGGTTTGCATCCCGAGGATCGAGAATCAACGATCAAAGCCTTCACGGCCGCGGCTGACCCTGTTCTCCGCTCGCTCTATGAAGTTGACTATCGCACGATTGGCCGGGAGGACGGCGTGGTTCGGTGGGTAGCGGCCAAGGGGAAGGGCGTCTTCGATACGGCCGGCCGCTGTTTGCGCGTTACCGGTACGGCGATCGAGATCACCGCCCGCAAAGCTGCCGAGGAGGAGCTGCAGGAACTGAACGCCACTCTTGAAGAAAGGATTGCCCAAGCCATTGCCGAACGGGAAGAGACGGAAAAGGCTTTGCGCCAAAGTCAAAAGATGGAAGCCATGGGGCAGCTTACAGGCGGTGTGGCCCACGACTTCAATAACCTCCTTACGCCGATTGTTGGCACGCTCGACATGCTACAGCGGCGCAGCTTGGGCGGTGAACGAGAACAGCGTCTTATTGCCGGCGCAATGCAGTCGGCTGAACGTGCAAAGACGCTTGTGCAGAGGTTGCTAGCCTTCGCGCGTCGTCAACCGCTTCAGACGGTTCCCGTCAATGTAGCGAAGTTGGTGAGCGAGATAGGCGATCTCGTGGCCAGCACCACCGTGCCGCAAATCAGGGTGGTTATCGATGCTCCAGATAATCTGCCGGCTGCTATCGCAGATCAGAACCAGCTCGAGATGGCGCTTCTCAATCTGTCCGTGAACGCGCGTGATGCGATGATTGAGGGAGGAACGCTGCGGATATCTGCCAGCATGGCAATGGTCGACCATGGGCACCGCTCTAAACTTCCGACTGGTGAGTATCTTTGTCTGTCTGTCGCAGACAACGGCGTTGGCATGGACGCAGCAACGCTCGCTCGGGCGGCGGAACCTTTCTTTTCGACCAAAGGCGTCGGCAAAGGGACCGGTCTGGGACTATCGATGGTGCACGGGCTTGCATCGCAGTTGAACGGCGCGCTGACGATTCAAAGCTCTCCAGGGCTCGGGACAAATGTGGAGCTTTGGCTTCCGCGCAGCACTATTGAACTAGCAACCCCATTGCGGGTTATAGAGACGTCGGTGCCAGGCTTGATGCGCGGGACAGTGCTGTTGGTGGACGATGAGGAGCTCGTACGTGCTAGCACGTCATATATGCTTGTCGAGCTCGGTTACCGCGTAATCGAGGCCGCGTCGGGGGAGGAGGCCATAAAGCTGACGTGCGCTGGGGAGTCTTTCGACCTAGTTGTGACAGATCATCTCATGCCAGGCATCAATGGGACTGATTTAGCCAGGGTGGTGCGTAACTATAGGCCTGGAACCGCGATCCTTATCGTCTCCGGCTATGCTGAACGTGAAGGCCTTGACCCAGAACTTCCACGGCTCTCCAAGCCGTTTCGTAAAAGTGATCTTGCGGCAAGCCTTTCCCAACTGCGTGTCAAGTCTTGGGACGATCCCCCGAGATCAGGACCGTAGCGCCATGATATTTACTCATACTGTCCTCCTCTAAGTCTGTCCTTCAATTCTCCGCTAGATAGGCAAGCCTGACTTTTCGAGAAGGACATGGCGCTCGACATATGCTTGAGCTCGTGCCGCACGATTTGAGAGTAGCCATTCCGGCCGAATCATTTGGCCGCACAATGAATACGTTCCACGAAAATGATCAGCGTTACGGACCCGGATTGGTTTTACCTTACCGGGTCCCTTGCCGACTGCGGAGTCAAAGCTGGGTCATGCCTCCATCGGCTACAAGATCAATGCCGGTAACGAAGCTGGAGTCGCTTGAGGCGAGAAACAGCGCCGCCTTCGCCATCTCCTCAGGACGGCCCATGCGTCCAAGCGGCACACTGGTCACTATTTGCTGCATGAACTTGTCGACTTCATCCGGGGAAAGTCCGGACGTGCCCATAATCGGCGTATCGATTGGTCCGGGGCTCAAGGTATTGACGCGGATGCTTCGATCCTTGAATTCTGCCGCCCATGTTCGCGCGAAGGAGCGGACCGCCGCTTTTGACGCCGAATAGGGCGCGAAGCCGGGAATACCCAAATAATGGGCGTTTGAAGCGATAAGAACGATAGAGGCTCCGTCGCTCAAAAGTTTCACTGCCTTCTGTACGGTGAAGAACACACCGCGGGTATTGACGTTAAAGACCTTGTCGAAGTGTTCTGGTGACGCAGCTGCGCCGGGTGGTGCCAGCCCACCAACGGCCGCATTAGCGATGATAATGTCGATTCGGCCCTTTTCGCGTTCAACGACATCGTAGAGCTTTTCTAGATCTTCTAACCTGGCTACATCACCCTGAACGGGAGTTACGTTCCGACCGATTTCATTAGCAGCCTTTTCGAGTTCCGCTGCGCGGCGTCCGGTAATGAACACATAAGCACCTTCCGCAACAAACTCCTTGGCAATAGCGAGGCCTATTCCACTTGACCCGCCGGTGATAACTGCAATTTTTTCCGAAAGCTTGCCGGACATTAGTGGTTCCCTCTGTTAGTTGTTTTGATTACGTTTGGGTGCAAACCGTCGAGGTGGGTATCACAGGCCTTCGCGGATCAATTTCATTACTAGGACAGTCATAGCCTCTACCTCGACCAGATACTCTGGTTGCGTCAGGACCTGGTCACCGATTTACGATGAGGTCGGAATGTTCTCGTTGCCGATCGACTCCACTAGAACCTTTACAAAAACATTAGCATTCGAACCTGATTAGAGGTTGAGACATAGATCCCTTGGTTCTGGTTATTCCGCGATGGACCGGCAGCCGCCCCGACAGCTATGAACACCTGCCTCAATGTGCGCCGGAATAGGCTCTCTAGCCCTTCAGCCATTCAGCCCTTTACGTTCTTCGTGCGGCCGGCGTCCTTGGCGACCTGCCCGGCAATCGGCACGATGATCCGCCCCGGATCACTGATCCCAACTTACGAGAACCCCCAAGGACGACTCAAAAGGTGCTGGCTGAATAGCGTGTCTAGGCATGGTTGGGGGCCTAAAGGTTGTGAACAGCTATCGGCAAACTGGCAAACCACCTCCACGTTGATTCCGTCCGGATCCAGTACGTAGGCGGCATAGTAGTGAGCGTGGTATTGATGGCGAACGCCCGGCGCGCCATTGTTGGCCCCCCCAGCCTTCAACGCGACTTGATAAAACGCATCGACGATGGCCCGGGTTTTTGCGGCGAACGCGATATGTGTGCCGGTGCCGGGCGTTTCTTTGTCATGAACCCATAGACTGGGATAGCCATCCTTTCCGAAACCGTGGCGCGTTCCACCCTTACGTGTCCGCCCAGGTTCAATTGTGATAACCCGGACAATGCCCAAGGGTGCGAGGGCCATCTCGTAAAAGTGACGCGAAGCCTCGGCATCACGCACTGCGAGTTCGATGTGGTCAAGGACAGTCATGGTGGTACGCCGTCGCTTGAGTGGTAGCAACAAAGGTCCTGAAGGCCTGCCCGGCGAGTTTGGCCACTGACATAATGCGAGGTCTGGACAGCCCCGCACGCGCTGACGCCGAGAGACCTTGCAGGGTCGTCATGATGTAGTCGGAACGCTCGCGGGCGCGCTGCGGCTGGGTCTGGCGGATATGGCGTTCGATGATCGACGCAGCGACCTCTCCATACGCGTTGGCCAGTGCTCGCGCCTGCGAATCCGCCGAGCGCATGCCTTCGGCCGCCATGCAGCCGCGCTTGCTCTTTGACCGGGTGTAGAGCATGGCAGCGTTCATAAATAAGTCGTTAACGGCATCAGGCATTGGTCGATCAGGCGTCAGGATTTTATTCGCTGGCAGATTGGCTTCTTGCACATAAACCGCGAGGCACCGCTCGAACAGGCCGACCTTGCTGCCATAGGCAGCGTAGAGACTGGGCGGATTGATATCCAGAGCGCGCGTTAGCTCGGCGATACCGACCGCGTCGTATCCTCGTTCGTGGAATAGATCTTTTGCGATGATGACGCCAGTCTCGCGGTCAAAGGCCCGCCTGTGCTTGCGGGTGGAAGTGCCCCTCGCGCTTTGACTTGTCGCTTCTGAAGCATGCTGTTTCATGTTGGATTGGCCTCTCCACGTTGTGTTCGGTGACCCATGCAATGGCAATCTTTTGACAGAATCGACCTGAGAGTGACAACGCGCGGTGCTGAATCGGCATCAACGCCTGCCCAAGCTCAGGAAGAGACATGTAGATGCAAGTCGATGTAGTGGTCACTATAAAATATTATATCGATCACTACAATGCGTGGTGAGTAGGCTCGGAGGAGGGGGGAAGGAAGGTCGTCTTGACCGGTGACGGAAGCCGAATGGAGAAGATGGGCAGTTGCCAAGTAATTGGGCAGCGAAAGCGGCCACTTTGGAATTACTTGCATCCACAGCAAAACCCTCGCCCTCGACCAGACTCGCGTCTATCCGATGGTGAAGCACCTCGTTAAACAGTCAGCGAAAAGGCGAGCTGTAACGGAGCCGCCCGTGGCGATTCTTGAAAACGTAGAGGGATTGGGACTTCGTCGGCAAAGCCAGCAGTACTCCAAGTTCAGATGAGCCTCGTCGCACAACCGACATTTGGAACGAATGCCGTAGCAGTAGCCCACCACCAACAGGCGAATCATCAGTTCGGGATCAATCGAAGGTCGCCCGATAGGGCTATAAAAATCGGCGAGATAATGGCGCAGATCGCTTAGATCGAGGCATCGACCAATGCTGCGCAGGAGGTGATTGGCTGGGATGTGATCTTCAATGTTGAACGAGTAAAACAGTCTCTCTTGTCCGCTCGACAATTGCCCCATCATGCTGCGAATCCTCCCGCTGGCCGACGGCCTGATTTCGCCGCAGGCCAGGCAGGAGATCTACCTTTCCAACAGAATCGGCCGATTCCTGCCGGTCAAGGCGCATCCAGTCGCTGGTCAGATCCGATGCAAACAACTGGTCAGGTCGAATGCAAATGGGTGGTGAAGTCCATGCAATTACGCACTGAGCTTATGCGCGTACTTAGGGGGGGCGATATTGGCTGCACGTCGATGCTATCCCGCACCTCTCCTTGGTGAATCGGTCCTGCTAGCAGGTTTTTGGGCCGGGTATACTAAGCTGCTTCGGATCCGGTTGACGGTTATAGAATCCTTTTTTCTGCATAAATATGTCCTTAAAAAGGATATTTTATTCTTTTTATACGTCAAAGAGGTGAGATATCGTATATAATTAGCGCTAAGTCGCATATCTTACTGAGAAAGCTTGATGGAAAATTTTCCCATTGTCCTGGCGCTGCTTCGAGCGTCAGTCCGCGAGAAATCCAGCGCTGTCGCACAGCATGCTGATCGTTTGCGGGAGGCTCTCCAGAAAGCGGGGGCTGTCGACCAAGCCCAGGCAATCACGGAAATTCTTGAGACGCCTCGAAAGGCAACCGCCAGCAAGCTCGTCCCTTCCCGTGTTGTCAGATCTCGATTCGTCTCAAGTGGCGAAATGATGACACCGAACACTTCGCCGCCTGTGGATAAGGAGACTAGTGCTCCGCTTGCGGAGATATTTTTTCCTGAAGGTCTTGCCGAGCTAGACGCACCGATCCTGAGTGAGAGACTGGAACGCGCAACCGGCCATTTGCAGGCGCAATGGAACGGAGCTGCCGAACTTCAGGCTGCTGGAATCAAGATCCCACGCACGGCATTGTTCTTTGGACCACCTGGCACCGGGAAAACTCGGTTGGCCTTATGGTCTGCTTCCAAGCTGGGCTTACCTGTAGTGCTGGCGAGGCTGGATGGTTTGACCAGCTCTTATCTGGGAACTACAGCCAGGAACATCCGCGCGCTGTTCGACTTCGCAAATCGCTATCAGTGCCTGCTGCTGTTGGACGAATTTGACGGTATTGCGAAGCTGCGAGATGACCCACAAGAGCTGGGAGAAGTGAAGCGCGTTGTCAATGCGGTGTTACAGGCGATCGACGCCCGCGCTCCGCTTGGATTAACGATCGCAATAACCAACCATGAAGCTTTGCTCGATCCGGCAGTTTGGAGAAGGTTTGATGCTCGCATTGAGATAGGGTTGCCAGATGCTGGAAGCCGGATGAAGATCATCGAACGGTACACCGACGGTTTCGGCGTGAAGCCTGGTGCAGTGAAGATCTTGGCTTGGCTCAGTGAGGGTTATAGCGGTTCCGACATTGAAACCATGTGTGACTTTATCAAAAGAGACATGACGCTACGCGCAGGCGATAAGCCATCAATGATAGATTCTGTTCAACTTTTTCTGGACCTCTCGGCTACCAACGATTCCTCTCCAGCGAGGGACGCCATATCTCGCGGCGAGGATTCATGGATGTCTCAGGTGCTGATATATAAGGACATTAGGATCGTTCAGGCAGACATCGCCGAGGCGATTCAGTCAACGCAATCAAAGGTAAGCCGACGCCTGAAGTCCGCCGAGCGAGCCTAGCTAACAGGGATTCAGTATGGCTAACAATCCGGTTCAGGTTGTACTGCAGACAGATCAGTATATGAAGCTGCCTGAGAATGGAGGGGGGGGCGGCGCCAAAGATTTCTTCGAAGATCGAGATGAAGAGTTTAAGCGGCATAAGCATAACCTGCTGAAGCAGGTGGAGTCGATCCGCACTGTTCTGTCGCGAAATCAGGAGAGGCCGCTGGGGTACGTGAAGGTCAGGCTTCAATCAAGCGCACTGGCCAAAACACACCGGCCGGTTGACGCCCTCTTCAAACCAAAGAGCCTTCCTTTGGTTGGATCTGGCGCATTGGGCGAGCTCTATTTTGAAGTGACCCCGGAAACTTTGCGAGCAGTGGCGGAGGCCATCAGCAGTGCCGAAGAAAAGGTGACCAAGCGAGATGCCAAGAATCAGCTCAAAGCCAGTCCTGCTCGATCTGAGACAGGTGCAATTGAAGAAATTGTCTTGCCCACCCTGCAAGATAAAAGAGCCTTTAGCGTAGATCAGGCGACCCAGCATTTTGAAAGATGGCCAGGGGCGCGCTATTTCACGGTCGAGTTGTTTGTTGACGAAGCCTCCATGCGAGAGTCGAAGGGCAAACGGGCCGCCGCACTTGCCGAGCTTCGTCGGTTCCGCAATGAGCTCGAAGATTTGTCGAAGGATCTTAACATTTGGTCATCGGGAGATGAGTGGCGTGATCTTCACATCACTACTGTCCAAATCCCCACAAGGGTAGTGAAAAGCGACAGATTCACCAAAATGCTGGATACAGTGATCACTTTTCTCGACCAATCAACCCTGGTCCGGCGTTACGCGTTGGGAGCGATTGTCACGCGTGGTCAGCAGTCAACGGGTGCTGGCCCTGGTGCCTCATCCGCTCCTGTAACGTGGCCGCAACCTCAACCTGGGATGACTTATCCCGTCGTGGGTGTGGTTGATGCCGGGATCACTCGCGCCAGTGCCATGACGGCATGGTCGGCAGGTACCGTGGATTTCATGCGGGAGCCGGATCCTGACCGAGATCACGGCACATTCATCGCCGGGCTGCTGGTCAATGGTGCTGCATTCAACCCCATGCAACCCATCGAGCAAGACCCTTGCAAGTTCTATGATTACGATCTCTTCTCGGAGGATTCTGACAAGTACGGCGACAACTTCCAGAATGGATTCATCGATATGATGCGGCAGTTGGACCATGAACTCAGCGGGTCTAAGCCCGAGGGGATGAGAGTTATTAACTTGAGTCTGAACCCGGAGTCGATGACTGACCAGAGTGGTTACAGCCCGTATGCCGCGATCATCGATGAAATCGCTGACAAGCACGACGTCATCTTCGTGATCTCGGCCGGCAACCTCGAAAGTGCGCAAGCCCGCGGGCGTTGGCCGGATGGCGCGATGCCAGCGCTGCAGCAACTGGCTTCCTATCGCCAGCTCGGTTCTGACCGTATCTACGTGCCTGGCGAGACCGCGAGAAACATCACAGTGGGAGCGCTGGAGCTTATTGACCAGTCGGGACATACAAGGCCTGCACGTTATTCTCGTCGAGGCCCAGCGACGTCAGCCGGGATAAAGCCGGACTTCGCTCAGGTAGGCGGATGTTTAACCAGCAACAAACCGCTTCACTCGGTGGATCATGCTGGTGCGGTGATCGCTCAGGAGGGGACAAGCTATGCGGCACCTTTGGTAGCGAAGACTTTGGCTCTGTTGGACCACCGGATCGAAGGTCGACCTCCACGTGATGTGCTCATGGCGCTGATGTATCACTTCGCCAAGATGCCATCCTTATTGAATGACAAGCTGCTGAATGACGTCAGTAAGGACTTCGCAGGGTTTGGCGTTCCTGCGTCGGTGGAGGCGATGCTCGCGACTGATGATTCCTCGATTACCATAATTTTCGAAGATTTTTTGCCGGATCGTCATGAACTGTCATTCGATTTTGAATGGCCTGACGTACTTGTTGAAAATGGCATGACTCGTGGTGTGGTTGACCTGACAATCGTCTATTCACCGCCCCTTGATCGTCGCCATCAGGCGGAGTTCACGCGCGTCAATTTGGATGCTTATCTGCGTCAAGAAACCGTCCACAAGAAAACAGGTAAAGTCTCATTCAAAGGTCGGCTTAAGCCAGATCATCCAGGTGTTCAAGAGAAAAATCTTATTGCTCATGGCGCGAAGTGGTGGCCGGTCAAGCGTTACAGTCGGGAGTTTGCCCGCTTGGAAGGGACCAGTAACTGGCGCTTAGTGGTGGAATCGCTGACCCGTGCAGGCGCGGACTACCCAACGGAAGGCGTGACCTTTGCGGTCATCTTGACGATTTCAGATCCTGACAAAAAAGCGGCTGTATTCGATAGTGCCAGAAGGGCGCTGGTTAACAGGGGCGTTCGCTTGCGTGATGTCAGGACTCAGGCCAGGGCGAGAGCGCGATGACTACTTTCAGGTTGGCCGCTACAGAAGGGCCTGGAACTCATGTCTTCATTATCGGGGTTGGGGACTATCCTCACCTCGTGGACGGTTCTGGCAAATTGTCGACCGGCCACCGGAGAATGGGGCAGCTCACTTCTCCGCCTGTCTCGGCTATGGAGCTTCTTCGATGGGTGGACGGGACGCTCAACAATCCCGAAGCACCGTTGAAATCCATCGAGGTTCTGGTATCGCAACTCGACCCTGCTATGTACGCCGATAGTAACGGTTTAATCCAGCAGATTGATCCTGCAACTTGGGATAACTATGAGGCTTCGGTACAGGCGTGGAAGCATAGAGCCAGCTCTCATCCTGACAACGTGGCGATTTTCTACTTTTGTGGCCACGGCATGGGGGACGGTGTTAACACACACCTCCTGATGAGCGACAGTGGGCGATCGGCCAACCTGCTCAGGCATGCCGCTCATGTTGGAGCGCTACGTCTCGCAATGGGAGACTGTGCGGCGCTGAAGCAGCTTTATCTGGTTGACGCTTGCCGTACGGTCGACCTTGCCTCCGTGCTTAACCCTTTCGATCTAAGTCAATCAGGGCTTCCGGAAACCAACGTGCTCAAAGTCTACCAAGGCGAAAACCCTGTGCTGTTTTCCGCCCGTAATGGTGGGCAGGGCTTCGGAGCGCCTGGGCATGTGAGTATTTTCACGAAGGCACTGCTCGATGGCCTGAACCGTTGCGCTGTTTTCAGGCCTCACGGCCGAATATGGGCTGTTTCACCGCAACAGTTACAGCAAGCGATCGCGGCCCTAATGGACGATTTCAGTGGAGCATCATATTGCCCAGCTGACGGCATATCAGGCACCGGCTTTCAAGTCCACGTCCTGCAAGCGGTACCTGATGTGATTGTCCATGTCCAATTGGACAATCAGGCTGCCAATGAATCGGCGCAGATCAGTTACACCACAGCTGGTAACCGAGTCATACGCCGGGACCATGCTCATCCATGGAGAACATTCGTTCCGTTAGGGCAGTGTTCTGTCGAGGCTATATTTCAGCCACCTGTGAACTTCACAGCCAATCCAGTAGATATCTACCTGGTTCCACCATTCCAGAGCATCACGCTGGAGGTGCTATGAATCCGACGATCATTATCAAATCGGACACCGATGAGCTCTCTGGACCCCCCCGGGAGGCGCTTTGTTCGGTATGGCCCATCTCCCAAGACGAGGATAGATTTGAAATCGGCGAGCCTATCTTCTCCAACCACATGGTGATGATCGGCGCACCGGTCAGTGAGGAACGGGGTTCAGTGCTCAGGCTGCCTCAGGCTGGCGCGTATCTGGTGGACATTGGGTACTCGAATGGCAGCTCTCTACGCACGACTATCGCTGTAGGCGAAGGCCAGGACTACCAATTGGTGGTAAACCTACCTAATCGCTCAGTCGCAGCAACGGGCTTGTCTACACGCGCATTCAGCTATGTTCCCCGGGTGCTTAGTGCGGCGCCACGTCGGCTGAGTGTGCAGAAAAATGTGCTGCAAGTATGCGTGATATCCCAGTCTGTTCCTGTTCCGCTTTCAGGGCTGCATGCCTTCGCTACAAGTCTGAGAAGCGTTCAAGCGACTGGCGAGCGTGTGTTCGAACAACCCGAAAGCAGTGCGCTCACTCATGAGTTGATGGTTCCCACTACTCCCCAAGAGCAGCTCAACCCCCACGACCTACTACCCGGTCGTCAGTGGCTGATGGTGAGTAGCCGAGGCAAACCGCATAGTCTGGTGGCGTTTCCCCACAGTTGGAGTTTCAGGAATGGCACTCCGTTTAAGCTGATCATGAAGCGAAAGGCGAGCGAGGGAGGAGATACATTCAAGTGGTCCACATCGCTGCAGCTGATGGATCCTGTATACGGATCACTTGTCGAATACCTCACTCGCGGTGACTTGCTTGCAACTCGCTCCATCTCGGAAAGTGAGAGGGGAAAAGCGGCCTCAGCGCTGTATAAGAAGGCCGGAAACCCGTTCTCGGCAGCTGCAGCTGCGTACGTTTTCGCGTTGGCAGGTACTAGCGAACAGAGTCACCAGACCTGGATGGAGACGTTGAGCAGCAGATTTCAATGGCTGCCAGACAGCGCTATTGCGCTGGGTTGGAAAACGCTCAGAGATGGACCAGATGACACCACCGCATGGGAGCGGGCGCTGCATCTCTTTTCGATGGCGTTCTCCAGAGGGCTTCCGTACTACACCATTGGCCTGCACATTCTGGTCGATGCTTTAACACTGTTGATGCGGGTTCGGCCAGGAGATCCCGCAATCCTGCAGATGCTCGGGCATGCAAAAGCTGCGGATGTGGCGTGCGTTCGGACTGAACCATTCACTACCTTACAAGTAGCAAAATATCTCGGCTTACCGATGAAACACAGCTGAGGCGAGGAGGCGTAGATGTTCAAGATCACAGCCTTTCCAGCGAGCTACGGGGACAGTTTGTGGGTTGAGTATGGGGATGAGGCTAACCCCAACATCATCCTCATTGACGCTGGCCCTTCGGTCCCCAAACCACTTAAAACGCGACTAGAAGCGTTGGCTGCGCGGGGCGGCCACCTTGAACTGGTCGTAGTGACACATGTGGATCGTGATCACATCGGGGGCATGCTGAAGCTTTTAGAAAACAACTTCTACGGCGTCCAAGTCAGGGATATCTGGTTCAATGGCTTTAGGCATCTTCCAGCGCCTGAAAGTTTGGAGGTGTTCGGAGAAAAGCAAGGTGAACAGTTGACAAAGCTACTGCTTGAAAAAAGGTTCGCTTGGAATGTGGCTGTTGAGGGTGAGGGGCTTATGGTGACGCCGCAGGCCTGTCCTTCCTTTGTCTTGCCTGGAGGAGCAAAAATTATTCTGCTATCCCCAGACGCGGCGCAGTTGAGTCGACTAAGAGCTAACTGGGTCAAGGTGTGTGGGGAGGCCGATCTATATGCCGATCTTGTGGCCGCCACTGATTACTTTGGCGGGGATGGGGCATTAGAGGCGTTCGGAGCAGTTGCAATAGATGTTCCAACATTAGCAGCCCAAGCTTTTAAAGAGGACGCGGCCGAAGCAAATGGTAGCAGCATCGCGTTTATCATTGAGTACGGAGGAAAGCGGGCGCTGCTCGGCGCGGATGCTTACCCATCGCGTATCCTCAAGTCGCTAGAGCGACTTGAGAAGTCTCCTTATCGATTCGACTTGGTCAAAGTGCCGCATCACGGCAGTGAGAACAACATTTCGAAAGAATTTGTTGAAGTTTTGGAATGCCAGCGATATCTGTTTTGCTCTGATGGAGCGATTTACAAACATCCTTCTCAACCTGCAGTTGCGAGAGTTGTTCAGTACGGAAATTGCTCTCACCTGCTGTTCAACTGCAGAAGCCGCTATTCGGAAGTCTGGGACGACCAGCTTTTGCAATCCATGTATAGCTACGAGGCGTATTATGGTAATGATGACGGCATTGCGATAAGCCTTTGAGCAAATTGTCGGCTAATCACCTGCGATGCGGCAAAGGTCTCTTCCTTGATGCGGATGGTCAATCGTCAAGCCGTGGTTGAGCGAGAGGGTGAAGTATGGAGTAAGGGGCAATTCTGATCCCAAGCTCATCTGCAACTTCTAGGATGAATGGTTTTAGCTTTTTGATATAAAACGGTTGAATGTGGCAAATGTAGCTGAGTCTATATTGGGATATGTAGTTTCCTGTTAGGCTCTCTTGTAAAAGGGCCCATTTTAGTAGGCGTCGATAGAAAATCTCTTTCGTTTCTGCATACTTGCGGGTGATAACAAAAGCTTTCGGAAACCTAGCGAGGGTGCTTGCCGTCTCTGAAAATATATTGGCGGACGCTAGTAACTTGCTCTTAGAAAGTCTGATGGGGCGAGAAGTTTTTGATAACTCATCTAGCGCGGTTTTTTCAATGAGTTCTGATGCTGCACCATCTCGAGCTTCCATTTTTTCATAGTTTGGAACTGGGGTGTAGGATTTGCGTGGTGCTCTGGGCTGCTCTAGAAACCATGCACGATCATATCTTTCGATCCAGTCAACGCAAGGCTTTGAGATTTTTCGGAGCTCGGACACGCTCGCTCCTGGGTGCAGGGTGACTAGTTCTGAGTATCTTTCTCGATACGTCGATTGAGCTAGTGCAAACCTCGCTAGGTGATGATTGGCCTTTATATCTGGATTTGCAATTTCGATTCGTTCTAGCACCTTGACATCAAGTGTGAGTTTTACGCCTATTGAGCGCCGGTCTTGTCCAGATCGCAGTAGCTCGAGCGCCTCATCAATTATGGTCTGTCCATGCTTTTTTAGAAAATTATTATCCAACGGGATTGGAATGAGGAAGTGACGTAATTCGCCTTGAAGCTTGCTAACTGATATGCTTAAGAGTTCGGCTGTGGGCCTGAACTTGAAGTTGGTTTTTTTAAGAGTTGCTATGATTTGCTCGCGGGTAAACGGTGTCGAGCGTGGTCTTGAAATATATGTTGGTCTTGGGCGCTCCTTTGGGTTAGCTTCAGCTGGAATAAAGTCTAAGTCACTTAAGGTAGGTACCGCTAGCTTAGCTATTAACAACATTTGAGCAATGCTAGGGACATGATTGCTGGTATTAGCCCTTGTGCTGCTTTTTAATAAAAGCTTGTTGCCGCTGAAGTTATCGGTACTTTGCGAGAGCACTCCGAGCTGAGTGAGTATGGATGTGCCGTGTATATCGATAAGCGTGGAATCAATTTTCTGCCTGTTCATATGGCCGTTAGGCCATTCAAATCCTTGTTTGCGCAGTGCTGAATTAAGTATTTCTTGATGGTTGCGTGATGAAACTACTTGGCTGGACGTAACATGAAGGACCTGCTCGGACAGCCATAGCCAATTATTGAAATCTGGAGTTGCCGGGTCTTCAAGGAGCGGTGGTGTCACTGGTTCAGCACAATCGCATACTCCGGCCATTCGCCAATACTGGCAGGGTTTGGCTGGAAGGCAATTAATACAATTTAGCCTTAACGTTTCTTGGTGGGTGGCGCATATTTTAACAAACGATGGTTGGTGCTGACGGTAAGTTACCGAATAGCCCAGTCGTTCGATATCATTAGCAACACAAGTGGCGCAATGTCTCGCGTTTAGAGGAACGCGTAGGTTCGAGCTTGCTTGAGATGACAGTCCTAGCGTTGCATTTGTACGATGAGTACTCGTGCTACAACGTGTGAGTAGTTCCTCGCGTTTTTCCGGCGAAGCGAAGTAAAGGTATAGTGGTAGCAGAGTGTTTTGGTCTAGCAAAGTCTTAGGTTGACTCGACCACGGATGCCCCTTAGGCATTTGTTGACAGAGTTCAAACGAGTTATGAGGGGCTACCGCATTTGGCTTGCTGGACCAAAGACCTATCTGACGGAGAAGTCTGCCAGGCGATCCTGCCGTCCTGGCCATCCATCTAGCAATGGTAGACGGGTAAAACTCATTTGTTTCGGGTACTGGAAAATTTGGAATGATCATGTCGTCTTGAACGCCGAGGAAATATCCGACGGGCAATCGTTCATTACTTTGGCCCTGACTTTTGAAGTGGCTAAGCCATCTGATTGACGTTCAGATGTAGCGCTTTTCCTATTTTTAACAGTTGAAGGTTTCGTCTCGACAGGCAAAGAATGTGTTTCGCTAGGGATAGTATCCGAGGTCTCATCCGGGGCAGAATCTTTAACAGTGCTTCTGTATATCCCATCAAATTTGTTAGGTGTGTGAGACTTGCTCTTCCTCAATTCAGCCACTGCCGGATGTAGCGGCTTCATTCGATCTTGGAATACGCGGATGATTCGATCGGCGTCCACGCTTTCGGTGCCGCTATGTATAGCTAGCAGTTGGGCCTTGGCAAACACGCTCAGCATGATGCCTGGAATTCCTTGGCTAACCTCATAAAGAGCCTCACATATGCTGTCGTTGTACGCCACAGGTTTGTGCACCCATTGGTAGGGCCACACTATTTTGCAAAATTGCTGCCAGCCATCATTGTCGGCAGAGGCCGGTCGCTCCAAATCGTAATATCCACCTTCAGCCAATCTGCGCGCAGTGCTAAGGCTACGCTCCAGGAGATGCAGCGAGCCATAGGTTCCAATTATAAGAATAGGAAGGCCTAATTCATCTCGAAGGTTTACTAAAAGTGCAATTATTTTCTCTGCTCCAACACCCATTAGTGAGAGATTCTGAAATTCGTCAAAAACTAGTAAGCCAACATGGTGGTTGGTGATTATCTTTCTAATCTGGGATATTAGATGATCTCGATTGGCCGCTCGGGTCGATGTAAACAAACCTTCGTAGAGTGGAACGCCAAGAATCTGGTCCGTGTACTCACCAAAGGCTGAACAAAGCGTTTTGACAGTGCAGTGCTCTGGAAGGTTACGCCTCAGCCACAAGATCTGACTTTCTGGAAAGGCTTTACCTTGAAAATTGTTATGATGGAAGACCTGCTGCCCAAGGCTGACGAGGATACGGTCCACTAAGGTTGATTTGCCCATACCGGAGTGACCGGCAATAAAAGAAATTGTAGGTTTGTAAGGCTGATCTATGGACCCACCTAATAAGCGCCTTTGACCTTCTACAGTAAACGGGTTTCGATGTGTGTAGCCATGAAATACCTGCGAGCCAATCCCAATCAAGGCTTCTCGATGCACCGGCTGTGTCGGAACGAAGAAGTTTCTAAGACGGTTGATTCTGATCCTGCGAATTGCTGCTGGCAGGGATGCGTCTTCTATTTGGAAGTCTGGACGAAGAGCCAGTGCTAGGAACGCTTCACTGTCAGTTGCAGGCGGAAGATCAAGATGTGCCAGTAGGGGGTTATCATCAACCTCGGGTGCCCCGATTATTCTGTATTTTGACGACCGTTCAATCTTTTTGGATGGCATCAACCTCACCCCATAAAGCCGTCAGATCAACGCTAGGTAGATCGACTAACTCTCCACCACAATCTGACATTTCTGTTGACAAATCAGTTATGTTGTAACCGATAGCACCGTTAATGCCTTCTACACGGTGCAACGCTTTTTCCTCTGCCCGATTAGCTACAATATTGTACGGAGTGTTCGAAACGTTTGTCCGATCTAGGCTACGCACCTTGACGGCATCTTTGATTGCATCTCTGACGTATCGTTTTCGGGCTTGCCTTACAATATGTCCTTCAAGCTCCGCTTGTCTGATTAGCTGTCGTTGAAGGTGGCGAAACTCTTTCACCTCGCTGAATGATGCTTTTAACCGGTAAACCTCAAGATCGGTGTTGAAGGCAGGACGCCAACTGGAATTTTCTGGATTAAAATAGAAAATTTCCGCTGCAAAGAGAGGGTTATAACATACTGTGATTTTGTAGTTGCCATGCAAGGCTTTGGTCAGGTAACCAAAGGCTCGTAGCTCATCGCAGTTATACAGCTCTCCGTGGCAATGAATTCCGAGTGTACTTACGGTTGCTTGCGCTTGCGTGAGCAAGAATTCATAAACGAAATTTTGGGGCATGTTTCTGGTAAAGCCCGGGCGGTGCTGAATTGCCCATTTATGCAGCCCAGTACGTGTTGCGACTGCCGCGCCGAACGCAACAGCGTCTGGGGGAATTTGTTTTGGGCGCACTGCTGACCGATTGAGGTCCATGATGATTTCGACAAGGATTTTTTCAAATTCGTATAGGTCTAACGCCGCTTCTTTTTTTCCATTTGTTTCGCGTCGCTTCAGATATTTAGAGTACTGCCCAGGCAGATTGAAGCGGCCTTTATTTTTACTCTTGAGGCTGGCATGCTTACCTTCGACCGTGCCCTTGGCAATAGGTGTCATCGAAGGGGTTATTTCGACTCTGATACCCGATCTATTAAAATGTTGGCCCATATTTGAAATCAGTTCGGCTCTGTCTGCCCTAAGCATATTGGGGAGATGGTGGCATGGCCAATCGTCCTCGGTATAAGGCAAGCCGAGCCTATCAAAAATCGGTTGCTTAGGAGAAAAGCAATTGTGCAGAGCCAATGCTGCAGTTGCCCAACTCGGATTTTCAAGCGTCACAGCATACCCTGCTATGATCCCGTCATACAGATCGACTATTAGGTAAACCGCAGGTCTGCCGACGAGCAATCCTTTAGTGATTCGCGATACTAATTGGATTTGAAAAAATGTAGCGTCAATTTCATAAAAGCCAGGCCCTGGTATAGTCTCGCTCACAGTGCCTCTGGCACCGCGCGGTAATTCATCTATCTCTTTGCGGTTTAAAAACTTTTCCTGACGGCAGCGATACCTAAATTGGTTCCATGTTGGAAGCCGATATTTGGCTATAGTGTCTGGATCTATGAGTATGTTGTTGTTTTCTTTTGAAAGCAGCTCTGGGGGTATTCCAAATTGAGTGGTTATCATTTCATAGTAGGCCGACTTCCAACTCATGTTTCCAGTTTGGATATAACTGTCAAAAGCCTTTTTTACTACCGTGATGATTTCTGAGGCTGCCACTTCGGCGGGTGTCGTGAGATATTTATTTTTGGTACCTCTTTTTTTTCCGGTGAGTTGAGGCTTATGTATTTTTCCTTTCGAGGGTTTTACAAACTTTTGCACTATCACAGCGCAGTTTCTTCCAGACTTTAGCCACCCGTATATCCAGCGTTCAACGGTTTTTTTGCTTGTTTTCAATTCTTCCGCTACGGTCGCCAGCGCTATTCTCATCTCTTTAGAAGTCGAAAGAAAGTTTGTCTGATAAAAGCTTTCGGTGATTTTTATGATATTTATGAATCGGCGATGTGCTGCTGGTGGTAAGTGCCCTGGTTGAGCCGTTAATAAGTCATAAGGGTCGGGGATTTTGATGATAGCGTGTGAGTCTATTAGTCTAATCCATTCTTCATATGCGACCCATCTAGGGCCTCTGATAGAATCCGTCCTAATATCAATTAGAACTACGTTTTTGAAATCTATGGTCTCCACGACGCGGGTGGGGCCAGAGAAGTTATTCAACGGTCCTGTAGGTATAAAAACGTCATTGATTTCAAATGAACTCATGCCTTCTCACTCGCTGATCTTGCAGGTTCACGAATGCTCTATGCGTGATGTAGTCTTTATTTAGATCTATACGGCTTATCTGTGCCCATACTGCGACTCCGAGCAAAGAGAAACCTGTAGAGGCATCTAGATTCATTCTGCGAGACGTGAGGCTCAATATCTGATTGAAACATAGGGTTGCACAGTGATTTCTCTCAAACTCCATACTAAATTCAGTGGGTGTTATTGAGCATTCCGTCACGCGCTCATCATGTAGCGTGTTTTCAAAAAACTCGAGATTTTTGCTTAGATACGCCGGAATGTTTTTTTCAGTCGCGAGTATCCACTTAACTCCCCTTCTCTCCCAGTACAGTTGTTCAATTCGAAGTTTTTCGATGTTCCGATCGCTAAGGTCTTTTGATAGTTTTGCACTTATGGCGAGTAGTTTTTGGTCGGAATTTTGCTCAATTGTTATCAGAAGATCTGTAGTCATCACTGTGGGGGTGTTCGTTCCAGGATAAACTGGGTGCCGTATTCCAATATTTTCGCTAATCTCAGCAGTTTCTGACCGAGGCAAAAGGGCGAATTGTTCGCGAATATCAACTACGTTGGGTTGATATGTCGATAGAAGGTGAACTTTCAACTCTTGCTTGGAAAGATAGTGATGCGTACGGTCAGTAATTCTGCTCTTTACCATGCTCGAGGTCCCACGAGACGGAACGTCGCGGACGTAAAGGAACGGCTTGTACTGAGATCCCTCACCTTGGCCATAACCGGCCCTGATCCACCGTTCTACCAACCGTTCGGATGGCATTCTGGATTTTGACCCAGCCATAGCACCTCCAATTTTTCAGGGTTTGCCTCAGCTTGACGAGAAAATCACGTTGCCAAAGACGACGGGACTTAGGCTGGTACGGTGCGGTAAACTGAAAGCATATGGCGTCGTGGCGAGAGGCGTTTAGCGCATCCGCTCCACCTCCCTAGAAAATGTAGGACAAATTTTTTTTTCCTCAACACCATTTATCGGACAATTTTTTTGCCTTTTGGACAAAAAAAATTGCCCTCGAGCACTAGGAGAACGTTATGGCCCGTGGGGTTAACAAAGTCATATTGGTCGGTACTTGCGGCCAGGATCCCGAAGTTCGCTACATGCCAAACGGTAATGCCGTGACCAACCTGAGTCTGGCGACAAGTGAG
>Ga0247730_1000465_pt1 | contig 29759 bp, 28 predicted proteins | sample UWRJL073202C2_FD_180959 | JGI IMG/M metagenome (GOLD analysis project Ga0247730, IMG submission 180959) | Plant litter microbial communities from Arlington Agricultural Research Station in Wisconsin, United States - UWRJ-L073-202C-2 | ecosystem: Environmental > Terrestrial > Plant litter >... | reverse complement strand
ACAGCCGCGCTGAAGACCAGGCCGACCATGCCCGCTTGACCGAAGCCGTTGCTGATCCCGCGACTGACCTGGTGGCGTTCGAGAAGGACAAGATCAAGGGCGCGGTGCGTACTGACTTCATTCTTTTTGACCACCGCCTCCAACTGCACAATACGGCTTTTGCGGCTACCTTGTAATCCGAGCGTTCCTTCCGCTGTGTCCCGTGTCGTCCTAATAACCCCCCGCGAAAAAATCGATGCTCTGCCAGAGATATGATCCGGTGCCCCAAACGCCTTGGTGCGACACTGCCGTACGCATCTGAAATGCCGACTTCTTCTAATCCCAGATCGCTGTCAGCGAACCTAATCATGAGCTGCCACTAGCTTCCTACCTTTCCGCCTAGCGGGAGTGTGACGTGGGAATTACCTCTAACTCGTCATGCCATTTCAGAGCTTCGATGCTCACTTCGACCGGTAAACATCGGGTGAAATCCAACTTGCGTGGCCGGCATGTCTAATTACTTCACCATAGTTTATGCATGTTGTTGTTAGTCAGTCGCATTCGTCAATATATAGTCAAATAATTAGCATAAAATTGCTAGTTATATGTGTCGGCCTAGGTTTTCTAAAAAAATCTAAGGCGGCGTAGTTTTTTTCTTGCGATTGTCTGAGTCAGTCTTTACTGTTCGCGGCATGAATGTTGTTAATGTCAGAACGAAAAGGAAATTAAAGCTATGTCCGGTATTGTTCTCAAAGGATGGAAGTATTGCAGAGTTGCCAAGTGCGTACTTGAAAGCTAAGTCGGAAACCAATAGGCACCACTTTCCGGTAATTTCATTGTATGCTGATCATATCAAAAGCTTTTGTAGTTACTTAGAAGGTTTGGATCTTTATCTGGGTTATTCCATAGATGACATTTTGTGTGGTATTTCTCGTTCGGTCATAAGTACATATTTGGTCTTGCTCAAAGGGCAGGGGTACGAAGCCTCATATGTAAGATTGCGAGAAACTATTATAAGTGGAATGTTTGTTTGGCTAGCCTCGTCCGAAGGCGGTCGGGTCAGAAAAAGTAGCGGCTTCGAAAATAAGAAGTTAGATACTCCAAAGCCGAAACGGAAAAGACCTAGGTATGTAACTCATGAGCAAGTTTGTAAGTTGCTTGCGGGTATGTACTGGGAGTCGCAACGATGCGCTGTTCATACGTTGTACGACTTAGGATTGCGTGTTTCCGAGTTGGTTCGGATTACTAAGGATGACATAGATGAACTGGAAAATTTACCACTTGAGTTAGCCTACCTTCCCTTGACGGTACGAGGAAGTAAAGGAAGAGCGGGAGAGATCAAAGAGCGGACGGTGATAATCACGCGCGCTGTTTACGCGAGGATTAAGAAATACCATAGCTCTGCCCGATATAGATTTGCTCCTTATGAAGGTGTTAAACCTGCTTTTCTGAATACGCTCGGCAAGCCAATGACTACCAAGGGCGTCCAAAAGCTGATAGCGGATTCTGCAAAACGAGTGGGCTTTAAGTCAAAAACAGTAAGCCCGCACCGGTTGAGGCATGGTACAGCCCTAACATTTTTAACAGGTGAGCTAGGTGATGATCATATACAAAAGCTTATACTTATCAAAGAGCAGTTGGGGCATGAACAATTGTCAACGACGAACATTTACGCCGGGATCTCTCCCGCGTTATTTGTAGATGAGCTAGGTGCAAGGTATGTAAAGCCAAGGTACCTTGAAGCAAAGAAAATTTATGATTCTACCTACTTGTCGCGTAGCAAAGAGAAAAAATAATTGTGAGCTATTCAGTATTTGAACATAGTTTACCGAAGGCGACTTCAAAGGCGCCTCTAGCTGAAGTTGCTGCGATTTTTGATGCAAACATTGCCAGGTATAATGTTCCAGCCACGATATCGACATATCGGGGCGCAAAAGGCCTGGTGATGAACTTCATGGCTTCTGACCCGAGGTTTGCAGGGAAAGTAATACGTGTCGGTCATGAGTTAGATCAGTATTTTTTGGTTCATCTCAAAAACCATATGGACTTTCAGCCCTATTCTTCATTCTATAGGGCTACAGTATTGTCTGCTGTACGCGGAGTGCTCTCTTACGCGGTGGTGAACTCGTTTTATGGCTACAAAAGTTTTCTGGATGTGGTTCTTGATCCGACTTTCAGGGAAACTGCCATGCGAAAGTCGTTCTCGGATACTGAGTTTCAGCAATTCGATAAAGCACTTGATGAAGAGATCGCATTTGTTGAAAACGACTTAATGGCAGGGTACGTTCCGTCAGGCAAGGGAGTGCCCCCTGAGTTCATTGGTACTCGTTTGGCGCCAGGATGGAGCGATGATGAGAATAACTTGAAGTGGTGGTTTGAGAATAGGCTAGGCTGTAAAGCATTCGCCCATTCTAAAACAATGAGTGATGCTCAGAAGAAATTTTATTTCGCTGCAAAAAAGCACGGTGGTATAAGAGCTTTATTCCTTCGTTGGGGAGTAATTTTTGGACTTGATGCTTTTGTTATTATGCCTTTCATGTTCAAGTTAGTCACGTGGACAGGATTGAATGCAACCCCAGCTCAATCACTCAAGTCTAATGACTACATCAAGTCTCATCCTCTGACCGGTAAGCCGTGCATTTATTATTGGAAGCAAAGAGGTCAAGGTGATACTGACCTTCATGAAGGACTTATTACAGCGCATTTGGCGAAGGCTAGTGAGGAAAAACAAGATGTTATGCCTCTGGAAGAAAAGCAGTCTAGTAATATTGAAGACATATGGAGTCGAGTTCTTGACATCACAAAATCGATCCGGTCTCAGCTGGCAGAGGGCGAGAACGACTACCTGTTCATCTATATGCCCACATACGGGCCTGCAGCGGGGCAAGTCAGAAATTTTTTACAGCCAAATAAATGTATGTACGACTGGTGTCGATACATGGTTGAAAAATATGACTTGCGCGATGATCGCGGAGGCTTGCTAGAGATCAATATATCTCGGCTGCGCCCATCATTGGTGTCGAAGCTTATGAGTGCAGGTGTCGATATCTCTGTGATTCAAGCGATTCTCGGCCACAGTGATGTCATCACAACCATGCGATATATTGATAAGCATAATTTTGCTCCAAAGGCGAGGCGCGAAATTCATAAGTGTCTTTCCAATATTCGAAAGAATAGGGAAGATCAAATCAGAAAGCCAAGAAAAATTGCAGTGGGAAAGACCAATGATCCGTCAATCATTTTTACCACCGCGACAGCATTGTGCCTAGATGTCTATAACCCACCAGCTCGAGTGAAGAAAGCAACAGGATGGGTAGACGGGCAGGCTTGCACAAATTTTAATATGTGCTTGAGATGTTCAAAGGTAGTAATACTGGAAGAGCATTTGCCTAGGCTGTTTGCTATGCAGCGTGGGTATAAGTTCTCACTTGAGAATGGTGCGGGAGCTACAACGCATCGCGCCATCCTTATCCAGAATCTGAGTGTTCTTGACGGTATTCTAGGTGAGAACAGTGATTTCTCGCATTCGATTCTCAGTAAGGCGAATCAGCAGTCTCGAAATCTTGAGGTCTACGTGGATCCTTTTCTGGTAAGAGGCAAATATGAACAAGTCTGAAATTGAATTTTTACTCGAAGAGGCTAGGAGAGGTGGTTGTTGTGAGATAGCCGTAAATATTAGGATTTCGTCTGTTTCATTGGTGGGTGAATCTGTCTGGAGTTTTATAGCGGATGTCAAGGAGCGAGCACGCTCTATCGATCCGACTCGGCTGAGAATAAATTGGACTGAGCGTAAAATCAGTCCTAGGATTGTTAGCGAATTGCAGACAATCTTTCTTTATTACACGAAGGTTCCTACTTGGTTTGGTAGCAAGAAAAATCACAAAGCACAAACTATAGTCCCTAGAGCTAAAGTTACTCTCAGGTTGTTGGAGAAGCTGTTAGCTGTTAATGACCTTTTTGCACTGGATATTTCTCTGGGTGATATTACCGAGGCAGATATTGAAGCTGCTCTTACAAGTTATGCTGGAAATCGGCATGAACTCAAACCGATTTTGAATTTGGTGTTCAGCGCTGCTGCGGGTCAAATCATTGGCCAAGATATGAAGTTTGACGCGAAAACAAACCTTCTTATGAAAGGGCTTTTGTCAAAGCCAAGGCAAGAACTCGTATCTGCGGAGGCGGAAAAAAAAGGGAAGGAGGTGCGATGGCTAACTGATCAGCAGTTTGCCGAAGCTAGTTACTCATCGTTGGCGCGAGTGAAGGATTTTTTGCGTCGAATGGGATTGCCGATTTTGAATGAAGATGAGTATGAGTACGCGCCCAGTAATGCAATCGCGAATCACGATATGAAGTATTTGTTCTCGGAGTATGTAGCTTATCGGGTAGCTTGTGTGGCTGGTCGTCGAAAAACTCATGTCGATAGAAGGTTGATGCGTAAGGGGACTTCAATTGGTGAGATTGCAGATTATTTGAACGAAGTTAATATGGCCTCTCAGTGTGTTGTTGGGCTGTATATTGGCGGCCGTTTTTCTGAGCTCGCCAGCTTAATGATAGGCTGTCGGGGCAAGGTTGATGGTTACAATGTCGTCACTGGTAAGGTGTTTAAAACGAAGTCGGCTGCGGACTTGAGTGATGAAATGTGGGTGGCTATTGATGCAGTGATGGATGCGGTTGAGGCATTAGAGGCACTAGCTCCGATCAAAGCTAGCAGTTATCTTTTCTCACAGAATAATTTGATGACGGGTACTGATATGGAAAATGGTGTAGATGGGAAGCAAGGTTACTCCTACTCCGGTTTTCATGTCGCTATGAAAAAATATTTTTGTAAGATTGATGTTAATGGGACGTTCAATGACTGGGTATTCAACTCACATCAATACAAACATTCTCTTACTCGACAAATGATTAAGGCGAAGCTGGGTATGCCGTATATCAGTTATCAGTTAAAGCATGTGTATGATCAGGCGCTAAATTTGCCTGCTGAGGCCACTATGGCTTATGGTAATAGTGCTGCATTACTTCAGTCTGGAATGGCGGGCTTCTTTTTGTCAGAGTTCAAGAAGGATAAGGTCGAGAAGATTTTTTCGCCTGACTCGGTTATCTCGGGTGGCGGCGCTCATGACTTTAACCAGCGAAGGCAGGATTATTTCGAAGGGATGATAGGCGCTGGTTATACTAAGGTCGAGATTATGGACGAGCTTGGTAGGTTGACCGATGCTACCTTCGCTAACACCGCACTTGGCTACTGCAGTGGCCGAAAATCTGACCCGGGCGGCGCTAAAGATATTCCATGTATTGGGCAACTTCGGTGCAACCCAAACCAATGTAGGAATGCTGTGATCACGAATGAACATATTCCCGGTTGGAAAGCTGTGAGAGATCACAACACGGAAATGCTCAATGATCCCCGATTCTTTTACGGTAAAGAACAGTTTGCAATGGCTGTTGCGGAAGCTAACGGAGTAATCGCCTCTCTTAAAGTGAAATAATTGTTATGTCGGCTTTTGATGCAAGAAACTCAGAAGACTTTGAGTTAGTGACTGCGGCAATTATCGCAGCCTTAGCTCAGATCAAAAAAAATAATAAGCTTCCTGCTACGCAATCCAGTTTATCGAGGCTAGCTAAAGTTCATCGAAATACGATCAGAAATCGATCCAAAGATAACAGTCTGATCGAGGGTGGCGTTGGATGGCCGCTTTCAGAGCTCGAGAAAATAAAGTTGGAAAGGGCGGTCAGTGCGGTTGCCAGTGCCGCCTTTGAGAAGTCTGACAAGGATCGGATTGCTGAGCTAGAAAATCAGCTACAGAATGCTCGTATGAAAGCGGGTCATTGGTTTCATCGTGTAATCGATATGAAGAGAGATCTTGAAAATCTCGGCGTCATGAAACAGAGGAATGAAACTCGCATCCAGCTTTTGACGGAAGAGAATAATCGTCTCAGGGCACTCAAGGTGGTTAATTGATACGCGTTACTGGTACGTCGGCGCCAGGAAAATTCTCTTAGCCTCTAACCCGTAACCGCTACGTCGGAGCAAGTCCTTGGGGTTGATCAGCGATGACAACATGGAAGTCTGTTCTCGCGATCTGTACTGCTTTTCATTCCTTTGGCGCTTGATGCCACAGCCGACGCAACGTTGATTCAGGCATTCCTAGCTGTTTCGCTGCCCCTGCTTGGGTAACTCCCTTCTCCCTCAGTGCCTGCACAGCCTGCCATTTTTCGCGTGCTGACAACACGTTGAGCGGCACCTTGCTGCCAGATTCAGGCGACAAGATTGCGTCAGATAAATCCAGAGCCTTTACCTCGGCAAGAGAGGTGAGAAGAATTTTCCTGGGCGTGCGATGAGTATCTCGAGAAGACGCCACCAACCCCGTGACACTTCGTCAAAGCTGAGGCAGGATTAGTGCGCCCAAGCACCATCGCACTCGTTCTACGAAGAGGGGCCTTGGAACACAAGGAGCGCTTATTTCCGCACCAGCTGTATTAAGTAAATGGAGTTCACATGGCTGTAAAACTGAAAAAATCTCAACTTCAAACCGATGTCTACGCCTACACGTGGACTCTAGATGATAACGATGCTCCTTTTGCAGGCCTGGAAGATCGTCGGCAGGTGGACAAGGATGAAGGCTACGAAGTCCTGTATTTCCTGGACAAACTGCTGAGCAAGCACGGTAAGGATAGTAATGCTGACGTGCATGTCGCAGAAGACGCACTTCATCACGAAGATCTGAGCAGCGTCACTGACCGAGTTAAGCTCACCGAACAGGTCGAAAAAATTCTGGGCTGGTAAACCGTGCTTCCTTGTAACACGGGGCATACCTGATGCCTTTGTACCTCGCAGCTTGATGGTGCTCACGGTATACCCGCTTTGGGCTTGCCCCCTGTCGGGGTTCGGCTGTCATAAACCAAACCCTGGCTTCGCTAGGTTTTGGCCCTTCGGGCTTCCATCCTCAAGCCTTTGGCCCATGTTGGGCCGGCGCGCTCCGCTTGCGCTTAGAATTTAGCTTGCAAGAAATCAGCAGGAGCGTCATGAGTCAGCGCGAGGCAGAAATGACCATGCAGTTCGGGCACCTGCCCATGTCTCTATGCTGTTGCGGCTGAAAGCCCCATAAGCTGTTGAGAGGCTATCTATTGCATGACCCATCGCGAGCCTGCAATTTATTAGCGCGAATGCATGGCAATCTAGGATCCATTTCTGCGATATTCCGTTCAAATCTAGATGCCTGCATCCTGACGACGTGGCAGAGGGTTAGACCTCTATCCGCCCGGCCAAAGGAATGCCGGTGCAAATGACACCCAAAACTGACGGAACGGTTTAGATAATGCCCAACGCTCCTCTTAGCGAATACGAAGCCGCAGCCCAAGTTGGGATATCCCCGACGCTTTTGCGCTTTTTTGCGTCCCGCAATGCAAAAAAAGGGGAAAAACGAAAACTGGCGGTCGCAAACAAAACAGACGACACCTATTATTTTGACGAGACAGAGCTTAAGGACTATGACACATGGCTCAGAAAACCTTGGCCCGCCGACAAGGGGAAAAGGCCATATCTACCTGCGCCGATAAGGGATGAGATCAAGCGAGAAGCGAACCTTGAGTGCGCCCTCTGTCACAAATCCGGCGAAGCAGGAGAGGCAGCTCACATTCGAGATGTAGCGACAAGCAAAAATAATCATCCCCACAATCTCATTTGGATGTGTGCAAACCATCACACGAAGCTAGACAACGGTAGCTTTGGGCCTAAAGGCGCTGATAACAAAGATATCCTTGCCCTTAAGCATGGCCTGCAGTTGTTCAGTAAGCATATCTGGCTCGGCCAAGCCCAAATCAGTAAACAGATTGCCGCCATGTTGACGCTCTGCGACGAGATGCAAAAACAGCTTGCGATTTCGCAGTCATCTGCTGCTGTTAAGGCGATTGAAGCCCTTGGCACTCGGGCCTTGACGCTCATACCGGAGCTCGCGTCTCACTCTAAAACTAAAGAAGTCAGGGCCACTCTCAGGAAGCTCACACTAAAGATCGCATCAGGCAAAGCCGCATCAGGGTTGACCACTGCTCAGAGATTGGTAGATGCGGTTTCATTCAAAGAAGAGTTTTTAGAGAAGAGTGGGCTAAAGCTCTGCCCGCTCTGTGAAGGCGCTAAAGCCCATAATGGTTACGATTGCCCACTCTGCCACGCAGACGGCAGCATTGATGCAGACCTAATCGTTGATCTTAGAGAATTTGAATTAATCACCTGCCAGCTATGCGAAGGAAGCGGTCGCCATGAAGCAGAGGACTGCCCGGTATGCCATGGCGAGCGTAAATTGGAGCGGCGCTTTGCTGATCAAACTGACTTTAGAGAGTATGAGTTTGTCGACTGCCCGCTATGCGAGGGTAGTGGAAGCTGGGAGGGTGAGGAATGCCGAGAATGTCGTGGGGAAAAACGCATGCCCAAGGGCTTGGCTGACCAGGTAGACCTCAGAGGCTACAAGTATGTTGACTGCCCACTTTGTGAAGGGAGTGGGTTATTCCATGGAGAGGAATGCCCAGAGTGCGGTGGTGAGCGGACGATGCTATCGAAGTATGCATATGAGGTTGATGTAACCAAATACGATGAGCGTGAGTGCCGACTGTGTAATGGCTCTTCGAATTATCATGGTGAGGATTGCCCAGCCTGCGGCGGTCAGGGTCATATGACTAGCGAGCAATCGGAGGCTACTGATTTCGCGAGTTTCGCGATGGTTAATTGCCCAAAATGCAAAGGACGCGGGCACATACACGGAGAGGATTGTCGTGTCTGTGGCGGGGGACGAAAAATCCAACGCCGCTTCGCTGAGAGATCCGACGATTACTGATGCCAGAGTTAATTGCTATCGGTGTGTCTCGCTACATCTCATAGCAGGGAGGCGATTGGATGTTACTGGCCGTCGTTGGGCTGAGATGATCGACCAAATGATTTATGCCAGGCGTGCTAATAGTCGCTTGGTATCTGCTTAGCTATGTACTAGCACCCGTTAGCATCTGCTGCTGTTTGACCTGCACCACCCCACTGACGCAATGATGCTGACGTTGAAGCGCCGTACCCCATCATGCCTTTCACACTCATTGACTCATCGCAGCATGTTCAACCCTGAAGCTTGTTCATTTCAACGATCTCGCCTCAAATCCAGCGCCACATCACCCATGACGCACTCCTTACCGCCACATCTTGTAACTAATGTAATGGCCAAATAATACCAAAAAGCCAGTTAGTGGCTACGCTCAGGAATTCCTCCGCGAGATGAGCGCACCATGACCAAGATTGAGGCAATGCCGGTAGTAGCTGACGACTTTGAGACCTGGCTGAATGCGCGCCCCAAGTGGTTGCAGACTGCGGCTCGAATGCTTATTGACTCGAAGCGGCAGCTGAACCAGGACGAAATCAAAGAGCTGTCCAGGCTTTGCAAGGTCGAAGCCAAGGGTGAGGCTGATACAGGATTTCTGAGCGTTACCCCCGGCACGTTATCGCAGGTCGCCAATAGACCCATGCTTCGGATTGAAGAGATCCTGGATGTGCATGGGTTGAACGCAATCAAGCCTGGCGCCAACCTCCCCTTCGGCAAGAGTAACCTGTCTGTTATCTACGGACAGAATGGAACCGGCAAAAGCGGGTTTGCAAGGTTGCTCAAGCAGATCTGCGGATCACGTTCCAAAGACGATATTCACGGAAATGTCTTCGATCCAGCACCGACTCCGTGTCGTGCACAGTTCAAGGTGTCAATCGACGGTAAGCCGGTTGATGTTCACTGGGACATTCCCAGTGGGCCTCACAAAGCTCTGCGGCATGCACAGGTGTTCGATACCAAGGCTGCTCAGCAGTACATGACCAGGACTGAGGCTTGCTATGAGCCAAGCCGGATGAAATTTGTATCCGCGCTGATCGCCACCGCAGATGCCGTTAGCGCGGAGCTTGCAAGAGAAAAGGCGTTGCTCAGCAAAGCACTACCCGCCATGGCTCAGAGCCTGAGTCAAACAGTCGAAGCGAAATGGCTTTCCGCCTTGAAAAGCACGACTGCGCCCGCGAGCATTGATAAGGAATGTCTGTATACCGACCAACTTGATCGGGAGCGTATAGAAAGCGAAGCCTTGCTTGCAGAGAAGGACATCGCCGGTCGTCTTTTGGCTATCAACAAAGAAAAAACGGCCCTGAAAAGTATCGAGACAGCGATGTCGACACTTCAGTTGGGCTTGAACGATGCGACGGCGGGTGAACTGGAAAACCTGAAGAATACCGCCGTCAAAGCGAGGAGCACCTGTGAAGAGGCAGCGGCAGCTATTTTCGGGAAAGCAGAGCTTGAGGGTGTTGGCTCAGCGACCTGGCAGAAAATGTGGGAGCAAGCACGTGCCTATTCCACCGGCACAGCCTACGTCGATATAGCGTTCCCTAACGTCTCAGCTGACTCACGTTGCGTACTTTGCCATCAAAGCCTCAGCGAGGACGCCAAAGCCCGACTGACAGGGTTTGAGAAGTTCGTGACCGACGGCCTCGAAACAACCGCCAAGACGGCTGAAAATGGTTTTGCTGATCGCAAAAAGCGGCTGCCAATTCTTCCCGGACAAGCTGACTGGATTGTCCACATGTCCACTCTAGATTTTGAAGAGGCCGATGGGGTCATTTGGCTTGGCCTGTTGAAAGCACGGTTTGATCAAATTGCACTGGGCAGCCCTGTAGGCACCCTGCAACCTTTCGACTGGTCGGGCATAAACGAGGCGGCAAAGACCAAGTCTGCAAAACTCATCGAAGAGGAGCTGAGCCTGTCGGCCTTGTTGAAAGATGAACATCGCCAAGCCGTGCAGAGCCGAGTTCAGCAACTCCAAGCCAAGCAGTGGCTCTCTCAAAACAAAGCGTCAATTGTTGCAGAAAGGGTTAGGTTGATCGCCGTTGCAGCGATAGATAAAGCTTCGCGCTCAGCCGCCACCAATGCCCTGACTACGAAGAAAAACGAGCTGGCGAAGACCGAGCTTGATGCCGGCTATCAATCTCGATTCCTGGATGAGTTGAAGCGCCTCGGCGGACACCGCCTTCCAATCGCGCCGCAAAGTAAATCCGGGGGCAAAGGCAAGATCACCTTCGGCTTGAACCTAGTGGGAGCAAATGGCACCCATGGCCTGGACTACATCTTGAGCGAAGGAGAGACTAGGATCGCTGCGCTGGCAGCGTTCCTTGCGGACACCACAGGCTCAAACCAACTGGCCCCGTTCATTTTTGATGACCCGATTTCTTCGCTGGATCAGGACTTTGAAGAAAAAGTAGTCGAGCGTCTCGTGGCCCTATCTCAGACGAGGCAGGTCATCATTTTCACTCACCGACTTTCTCTAGTAGCTCAGGTAGAAGCTGTTACCAAGAAGTGGGAGCAGACCCCTGGGATGCCCACCATCAAGCCAACGCTGACGTCACTTCAACGGTTAGCGAAAACTGCCGGCATTGTCGCGACTGCAAGCGCTCGAGACCTAAAGCCGGAAAGCGCGGTGCGCGGATTGATAGATAACACTATTACACGCCTCAAAAAGCATCTGGAGAAGGCTGAGGTCGAGGCGTATGAGTCGCTAGGCAAGAGCGCTTGCAGTGACTTCAGAATCATCGTGGAAAAGACGGTGGAGTACATCTTATTGGCAGATGTTGTAGGACGTTTCAGGCGTGCGATCAACACCCAGGGCAAACTGCACAAGGTCGCCAAGGTGACGAATGAGGACTGCCTATTCATTGATGACCTGATGACACGCTACTCAGTGTTTGAACATGCCCAGTCGGACGAGTTGCCCAGCAGCGCGCTCGTGCTGGATGTCTTTGAGGAAGACGTAACAGCGTTGCAAAAATGGCTAGCCGAGTTCTCCTCGAGAGCCAGCTAGCACGGCCCATTGAGCAAGGGTCAGAATCAAGCCGAGCGCTCTGATTTTGACCCTGGCCTAGTCCAGAGATCCCGCTGGATACATCCCGCCTGAAGCTCAAATGCCAACGTACTGCTGACCCTGTCATTCCTCTTCCTGGTGGCTCAGGAAATCAAAGGTTGTCAGAGTGTCGCAATTTAGGCAGTGGTACATACTCGATGCGTCTTGAAAGTGCATGCCGCAAAAGCTTCCGCAGAAAGGGCAGCATTCATCCCATTCCAGATCACCGCCCAGCTCCTGCGATGATTGGCAGCAGTGAAAATTTCAAGCAACTCCTGACAGAAATCGATTTGGTGGCTCCTAGCGACCTGACGGTTCTCATTACTGGAGAAACCGGAGTGGGAAAGGAGCTGGTTGCCCGCCGACTGCATGATCAGTCTGCTCGCGCTGACCGACCTTTGGTAAGCGTCAACTGCGCTGCTCTCCCTGAGCACCTGGTGGAAAGCGAGTTATTCGGACACGTGAAAGGCGCTTTCTCAGGAGCAACAGAAAATCGCTTAGGTAAATTTGAGATGGCCAACGGAGGAACTCTATTCCTCGATGAGATTGGGGAATTACCGTTGGCGGCACAAGCAAAGCTATTGAGAGTCCTGCAAGGTGGGCAGCTACAACGCGTAGGCTCGGACAGTAATCACCGAGTGGATATTCGCCTCATTGCCGCAACAAACAGGGTGCTTGCTGACGAAGTCCGTGAAGGACGGTTCCGTGCCGATCTGTATCACCGGCTGAGCGTTTATCCGCTTAGGGTGCCCTCTCTTAGAGAGCGAAAAGAAGACATTATGTTGCTCGCAGGAGCCTTTGCGGAGGAGAACCGATGGCGAGTCGGATTGCCCGCTCTTCGTTTCACTTCGCAGGCTCGCACCGCCATGCTTGACTACCATTGGCCGGGAAACATTAGGGAGCTGGAATACCTGCTTGCACGAGCAGTTTTGAAAGCTAAAAAGCGTACCTCTGCCATAGGCCGCGATGGCGTGATCTCACTTGAAATCCAGGATCTCGACCTCCCTGCATCAGAGTCTGCTCGACAATTAGAAGTGCGCGGAACTGAACAGTTTGCTATGCCGACAACTGTTGACTTCAAATCATCTGTCGACGCGTTCAAAAGGGAGCTTCTGGAATCGGCACTGAGACATCATTCCGGAAATCTGTCAGCTGCGGCCAGAAGCTTGGGGCTCGACCGAGCAAACCTGGCGCGGCTTGCTTCCCGCTTGGACATTCAACTTCGTGGGTAGCCTGGATGCCAACCTGAGTTGGCTGAGCGCTTCATATGCGAGAACCTCGCAAGGCTCGTGAACGCAGCTTTCTCGATAGCGCGTATGACCAAGGTCATCGGTCGGGCTTGGCGGGACTGGTCAGGTTCCTGTTTCCGCGAGCCTATGCGCCAAGGTATCGCTTTGCACACAAACACCGTCCACCATCTCTTTCATTTAGAAGAGCCAGGTCGAAAGAAGATACCGCAAGACCGATCAAATTCGTCAGCGATTCATTTGATAACGTTGCTTCGACTTCAAGGAGCACCGTAATGCTGAACATTGAAAGAGCACTTTGGTACATCGAGCTGGAGCTGGGATCCGACCTAGATCTCGGACGTGTTGCCCGCCATTGCAACATGTCTCCTTTTGCTCTTGCCCGTTTGTTTGCCCTATCGACGGGCTGGTCGGTGATGCGCTATGTCCGTGCGAGGCGTTTGAGCCAAGCTGCACTGAAGTTGCGGCAGGGATCGCCGGATATCCTAGATGTAGCGCTGACTGCTGGGTACGGTTCCCATGAGGCGTTTACGCGAGCCTTCACCGATCAGTTTGGGTTCAGCCCAAAACAGGTTCGTGCACACGAAGATGAATCCCTCTCACTGGTGGAGCCTTTACGTATGAAAGAGACTGAGGTGATAACACTTTCAGAACCGCGCTTTGAAACCAGAGCCGAGTTTTTCATTGCTGGTCTGGGTGGTCGCTTTACCATCGATAAGAACGAAGGCATCGTCAGCTTGTGGCAAGCGTTCGTGCCTCACATAGGACGAGTTCCAAACCAGGTAAACAGCTGGAATTATGGACTTTGCTGTAATCCTGGGGAGGACGGTAGCTTTGAGTACATTGCCGGCACCGAAGTCTCCCGCGTCGAAGGTCTTCCGTCAGCTTTTCGGTACTTCAAAGTTCCAACGCAAAACTATGCTGTATTCCGACACCTTGGGCACATCTCGACAATCCATAAAACATTTTTCACCATTTTCAATCACTGGATTCCTCAATCTGGTTATGAGCTTGCCGATGCCCCTGAGTTCGAACAGTACAGTTCCGATTTCGAACCGTCTAAAGGCAATGGTTACTTGGATGTATGGATACCGCTTTCCAGACCCAAGGCACCATAATCGTGGGATCGACCTGTAATTGTTGGAGCTGGGTAGGTGAGTATTCCAGACAGCTCCGCCAACCTCAGGCCTCGGATCGGGAAGGCAATGTGAGCAGGAGGATTACCAACTCTCAGACGTCGATATCTAACCACTGATCACCCCCGAGGGTGGCGCTGACAATCCAGATCAACCGGGATCAATGACGTAGTTCATGCAAATCGCTAACTGGTAAATCGCACCAGCGACGTAGGGCTTCACATCCTCCCGGACGTCTTCACACGACAGTTCTTCTGCGGACAAATGGCATAGCTGATCTATGTCGATGCCCATGGACGCTGCGGTGCTTAGCACAGCGATCAGAGCCTCTCTGGCTTCTCTTGCTTGAGAGTCCATAACGACGGTTCCTCCCTGTTCTACCTCAACATAGTCGCCAGTAGCGAAGGCATCGGATCGATTCGAAATAAACAGAATGCGCGTAATCGCAGTTGTCGATCTCTGCCTTAGCGAATTCGGATTTCACGATTTGTAACAATCCCCTAAGAGGCCAGCGCCCGTTGCGCGTTTGAAATTTGAGCCCCAACTGGTGCAGTTATAATGGCGACCCGGCGTGCCGTGCTGCCCGGCCCTTTACTGTTCACAACCAGAAATCGGCAGTGTCTTTTCGATACCCTCCACGCCAATCGCGGGCATCCCGTATTATTCGGGGCTTTGATATCCCAAACCGCGTCGTCACCATCAGCAACCTTGCTGTCGGTCAAGAGTCCAGCCTCCAGCGCCACCTCACAAGGAACGACCGTGAAATTTCCAGGAATACTTGCTGCATCGATTCTGCTCGTCGGCTGTACAAATAGCTCCACCGACCTGCTTACTGACTCAAGGAGTTTTGACGGTGAGATCCGCACAGATTTGAGTGCTGCGGCAGCGTACCGAAATCTTCGGGACGCTAGCCGCCTCTGCCTGGAGCACTCACCCATGGGCACCCCGGTAACCGTGGAGAGCGAGTTTGACTCAGAGATTCGTGAGGGTCGAATTACTCAACGGATGATCGCCCAAGGTGTGCGGCTGAACCTCTCGATAATCGACATCACAACAGTCTCTGGGGCATCGCAACTGATTAGGCTTTACACCCTAAAAGGACTGAGTGCCGTAGGCACGAAACGTCCTACCCTGGAGGGTGTGCAGAGATGGGTGACTGGAGATAAATCCTGTTGAGGGCCACAGCTTCAAGTCCCTGCTCCCTACACCAGAGTGCTATTTCTGATCGAGCGTTTCGAATAGGCAGTAGGGCAAGCAGCCGGTCAAAGCTTTGATTTTTAAATTCCCAAATCGTCCTCCAGCCTAGCCCCCTTCAACATAGGAGACAAAATGCGGACTGGTAGGGCCTTCAATAGTCCATAAGCCAGGGCCTCGGCATGAGTGGAATAGATCGCTAGCTGCTTAGGTTCAACTACCCTGTAAAGCACCACCGCGCCCACAGCAACTTGGGCAGTTCTCAAAATACTCAGGACATCGTCGCCAAGATAATCGCGATGTAGGTACTCAACAGTGCCAGTGCTGGGTGGACGTGCTGTGGGCCATAACTCAACTACCACTTGATGGAGGCCTACTGGGCCAAGGTGTTCCAGCGCGATCTTCCACAGCATCCCCTCCTGTGACAGTTTCAGGCGGGTGCTTGTCATGAAAAGGAATCCAACGGTATGAGGCTCTTTCTTGATTGCGAATTTTCCCAGCTCTCAGCAGCGGCGAAGCTTATATCGCTGGCATTGGTGGCAGAGGACGGGCGCGAATTCTACGTCGAATTGCTGGATGCGTGGAAAGTAGAATACTGTAGTGAGTTTGTGATCCGGATCGTCCTTCCACAGCTCTGGGCAGGAGCTCACGCGTTACCCGTGATAGAGGCCAGGAAGGCATTGCTCGACTTCCTCACATCTTTTGATGAGGTTCTGGAGATCATCACGGACGCGCCCCAGTACGATTGGGAGCTCTTTTGCGAGTTAGCCTACGACGAAGGCAAGTGGCCTCGGAATGTGCGTAATCACCCCACCGACGCAACCACCCTGGAGGCGATCAACGACGGAGCGCCGCTCCCCCATCACGCCCTCCTGGATGCCCGAATTATCGCCAGTATGTTCAGTCCTATAGCGTATTCACGTTTAGCAACGTGACCTCGAAGCTCAGCACGTCGAAGTATTCCCTAGGGAAAGCATCGTGGAGATTTTCAGTTGCTTAGTGCTAACCCAATTTCTCTAGAAAAGCTGCTGGCGGGTTTGTTTGATGCCTAACCCAGCAGAGCAAATTTGAGGACTCATCGGAAACCAATCATTAGCCTCACGGGTACTGTCAATATTCGCAAAACGTTCAAGCTGAAGCGTCGCCATGCGACGCAAGCCGCCCCCCCTTGGCTATTTATGCATCCTGGTCTTCATCGACGATCCGCTTCCAGTGACGATTGACAGTAGTGGGCGATAGACCGAGCTGCCCAGCAATCCGCGCCTGGGTCATTCCACCTATCTTCAATGCCCTAACGGCCTCCAGAGTCTCTGTGTCAGCAGGTTTTCCGCGAGTGCGCTGCACCAGCGCCCCATCAGCAAACTGATCAGCAAACAGCTCCAGACCTCCGTCTGACTCAAAGGCTCGGAGCTGCTTATGTGCGTTCTCTAAAAGGGAGGTATAGGGCGTTTCAAGCCGTGCTGACATGCACAAAGCCAAGAGCGCCAAAGGGTCAATTTCTAACGCCTCTGCCAGGCTCTCAAACTTTTCCAGCGTAATGCTGGTTTCGCCCCGCTCGAGAGCGCTGATCTTGGACTTGGCGCTAGCGTCGGAGAGCTGTTCGTAGCGGACGCGTCGGCTCAATCGGAGCGCTCGAAGTGCACCTGCTAAGGCAATTTTTAGATGCATGGCTTCGCCAAAATTCAGGATATAGCCACAGAGCGGGGTTTCCGATAAACATCAATATGGGGTATTATTGTGTATGAGAGATCTGAACCGTTTTGGCTCGCCATCACTTTGAGCCTACAAATGGGGTCTTCCAGCTGCGAGGGCCATCTCGATTTCTTACGTCATTAATTTACGAATATTGCTGAAAAGAGGTGGTTTGTGGACAGCACTATCGACGATGGCCTGCTAGGTGATCCTGGAATCAAGCTCGCTGGTTCTGAGTTGGCTCTGGATGAAGCCCTTTCCACGGCCAGAAAGCGCTACAAATGGATGCCCCTGTGCGCCGTCGAAGAGTGGATCATCTTGGATGCCATCATCACCGACGAAGAGCGAGCAAAGGTCGCCGCCTCTGGTCGTCAGCCAATGTTCATGTTTGCTCACAAAGTTGTGGATGACGAGCAGCGCCGTTTCGAGCCAGGTCATTGGGTGCGCTCAAGTATGGGCACCACCTTCGAAGAAGGCTTCCTGTTCGTCACACGTAACTCCGTCTACGTCTTGCTCGGGCCGGGACATCGCAAGTCTGCTTCTATCGAAGCGATATTTTCCCTTTTCTGATTACCAACCGGTTCTGCTGGGCAACTGACGTGCTCCAGCAGCTTGAGGCGATACATGTTCAGAACCATAGACAACGACCTGATAGGCGTCCCAGGGATGTTCGGTGAGGGCGTGTCCAATTGGCGTGGAGTATCAAGGCTTCTCCGAACGCCTTGGTATCACTTAACCCTTACCGTCAAAGACGAGGGTCGGCTCAGCGAGTGTGCGGTGATGATTGACGACACGCGCCAGCTTCAAGAAATGCTAGTGAGCCAAGGCTCCGATTTAGGTATCACCGAAATCATGGCTGTGACGCCGTCCTGGATGAATAAGACCGCAGGATGGCAAATGGAGCCGTTAATGAGGGTAACCGTGGGCGAGGACAGGACTGGTTCCGAGGTCTGCTTATTGGAGGTTGCTAAGGGAGCGGTGTATCACACCTCACACCAGCAAGACTTCAAGATCGAGGCGCTGGTCAACCTGAGGCCCGTCTTTCTCTCAAGCATGATTCGATCAGCCTGAAATTTACCAAGAATCCCCCACGATACCAGCGGCCTTGGTTCCGTGGTGAATTATTGGTCACACCATACAGCCCCTACTGGAGCGCAGATATGCTGGATACGATAGACGTCAATTTCCACGGAAAACGCCACACAGATTTCGATCTCAAACGAATTATTAAAGCCCAAGAACAAGGTTTTGATGTGCCAGTTACGGCGTATCTCTGCGGTGTATCGATCCTAGCGCGAGCTGGCATTGGCGTAGTGTTTGGCCACAACCGAAAAGACCAGTATGGGCGGTTTGGCGATGGTCATTTAATCCGCACTTCAGACGTTCAGAAAGTAGAGCGAGAAGGCAGATTCTGGGTGATGACAACGGTTAATTCGCGGTACGTGCTCGCTACGTTTCAGCGCGACAACGGGCGCGCGAGCCTGCGCGAATTCCTGCGAATTGCAAAGGGACAGCACCATTTCACGCCACGGATACTTCAATAACGGCTTGTTCGTTTTTGCCGTGAGCGAAGCCTCCTGAAAAACCTCGAGGTGTCTTCATGATCTTGAAAGCCGGGGAAATCATCTGCGTAGCTTCAGGTGTGTTTGAGCAGTACGACCGCGTCGGGCCGTTTGTTGCAACGCAGGACTTCGACTTGGATGTATTCGTTGAAAAGGTGATGTCGCCTACTGCTGAACAAGATGAGATATTTGCTCTGATGAGGGACATCCCAAGACTGCTCCTGGAACAAGGCCTGATCACCAAAGTGCCGTGTAAGAGCATTTATCTGGGCGCATGGGGTGAGTTCGATATTAGAGAAGAGAAAGACTATCTCTGACGCCGCTCGTAATTTCTCCTGCGCTCCCATCCCAGCGCTGTGTCCCAACGTTCGAATGTTCTCGCTGAATCATCTCTGGGAAGAGGTCATCATGAGCGAAGACATACGCGTCTTAGGTGCCCGCTTTGGGCTTGCCCCCCTGCCGGGGTACGGGTGTCGTAAACCAAACCCTGGCTTCGCCAGGTCTCGGCCCTTCGGGCGTCCATCCTCAAGCCTTTGGCCCTTCGTGGGCCGGCGCGCTCCGCTTGCACTCGATGCACAGTAACCGGTAGGAGTCGGCTGGATGTCGTTTCTTGCGCAAACCTGGAGCGGTGCTTACAGCTAAGAGCTACCTGTCGCGGAGGGCAGCTTTCGATCCACGGCAGGCGCTCCACGTTGTCCAGGAAGGCCGGGGCTATAAATCGTTGGGTTTTCCCTAACAAAATTAGGTGGGCCATTGAATTGGTTGTCGATGGTCGACGCTTGCAGTGGCATACTGCCACTCCACCTCTTCAAAGGACTTGAGCGATGCTGGTATATGCAAACAAATTTGGTTTTGAACCTGAATACGGTGTTGAGGAAGTATTCCAAGTAATCGCTACCTGGGCGGGACGGACTGCCAAAGCATTTGTTGATCATGAACGATTAATGCGTGGTACAAATTTTTCAGTCAACGGTTACTCGATTAGTTCGTGGTCTACTATCAATGAAGGCGGGCACGTCAGTCCCCCACTTTTATTTAATTTCCGTTTTGTGCATCAGGATGAAAAATTTAAAGGGCGACAGTGGATTACGGAAGTAGGTGTGCGTCAACGGGAAGGTAGTGAGGTAGTCGAGTGCACGGTTCTGCTAAAGACGGATGAGGTCAGTGCACGAGTGATTGCGCCGATTAAGGTTACAAGGCCGGGACTGGTCTCTTCACTTGTTGAAAGGTGCCGACCGGTTTCAGGAACACCCGGATTATTTCCTAAAAAGCTTAACTTAGACAACGCTTCTGCTTTTCTGGCTGAAGTAGGGGATGAGTCCCGCCTATATCCACTTGTTATTGTCAGTGCGAAGGACGGAGAGTACCCAGTTAATCCTGAGTCAATCAGAAAGCAGGTGTTAGGCCTTGCACACGTCGTGCTTATTCCCGAGGAAGAAGATACTTTTAAACTAGAGGAAGTGGTAGGGCGAAGGTATATGTCATTCTCAGGAGGGGTTAGGATAATATTTCCTTCTCGTAACTCTTCAACTGGTAGTTTTATAGAAACTGCACTGTTGCGTGCTGATGATTACCCCGAAAGTGGGCGTGATGCGGCAACGCTGTCCTCTGAAGTTCTAGCCTTGATAACACACAGAAGTAACGTGCCTTTACAGCGCGCGCATATTTCAAACGAGGCGGTTAGGTTTGAGGTTTTGAGGGGTAAGTTGGGGAATGCTGCCGCACAGGCGAGAACCGACACTAGCTCAGCAGAAATGAAGGTTTTCGCGGAGTTACTTGAGGCGGCAGATGAGGATTTAGCTTCGAAAGAAAGAGAGGTAGCGGAACTCGTTATAAAACTGGAGGGTTGCGAGGCAGATTTGTGGAAGTCTGAATCCAAAATCTCAAGCCTGAAACAGCAGATTGAGGGTCGTCAAGCTGCTGAAGACGATGACGGTGAGTTGCCGACAATATTTTTGTCTATCCGCGAAGCTAATCTCAATATTAAAAACGGATCAGCAGCGCTATTCGAAGTGCTCAGTTTAATAGGAGCCTTATATGCTGATCGAATCGTTGTATTGCAATCGGCATACTCTTCTGCCTCTGAATCAGATAAAGCTAGTTTCAAACATAGTGGTAAGGCGTACGAGCTTTTGGAGACTCTAGTTACCTCCTATTGGAAGGTAATGGCCGATGGTCAGGGGGATCAGCAAGCAAAGAGTGTATTCGGAAATTCGTTTACGGCTAACGAGGCCTCGCTTTCCAAGGAAGGTCGCAAACGAAGAACATTTGAGTACAGAGGCCAAAATATTTTTATGGACAGGCATCTTAAGTATGGCGTTAAAGACAGCATTGCTGAAACGTTAAGGATTCACTTTGACTGGTCGCCCTCAGAGAAAAAATTAATTATAGGTCATTGCGGAAAGCATCTGGACTTCTAATCAAGAATGGTAAAATACCTTGGTTTAATAAGGTGATTTACCGAAACTATCCATTCTATAAAACCTACGAGTGGATCGATGCTATCAAAAAAATCCTGGCCTTAGCGCCAGGCTTTTTTGAGAACTGTTCTTGCTCCTGCCAAGGTGTTTGGTGGATCGCTAGGCTCAGGGTTAGCACCCACTTTAGATCTGTTTATACCGGGTGTATAACCCGATACGGAAAATTCTTTAGCGCACGTTTGCTTAAGGCTATTTGCAGTCGGTCACGATGTTCCGATTGCTCTTAAAAATGGTGAGGTTTGTAAATCTCAGAGTCGAAGGCGGGTCGTTACAGGCGTGTATCCGACTGTTAGGCGCTCCTGCTGATTGCTCTTGGAGACTCAACCAGCGATATTCAAACCACCGACCACCGCGAAGGTGGTCGCTGAGAGTCCAGATCAACCGGGATCAACGACGTAATTCATGCAAACTGCTAGCTGATAGATCGCGCCAGATACGTAGGGCTTCACATCCTCCCGTACGTCTTCGCACGCCAGTTCTTCAGCAGATAGGTGACATAGCTGATCTATGTCGATACCCATTGACGCGGCGGTGCTGAGCACAGCGATCAGAGCCTCTCTGGCTTCTCTTGCTTGACTGTCCATAACGACGATTCCTCCCTGTTCTATCTCAACATAGTCGCCAGTAGCGAAGGCATCGGATCGATTCGAAATAAACAGAATGCGCGTAATCGCAGTTGCTGTTCTCTGGTTTAGCTGATTCGGATTTCACGATTTGCGAACACCATGCAAACCCATGGTGCCCATTGATCAATAAGCCAAGCTTCTGGCCATCCTCACTATGCTTTCCTGTATCCAGTGCTCCACCATGGGTGGTGTAGCAGGGATGAAAAGTCGTGACTCACTGACGAGCTTTTCATGACGCATTGGCATCGTGTAGCTGCTAGGTGCAGTCGCCGGCGGCTCCTCTATCTTCGCCATGTCCAAATTCTTCAACGTAACGCGATACCAGCCGCTGTTGAATGCGGCCACCTCGAAGCAGGACATGATCAGCTTGGCAAGGTTGGTCGGGGATATGAAGTAGAGACCTGCTGAACGCCCCTCGACCGGCACGCTTGCATCCGTCTCCAAGAGGATGAGTCCATCGTCGAAAACACGCCAAGATGTGTCTCCTGACTTCAAACCTGTGAACGACCTGTCATCCCACTCTTCATAGCCTTGCTTGAACTTTGCCAAGCCCAAGTTATGAAAACTTTGGAAAATCTCATCCCGGCCCTGGGCCGCCCTGTGCACAGCATGCTGCTCAACTGGCTGTGGCAAAAACGCGAACTCGAGTTGAGGCGCGTAAGAGTGTGAGTGTCCACCGTAGGATCGAGAGTTAGATGCCTCTGCGATGCGCTCGTGAAAAGCTTTCTCGGGAAGCGAGTTTTTGGATTTCTCCATCCTGCTCAGGCCTTGGACAATAGCCTTTAACAACTCTTGGGTATCAGAGAATGAGGCTCTAAAAAAGCCTAGTTTGTAGTCAGATACCTCGTTTACGAACACAGACTGCTTTGCGTCAAAGTCGGTCTGCTGGATGAAGACCAGAATCGGTTTACGCTTGCTTACTGCCTGGTGAAATTCCTGTTGCGTCACCGAGAGACCCGGCTGGGATTCGTAGCCGTAGTTGGCGCCCAAGATGAGGACATAGACATCGCACTGATCAACCTCTGTCAGGCACGCTTGCTCCGAGGAATAGGTGCGTGCCCCAAAGTGCTCGCTCATGATCGGCTTCATATCCAGCGTTTCTACAGCGTCCTTGGCGGCTGTCCTGAAATGCTCAAATCCCTTTACTACCGAGCTAATGAAAACCTTCATCTGTCCATCCCGTAATGCTTGCTTCTGTGTCGATTTGACTGCTGCCTGCAGGGATTGTTTCAGCTCGACTGATTAAGAGAAGAGACGCTTTCTGGCAGCGGGAATAAGCAGTTAAGGCGGTCATTCTTTGCAGTAGCCCATACGTGCCCTAAAACTTGCGTCAGGGTGGCGCTTTGCTTGCTGGAGGTAACTGTTAGCAGCCGCTCATGTAGAGAGAGGTTCCCAGCGCTCGAAATGTCTCAGCGCACTCAGCTCACCGATCAGATCCTTTGCCTTTGACAATCGCTCCGACATGGCTCGCTTCTGTTCAGGTGCAAGAGCTTCCAAGGAACGTTCGACGTCATCAAAGAATGCTTGAATGCTGTTCACTTTGGCCCAGTTCTGAATAACGTTTTCCAATTGCTCGCGACTATCCTGGATCGCTTTGAGCCTACGTTTCTCCTCATCGCGTCGCCGACTTTCCTGCCACTCCATCTCCCACAGTTGTCGCTCGCGATCACTTCGCTCTTGCTCCGCTTCGACCTTCTGGGCTAGTGCCGGAGCTTGATCAATCATGAGCTTTAGAATGCTGGGGATTATTTTGACAAGATCGCCGGTTTTTTCCTCAATACAACGATGAATCCACTCAACGCCATAGTAGGGTGAGTAAACCTGAAGACACAGCCGACCTGTTGGCATGTCAGCGCTCATAACCCAACCATCGCGAAAAGGGGATTGGCGTTTAGCAGAGTCCAATGAACCTAAGCGAACGTAGCGTTTGTCCACGTGCTTAACGTGCACATATTCGCTGACCTCATAGATGGTCAACCCGAAGGTCACCGCTCCTATGTAGACAAGGGTGGCACGATCTGGCTGCCAGAGAGGTGGGTGAACATAGCGCTTTGAGGGTTGCTCTCTATGATCCACTTCATTCCTTACCGCATAAGCGCCAGGAGCACCGACTGTAACTGTCAGCCCTTTGCTAAGCAGTGCTAGATAAAGTTGATTGGCCACATCAACCGCGTGGGCTACACCCGTACGGCTCACGATCAGGTCAGCCATGGCGCGCTTCGCCGGCTTCAAATATCCGTTCTCGCCTTCTTTAGCCTTTTTGAAGTGCTCTTCTATGCCTATCAAGGCAGGATGTCTATCCGGCAGAACTGGCCGAGAACGTCCGCGTCTACTCATCGACTTAGCAGGCGTTTTTTGAGAGGGCTTCGCGACTCGAACCGGAGCGCCATTGCGACTCCAAGCATCGCGGTCACCCGGGTTTGCTGGAGGCAGAGAAGGGCGGGTTCGACCTTTGCCCACTGCGACTTGGGCCCAGTACCCTACTGGTGGTCGGGGAACATTTAGGTCGGTAAATACCCGTGCCAGGTAGCTGGAAGAGACCCCGTATTGAGCTGCTATTTTGGTCATTGGTTTTGACCAAGCTTGCTCATACAGCTCCTCTCTGGAGACGATGTCCTTGGAGGAGTCTTCTACTGAAGAGGATGCTGCTGAGGCGTCTTCCATGTTCGTAAGCCCTGATAGATTGCAGCTTGGAAACTGTAACCAGTTGGGTGGAGTTTCAGGTTACGGCATCAATGTGAACTACCTAGCTCCTTTGGGGCCAAGACCTCCAAAATCACTTGCAGTTTCCGGCCTTCCGATATCCCGCCGATTGAGCTGCGGATTCTGACTCAAAGGCTATCTGATTTTTTGCTGATACCTTTTCGTAACTTGGGCAACCTTCAGGCAGATGATACACGTGGCTTTTGCTATTCCCGATGATGTCCCCGGCAGGCGTCGACCGACCTGTTGTGGTTGGCTTTGGCGATGGCAGCGCCTTTGCCGGAAGGGAGCTGACGATGCCGTCACCCAAGGTCTTGTAACCTTGAGTCCAAATACGGTCTTTGGTCACGAAGGGGTTCGGATGCCCCATGATAGCTGCGATGCGTTTGTTTCGTTCTTTCTCCCAAGCCGTCGCCGGAAACTGCTTGTCCCATGCCATCAGGAGCTGTTGCTGCTGCCGAGACATGCTCAAACTATACCTGTCGAACATGTAGAAGGTTGTCCGCGCTACTAGGCCTTTTACCTCGTCACGTGGCTCAGCAGCGCGCTGTTCGAAATCTACTTTGGTTTTACACTGGCCGTACTGTGGTGCTACACCGGAGGCCATTCCGTAGTTGAAATTGCTACGGTCTCCATTGACCTCGCCAACGGCGGGGTAGAGGTTGAATAGATCTGCTTCCATTGCCTGGAATACCGGGTCATCACTCACGCAATGTTCACGACCGCCGTTCTGCCAGCATTGCCGTTGGTGTCCAAATGTCCAAGCTGGAACGATGTGTTCCCATTCAGTCCGCTCGGCTCGGGTTTCTTGCTTGCGAGCTTGAAGTCCGCAGGATTCGGCGTTGATACGACCGCCGGACTTACCAACCCACTCCCATTTGCAACCGCAGTACAAATCTCCCTGAGCACTATTAGCCTGGTCGAGATAGACCTTCTGCTTAGCTACGACTTTAGCTTCAGAGAATGTAGATGGAGGTGCTGAGAGGGCGGGATCAGTGACAGAGATGAGTAGCGCTAGAACGTAAAACAGCTTTTTCATTGGTGAGCGTATTCAAAATCTTGGGGGCATATATTGTACGCAGGATCCCAAGCTCACGTGATATGTCAGAAGTTTGTCGTTGGGAATTTTTTATGGGCAGCGTTTGCGCATATCTATTTCAGCCCGCACTCCTTCGTAACAGTCTCAACGATGAGAGAGGAGGGTGATTGACCTGTCTTCATATCTAAGACCTCAAGGGAACAGCTGGATTTTTGAGCCGAATGGGTAACCTGATAGGTCGCTCCAGCCTCAGGGATGAAGCTACTGATGTTCACGCAGCCCATGAGAAGTTGAGGCTCGTCGGCAGCCGCACGTTGTATGCCTCCAGAGCTAAGTGCTTGTAGATAGATGCGTTTGTTAGGCTCGATTAAAAAACGGTTTTTTGCCGCATCGGACTTTGAAATCCCCCCCAGCACACCGCCGTTTTCTGCTTTTAGGCATTTGGCATTGTAGTAGGCCCAGTAGCCTTGAAAGCCCCCCGATATCAGCTCATTGCTGCCCCATTTGGCGTCAAGCGTCGCGTGGGGTGCAGCTACCGACGGCTGTTGGTAATGACCAACGCAGCCGACTAGCAGGGAAGCAAACGAAATTAATAAGATCTTATTGATAGCAAACCAAGTGATGAAGTCGGGGCCGGCATGATCCGATGCTCCTATTATTGCATCGGCACGAGAGGCTTACAGTGTCGGGTTTTGTCTGTGGAGAAATCGCGAATTGCTTTAGAAGTTATCCCCCCAGTTACACAACTTGCTTTCTGCCAGGGGCGCCGCTGCAGCCTCATTTGTTCCCACTAGCATTCGCTTGAGCGTGACCGCGCAACGATACCGCCCGGCGGCTTCAAGCTCGTAATCGGCTCCAGCCTCGGGCACGAAGCTAAACATGTTGTAGCAACGATCTCCAATGTAATGGAACGCTATGGGCTGCCCTGCAGGTACCTGAAGCTCGCTCATTACTGTCGACGATGATTGAGCAGCGGTAGGAGACATGCCCAGACTTTCCCCATTGCGGTTAGCGTAACCATCCCGTGCGACGACCATCACACCCGCGCCAGGAAGGCGGAAGTTGACGCAATCCGATTTGGGAACGCCTCTAACCATGCCATCGCTGATAACCCTCAGGCGTGCAGTCTCGGCACTACTCGGCATTGTGTAGGGCGTGGAAAAAGAGCGGACATCTGTCAACGCTCCACATCCGGACAGTAAAGATAGGAAGCTGCAGCAGAAAAGAAAGTTTAAAGGGGGTGTGGATGTAATCATTAGCATGCTCCCTGCGGTTAATTCTTCCGGGCTAATTGGTGCGCTGTGTCGACATTAGCGACAGTGAGACCGCAAATGCGATGTTTAGATCCCTGTAGCCCAACGTATTGGCTTACTGTTGAGCAGGATTACGAGCGCAAAACTCACTCTGTAAGAGGCTTCGGGTCAGCATCCGTACGGGGATGTTTAACCCGGACGAAGCTAAGTATGCCAATGGCGCCATGGTTGAATTGCCATATCCCACGAATGATGTGCGGCTGATGACTAAGGCTGCCACAGAGGCGGTCAATCGCCTGTTCCGTCCAGGCTTCAAATACAGCAAGGCGGAAGTGCTGCTGATGGATCTTCGTCAACCTAGTGAATTCACAGATGACTTGTTCGCTCATTCGCAGCCCGCAGCAGCCGACAAAGTCATGAGCGTTCTCGATGAGATTAATCTTCGATGGGGACGCGGGACGCTCCGAGCAGCAAGCGTACCGGAGGCGCCTAGCTGGGCTATGCGACGCGACCTCATGAGCAGCAGCTTCACGACAAAAATCGATCAGCTTTGGACAGTAAAGGCGAAATGATTGAGCCCTACCTTCAGAAACCCTGCGCCAGCACAAACGGCTGGCTGCACTCCCAGGCATTCTCAAAATCGATTTAAGAGCCGCCATTGGCTTTGAATGGATGCTTCGTTACCCGTCGAACACGGAAGAGAAATCAAGATGACAACACCTGCTACAAACGCACAGATGGTAAGCGACCTTGTCGGGATCAGCTCTGACCTTAAATGGTCATCAGTGGAGCTTTCGCGAATCGCTGACCGCCTTGAAGCTGCTGGAAACTCAGCTGATGCCCAAGCAATACTTCGTATGATCCAAGTTTTCCAAGACGGTGAAAAGCGCTTGGCGCTGATAGCCAACAAGGTGAAATCCGACGCAGTGGGCTGCCCATCTGGGGAGCGGCTTTACGTCGAGCTGTAATGGGCGGTAGATGGGCTTTTGAGAGCTAAGGATAGCCAGTCAAAGCGCTCAACCGTGAGATGGCTGAGGTTGTACAGGCCGCATACGGAACAATAAGCTCAGGCTTCATTCCCTGCGAGATATCCCGCCAGCTTTCACCTCAAGTCAGAGTTCTGGGGGCAGCAGCTGATAATCAGTCTTGTAGGGGGCCGTGCATTACCTGTGTGTATCCAGGATGCACACAGGTAACTGAAGAGGCGTATGCATCTAGAATGCATCCCACTCCGTGTCGCCTTGTTTCGACTCAGTGACCTGGGCATTCTTAATCAAATAGGTGCCTAAAGACGCACAGAGTCCCACGATGAGCTCTGCTTCATTGAACGAAGGCTCTCGTCCTTCTCGTATGTGACGACCATTTTCAGATGCATATCCCCAAGCCTTGACTACGGCTTGATCGAGCGGCGCTGGAATGATGGTGCCGTGCCTTTTCATGATGTCGCCAAGGTTAGCCTTAACGTCCCCAGTCACCTGCCGGGCGACGCACTCTAGCGATGCCATGGCGTGCTGAATGGCGCCTGTTGGATCTGGATTCGGACGGCGTGAAAGGTCACCTATAGCTTCGTGTAACTCTTTGCTGGCGGTGACATGGCCATAGTCATGCTCAGTTTTCCGAGCTTGGCGCACAATGACTTCAAATGACTCGGGCCCACGGATTTCAACACGGCCATCCGCTACCTGCCACCCGATGCCGTTTTCGACGAAATATTCATTCAGTTCCGTGTGGAAATGCTCATAGACGTCGGCGCTGTAACTACGCTCACCTAGATGATGCTGAATACGCTCGATAACGTCGTAGACCTTGTACCATTTGCAGTCACTCAGTAGACCGTTGACCTCCCAATCTACGTTGGGAAACTCACTCCAATTATTCTGGTCAGGCTGTTTTTTTAGCGCCCTGCACAGGATGGCTCGCAAGTCACTCGGTTTCAATCCGCATTCATAACAGAGCTGAACCAGATAGCCTCGCAGCTCCTCGGGCGCGTCCTCCCTGACTGTGATCTCGGCTTCAACAGCGTTAGCGAATCCGTTGCGCTTAGAAAATGAGTCCTTCATAGACAACTACTCCATCGTACCCGTGTCCTGGCAAGCTACGTTCAATCCTATTATCTGTCCACCAAGCTGGTCGCTTTAGCGGAGATACAATCTAGAGTGCCTGGACGTAGGTGATGAGAGGTGACCAGAACAAGATCATCACCTACCATGTGACGTATTGCGTCATCAAAACCCATAGGAAATCGAATGTCCCGTCTAGCTGAATACCGAAAACTCGAACAACAGCTCGCTGCCCAGCTCGCCGAGTTGGATGCCATGAAAAATGACTCTGGCTTGAAAGCAGAAATGGAGTTTGAGACCAAACTGCGTGGCTTGCTTGCTGAGTACGGCTACAGCCTCCGTGACGTGATTAGCCTGCTTGATCCTGCAGCTGCTAAACGTGCCAAATCTGCTCCCTCGGCTGCGCCAGAGAAGGGCACCCGCAAGGCGCGTGCGCTCAAGGTCTACAAGAATCCGCACAGCGGTGAGATTGTTGAGACCAAAGGTGGTAATCACAAGCTGCTTAAGGCTTGGAAAAATGAGCATGGTTCGGATGTCGTAGAGTCTTGGCTTTCGAAGTGAATTACAGTTAGCAGACGCAAAGGCCCTCAATGAGGGCCTTTTTTTTGCAGTCCGCCTTGCCATGTCAACGCCTCGTACTAGCTAAAGATCCCACCTACTCGGTACCTAGGCCCCTATTGATACACGGATACAGGTAAAGCTTTGTTGTTTCCAGCCGAAACATCCCGAATGGAGAAAATACCGGCTAGGGCAAGCTACTACTGAACCATCTTGGGCTCTATCAGACGTCGGCTTCATAGAACGTTCGCCCTGGGTAGCTTTAAACAACATCTTCAAGCCCTGAGGCCTGCCATGCTTAGAAATGCTCCTTTGAGTACAAAGCT
>Ga0247730_1000464_pt1 | contig 29781 bp, 25 predicted proteins | sample UWRJL073202C2_FD_180959 | JGI IMG/M metagenome (GOLD analysis project Ga0247730, IMG submission 180959) | Plant litter microbial communities from Arlington Agricultural Research Station in Wisconsin, United States - UWRJ-L073-202C-2 | ecosystem: Environmental > Terrestrial > Plant litter >... | reverse complement strand
CAAGGGCGATCGTAGGCGGTCGGACCCCGACTCGATAACCTGACACGAGCGCGCCCTCGTAGCTCAGTCGGATAGAGCGACCGCCTCCTAAGCGGTAGGCCACAGGTTCGATTCCTGTCGAGGGCACAACAACATATTCACTGCAATAACATCATATTTCAGAGTTCGTGGACTCGGACCTTTTCGGTCCGTGCCCTCAACGTGCCCAGACGGTCCACGCTGGACTGCCTGCGATAGCGGCACCGAGCAGCTAGTGCCAGTTCCGCAATCACGGTGCGAGACGACCCGGGGAAGGGCCCCTTGCTGTGCCGCCTCGCGGTCGCCTTCATGGCAGCGAGAAGCGATGCTCCCACTATCGAACGGGGCCGTAAACTTTGAGGGCACTGGCGACGATCATCTCGGCCGCGTTGAGGCGGCGAATTTCGGCGTCGTCCTCGTGCGAGACGCGAAGACTACAGTTGCGTTAAGCGATTCCTGTCCCTGCATCGCGGAACTCTGTCACTGTGGGGCTAACACCGAAGGGGACGACTTTGAACAGCGAGTCGCCGGAACTGGATCCCGCTGCCGAGCGTTACACGCCTGAGGAGGTAGATTCAGAAAATGAGCGAGCTTCAGATCCCACGACATCGGGGGCACAGAATACTGGTGGAGCCCCACAGCAAAAGCCGTTTTCTACGCCACGCGGCGAAATCGATGTTCGACCTAACGGGCAAGAAGACCTTCGTGATGGTCAAGAACGAACTGCCCGACCCGGGTCCCCGGAAGAGTCTCTCGCAGGTCGCAATCAACGTGACAAAGAGCATGACACCGCCGCAGAACAACAGCTTCTCCACCATCGCGACTCTGATCGATTCGAGGGACCGCCGACTGAAGTAGAAGACACCGCTGAACGGGTTCTTAACTTGGTCTGGGCAAAAATCGAGAATCAGCAGCACCTACACCTTCCCGTCTCAATCCCCGAGGGTAAAGCTCTCCAAGAGCTGAAGCAGCAGGATCGCAAGGCTTACAAGTTCTGGTTCCGGGAGATCAAGCGGCAGGCCGCACACGAACGCTGGATGGAGAAGGCCCCGTTTCGCACACCTGCTCGCCTTGCCCGAACTGGTCAATTCTTCGGACTCGCCGCCGTCGCCGTCATGGCCGTCCTAGTTGCCTATGTCGCATACCTCGATCATCCATGGCTAGCAGGGGTGCTTGGTGTTCTCGACTTTGTCGGGCTCGCCGCGATCTTCGCGAATACCGACGACCCGCACTAACGACTGAACGCGCGCTCCTGCCCCTCAACCGCCGCTGGTGTCATGCGATTAGGTGACCGAAGACAACGAGATGGGCGCCGGCGATATCCGAGAGTGGGCCCTCGCCGCCACCCAGTTATGGGGTTGTTGCGCTGCAGCGGGGTCATGATCGAACGCCGACGCGCAGGCCGAACACGCTTCGCGAGGTCCCCGACGCAGCGGGTCCGGGATTGGTTACCTAATAGGCGACGCTGACAGGTTGGCTCGTCGGTCGCTGTAGGGGCCAATACGAAGTCCTGTTTGCGGGTGCTCGAAAGTTGAACGTGGATCTTGCCAAGCAACACGCACAGCTCGCTGCCGCCACTGGGCTCTGGTCGCGGTTGGAGATTCGCATCGCCGGGTGACGCTCTAAACGCTGGGACGGCCGAACACCGAAACCCGCCGAAATCTTCGCGCGACCGCCTCAAGCATCGTTCAATGCTCGACGAGGCGATCGAACTGGCGGGACGTAGCACGAACCTAGACTTCGCGCCGTGAACCTCACGACGACTACCCGGCAGAAGCCGCCTCACCACCGCGGCGGGTACACGCTCAAGTCGCGTGCGCTCGAAGGCACTGCCGATACCTACGACCAGGCCTACGCAAATCTGGTCGACTATGTATCCGTCGGCTGGTCACCGCTCTTCGTCCGAACGCTCTAAGCAGCCCATGTTCGACACATTAAACGACCAATACGGGTGGGACTCGGTTAACCGGGTCGTCGTCCTGCGCGAGGAAGGCTCTGGCCCCGTCGACGTCCGCCCCGTACCGAGTCGACGTTCAAGCCGCGAGGGTCGCCGCTAGGTGCGAACTCATGACCACTGTCACAGTTCACTCCGCCAATGCTCGGCCGGGCGTGACCGACGTCTGGATCCGCTCCATGAGCAGACGTGAGACGTGGACCACACCGATGAATTTCGTACCACCCGCCTCGGATCTGTGAATTTCCTGAGAGGATGTCCGCACTACGTCATCGGGGGATGTCATGATTTCTGGTTGGTTCTCGTCGCGCGCTCGTTCGCGTCGCCTATTCGCGTGTGTTGCGCAGCTGACGTCGCTGCTGATGGTGGTAGGCACTATGTCTGGTGTTGCAGCGGCGAAGAACGCCGACGAGCAGCCGAAGGCGTCGGCTGCGCCTGGCGCAGAGTTTGCTGACGACTCTGACGGTGACGGGGACCTGGACCGTCCGGACTCTGTGTCTGCTTCATTCACAGCTCGTGCTCTGAAGAAGCGGGTGGAGGACCTTTCGCGACGAACAGAGACGACGCGCACGTTCGCGAACGCCGATGGCACCTGGACAGACGAGCAGACTCAGGGAGTGGCACGCGTCCAGTCCGGCGATGGAACCTGGCAGGACGTCGACTACGACCTCGCGCTCCAGCCGGACGGTTCGTGGACGCCGAAGGTCTCCCCGGTCGACGTGACAATCAGCAATGGGTCTTCCCATGAAGCTGCCCGAGTGACCTTCGAGGATGACCAGTCGCTCGCAGTGACCTGGCCCCAACCTCTGCCTGAACCGACCGTTGACGGCGGAGTCGCGACTTACAAGATCTCGGACTCCACAGACCTCGTTGTGACGACTACGTCCCGCGGCGTCAACACTCACATCCGCCTCAACAGTCCGCCAACAGAGAACGATCCCGTCTTCGAGCTTGGCTTGCGAACTGATGACCTGGACGTCAAGGAGTCGGGCGCCGGCTACAAACTGGTCGATGACGACGGCAAGACCATCGGAGGAACCTCGAACCTGGTCGCCTGGGACGCCAAGACCGACGAGTCCGGGTCTCCGCTCGAGGTGGTCCCGCTCGAATCGAACCTGGAAGAGACTGGGTCTGCCGGTGATGTCACCAACCATTCCCTCGAACTCACGACACCAAGCGGCTACCTGAACGACCCCACCACCGAGTACCCGGTGATCATCGATCCCGACCTCGGAACCATCGAGCGCCTGCGTGACACGTACGTGCGCAACGGGGATGGAAACCACCAGTACGAGAGCAACCTCGCGGTCGGCAAGATCTCCGGAGAATCCAACCTGAACGAGGCCCGGGCCTACCTGAAGTTCCACACCGGCAATTACCTCCCCGGCCAGCAGATCATCCGCGCCGAGATGAGACTGTGGCAGTTCTACGCGGGCACCTGCTCTAACGCTGCGATGGAAATCTGGTCGATCAGCCAGGCATGGACCGGTGGTATGACGTGGTCCACGCAGCCTCCCCTCGGGCCGGCGGCCTTCGCGATCGGTGAGAACCACGGGGCCAATGGATGCGGCGATGACTGGACCCGGGCTGACATGACCGGCATTGTGGCGGGTTGGGCGAACGGCTCCCTCCCCAACGAAGGAATCAACCTGCGAGTCCCGGGAGCGAACGCCAACACGGCGACCTACGGGCGTCGGTTCTGCTCGATGGACACCGTGTCAGGAACCATCTGCAACACGGCCGACCACATGCCCAAGCTTTCGGTGACATACAACCGCACCCCCTATGCCCCGTCAGCGGTCAGCATCGAGGGCGGGTCCAGCAACGGAAGCACAATGCTGACCAACGAGGTGCGGCCGCGGTTGAACGCCCAGATCTCGGACCCGGACGGCGACGCGACGCGAGCGCTGTTCAACGTCGCCAACAGCGGCGGAACGGTGTGGCAGGGATGGACGAGCTACGGCGACACCAACCGCGTTGCGGGCCTGCAGGTACCAGTGGACCTGAGCGATGGCACCTACACCGTCAAGGCGTTGACCAACGACGGAAACCAGGACTCTCCCTGGGGTCCTTCCAAGACACTCGTCGTGGACCACACAGCCCCTGCACTCCCGACTGTCTCCTGCACGAACGTGGTCTCGGGTCAGTGGTACAGCGACCGACCAACCCCCCAAACGACCTGCACGGTCAACGGCCCTGCCGACACCAAGAGGTTCGACTGGGAACTGAACAACAAGGTCCAGCCCTTCATCACCACCTCTGACGGGTCCGAGACTCTCGGCACGTTCGACGTGCCCACCAACGGCGTGTTCGGAATCAGCGTGAAAGCGGTCGACGCCGCCGGCAACCTGTCAGCTCCGGGGAAGTTCGGATTCGGCTCTGGCGACGCAGGCATGATCACACCGATCGATGGAGAACGAACCTCCTCAACCGTGCTGGTGGAGGCACAGGGACCTTCGAACCTCAGTTCGGCACGCATCGAGCACCGGCCCGCAGGATCCGATGCAGCTCCGTGGGTGACTGCGGCGAAGGTCAGTCCGCTCGGCAGCAGCTTCCCCTGGCTCGGAACCGTCACCGACGCAGCCAACAACTCTGTCACGACCGGCAAGCTGGTCTGGGACATCTCCGCCGAAAGCGGCATCACGAAACCATCCGTGCGAGAAACCCGCGTGTGCTTCACGTTCGCCGGCGGAGACAAATGCACGCCGTCACGGACCGTGACCGTCGTACCAACTGCTTTCGGAAGCTCATTCCCGACCGACGAAGTCGGTCCAGGACAGGTGGCGCTGTTCACCGGCGAGTTCCAGGTCACCGAATCTGACGTCGAAGTACCCGCGTACGACGGGACACTGTCCTTGGGCCGGTCACACCGCTCCTACGCGGGCGACACATCGCCTGCCGCCGGCGTGTTCGGACCCGGATGGGTCGCCGCACTTCAAGGACCAGAAGCAGGTGCGGGCTCGGTCGACGTGATTGACAGAACCGCGACGGAGGCGTCGATCACGCTGGTGAACCCCGATGGCAGCTCAGCCACCTACACCAGTGAGCAGGAGTACGCGAGCCCCCAGCTTCCCGACTACTACATCGGAAACGCTGAGACCAAGACCGAGAACAACCTCCTCGAGCTCGTGGACGGGCCGACGAAAAAGTTGGTGTTGTCGGAAGACGACGGGACCGAGACCACCTGGACCCATCTGGGGTCGGGCAAGTGGGTAGTTGAGAAGGTCGTCGAGCCGCAGAACAACGGCACCACCACCTACACCCACGACGCTGCAGGCCTCGTGACCGGTATCTACGCGCCCACACCCAGCGGTGTCACCTGCAACGCGACAGCACAGACGGCCGGATGCCGTGCACTGTGGCTCACCTACACGACCATCAACGGCAAAACCCGCCTCGACAAGATCGACCTGCGGATCTGGGACCCCAAGCCCACCGCAGCCGGTCTGCCGGGGTCGACCGCCGGGATGACGACCACCACGGTCCAGCGCTACGAATACAACACCGACGCCGACACGACGTTGAAGGCCGCGTGGGATCCCCGCATGGACGGCACCAGCGGTCCGCTCAAGACGACCTACGAGTACGCCAAGATCGGCTCGAAGACCGTCCTGACCAAGGCCACCCCGCCTGGCGAGACCCCGTGGCGGTTCGAGTACAACACGACCACTAGCAGCGCCGACTACGGCAAGCTCGTCAACGTCCGCCGCGATCAGCCCGCCGGAATGTCCGGCGAGGCGGTGTGGACTGTGCAGTACGGGACGCCCTTGTCAGGCACGGGGCTGCCCGACCTGACTCCATCATCCGTCGCGACCTGGGGCCAGGTCACAGCGCCTGTCGGCGCCTCAACGGTTTACGGCCCCGACGCTTCCGGAACCAGCGACAAGACATACGGAAGCATGTCGTACTTCGATGTTGAGGGCCGCACCACCAACACCGCCGAGTACGGCGCAGGCGCATGGCAAATCGACTCATCGGTCTACGACGCCAAGGGCAACGTCGTCTGGGCCCTGGACGCCGGCGCCCGTAGCAACGCCCTGGGGTACGGTGCCGCATCGGCGGCGATCGGCAACAACCTAGCCACCCTCACCATCTACAACGAAGAAGCACCAGGCATCCCGGCGGGCACCCGCGTCGAGAAATCATATGGCCCGACCCGGCCTGTCGTGCTGGAGAACGGCTCTACGATCTACGGCCGCGCCTTCACGACGACGACGTACGACGACGAGGCGGCCACCGCCCTGGTTCCGGGTCGCCCTGTACCGGCAGCGAACGAGCCGGCTAAGAACCTCCCGGTTGAGGAAGAGTCCGGGGTCGTCGATTCAACGGCGAACGTCTCCGACGTCGACCGAACCCGCTATCAGTACGACACGGTAGTCGCGGGAGACGGCAACGGATGGGACCTGAAAACACCGACGCGCGTCAAGACGCAGGTCGGGTCCGGATGGTCCACCGAACTCACCCGATTTGATACCGAAGGCAAAGTTGTCGAAACCCGCACCCCTCAAGGCACCGAATCAACCGACGGAACTGGATCGGACCCACGGTCGACGAAAACGGTTTACTACACCGTCGGCACCTCCGCCGCCCGCACAGAGTGCCGGAACGCACCGGCATGGGCCGGTCAAGTGTGCTGGACCGGACCAGCCGGGCAGCCCTCCAGCGGTCAGCCGGTTCCTGAGACAGTAACGACGGGATACTCGGTGCTAGGTGTGCCGACGCGGCAGGTCAAATCGTCAGGTGCGGCAGCCCACGTCAACGTCATCGCGTATGACGCTAGCGGCCGCGTGGCGTCGGCTTCTGAGACGACAAGTGGGATGGCTACGTCGGATCGCGCCGTAGCAACTAAGACGATGACCTACTCCGCAACCACCGGTGCTCTCAAGCAGGTCAGCAACGGGACGCAGACCCAGACCATCGGTTATGACGGGTGGGGCAGGGCTACCGAGCAGTCTGACGGCACCGGAAATACTTCAACCACGACGTACGACACGGCAGGCAGGATCAAGACCGTAGATGATGGCAAGGGCGTCGTTACGTACACCTACGACGGAACAGACTCAAAGGGACGACCCGAACGCCGTGGGCTGGTAACCAAGCTCGATGCTGGTCTACCGTCGGGAACAGGAACCGACGAGTTCACCGGCTCGTACGACGCTTTCGGCTCACTGATCGAACAGACCTCACCCGGCGATGTCATCACCACGTGGACCTATGACGTCGCCGGAATCGAGAATGGCAAGTCCTTCACCTATCAAGGAGTGCCCGGGGCTTCCTACGCACAGGCGGTCGACATCAAATCTCGGGTTCGCCTCCAGCAGAGCGCGTCGTCATTCCAGGACTTCAAGTACGACGACCGCGACCGATTGGTGCAAGTCGGCGACTACACGGGCAGCGCGTGCAACACGCGTCGCTATACGTTCAGCGGCGACTCCAACCGCACCGCCCTCACCACCTACGGCCCGGCTTCCGACGGTCAATGCCAGACGTCTACACCAGCTGGCGTTGCCACTACGAGTTTCGATGGCGCTGACCGAACCATCACCTCGAGCTACTCCTATGACGAACTCGGCCGCACCAGGACGGTCCCCGCCGCAGATACCACCGAAACCGGTGGCGGGACCTTATCGGTCAGTTACCACGCTAATGACATGGTGGCCACGACATCGCAAGATGTCTCCGCCGGCAACACCACCGTCACCAAAGCGCAGGACTACACCTTGGACGCCTCGGACAGGATTTCAGTTACCAAAAACCTGGCGGGGGGTGTATCACTGTCAGAATCGACGAATCACTACAACGACAACTCGGACTCTCCGGCCTGGACCGAAACGAAATCTCGCCCGGACGCGTCGTCGCCGTGGGTCACCACCTGGAACAGGTACGTCAGCGGCTTGGACGGTGAGCTCGCACTCACCCAGCGCTCAGATGGTTATATCCAAACTCACTACGGCAACCTGCACGGCGACGTGACCATCCTCGGCCTACTCGGAACGACCGGCCTCGCGGGCATCCAGTCCTACAGCGAATACACCGAATACGGGCTTGCGCGCGACGTCGGTAACACGCCAATGCGCTACGGGTGGTTGGGAACGAAGCAACGCGACAACACCGTTACCGGGGGGCTCACCCTGATGGGCGCACGCGTGTATAACCCGGCGACAGGGCGGTTCCTCTCGAGAGATCCACTGACGGGGGGCAACGACAACACTTACGTGTATCCAGCCGATCCGGTCAACATGTTCGACTTGAATGGCGCGTTCGGACTGCCAAAATGGGTTAACCCTAGAAACATCGCTCGAGTTGCCGCATATGCGGGCGGTGCCGCAGCGCTTGCAGCGTGCGGAGCGAGTGTGGTCTGCGCCGTCGGCGCAGGTGCGGCCTCCGCGGCCGCGGCCTACACAGCGAAACATGCGAAGAACAAGCAGAGTCCTTTCCGACCGACCCAACTGGTGAAGCAGACTTTGGCCGGAGCGGCGACGGGCGGGCTCAAATCCAAGGTGAAATTACAATCGGGGCGACAAATCTACACCGCACTTCGTGGGGGGAAGGTGCAGCGAGTTGGCAAGCCCAGTCTGCGGCCGCGCCCTCAGGGAGGAACTCATAAGGGCGCCAAACCGAAGTTCAACCCTCGTAACTCCTTGAAGCGATGAAGCTTCGTTCACGCTTGAGGTGGCCTTCCTCGGTCCTTGGTGAAGCAGTTGCGGGCGCCGCTGCAGGGTTCACCGGGTGGCTCATCGCAAACGCACTTTTCGCCCTCATCTTTGAATCGCCAACCACTGTGACAGACTTGATCGGGCCGATCGGCGATGGAGCATTATTCGCCGGACTGATCTTCATCTTCGCGTTAGTCATGAGTCGCCGCAGGTCCTAGAGGGCTACTTTTGCTGCGCAGCTCGGTCACGAAGTTCCTGTCTGAGGTTATCCGGCGTCGTGTTTGCAGCCCATGACTCGAACCACAGGGCGAGGTCAGCACGATGTTCAGGCCGGGTGTAAGCGCCCGGTACGTTGGCCGCTTTGAGTTCGCTCACAAGAAGGTCGGCGCCCCCAGAACTGTCGATTCGTGCATTCCAGGCACGCTCATACGCATCCATCACGTTGTCAGCCCACTCGGTTCGCTTTCGCCCAGACGGACTCCAAGCAGAGAACAAGTCAAATAGGGCCTCAAGCATGACCGGAGGCTAACACGTGCTCATCTCATACCGGATCGAGAAAGCGCCGTACACCCAACAGGCGTTGACCGATAAGAAATCACGCGTCAATTGGCGGTTGACGGGTTGTCTGTGGGGCGCCACAGGCTGGTCCGGGCGTATGCCACTACGGCGGGTGAGTTATCGATCGTGTATGGCGTCAGCCCGGGCAGACGACTCGGGTCGTGGCTGCTGACTGGGGCTAACTACCGCTAGGCCGGCTCATCAGGATCGAATGTGCGAAAACCACCGTCCGGGGGCACCCCGGACGGTTGAGCCATGTTCTCGATGTGATTGCGCATGAACACCTGCATGTAGAACATCCGGTCGAACAAAGACGTTTTCTTGCCGTCAAGTCGAAACTTCTCCCACTCGCGGATCTCGGGGGCGATTCCGATACCAGGATTGAAACTGATGTGAGCGGCATCGACGGGGCTGCTCGTAGTGAACCGCGCTATTGCGAGCTGAGGATCGATGAAGTCGTACAGATCGACCGATTCGTCGAACGCGACCAACACACCTTCCGGGCACCCGATCTGCACATGGTGCTCGGCCACACCGGGGTCGCGATAGCATCTGATCAACCCGGTGTCGCCGCTGCTGCGCTCGGGCCCATTGCCTTGGTCGCTGTTGGTGGCGTGGTAAGCATGGCGCTTCGCAGTCGCGGGCATGATTCGAATGGCCAGTAAATTGATTCGACCTTCGTAGGGTGCCGGCTTGGGGCGCTTGAGCCGCTGGTCGGCCTTGACGGGCAGGCGATCCAGCGGCGACTGAACGAGTCGTATCTGGGACGTCATAGCCGACACGTACGTTCCTGCCATGCAGATCTCCATGAGCTTTTACGAAGTCGTCGCTAACCTCATCCCCGTTCTACTGATCGCGTTAGCCGTCGAACGCTTCGCGGCGTCGCCGGATCCGCACGAACGACCACGCCAGTTCACCACGGGGCTCGGCGCCATCGCGGCGCTGACCGTTGCCGAAGCGTTCACGCTCGCGGTCGTGGCACGTGGGACGAGCACTCAAACGATCGATTACATCGTGATCTCTGCGCTGGGCTTCGGTTGGCTGCTGCTGGTCGTAGCGCTCGCCAACACCATGTTCCTCGAGTTCCCGAGTGAGGAGCGCGGCACCGCTAGAAGAAAGCCGCTCAACCTGCTTATTCTAGCCGTCGCAGTGCTATGCCCCATGACTTTTGTCCTGGCCTACGCCGTCGCGATCGTCAGCTGACGGGACGACCGTGATCCAAGCGGTGGTGGGTGCTGACGTGCAGGTGCTTGGCCGGACACTCCACGGGCGGGACGTGGGTGGCGATCGGCGGAGCGTCGGCGACATCGGCTCTGGCCGATCCTGAAAACTGACAAGCTGACGAGCTCGATGCTTATTACCTGTGCCCCTTGGACTCGTTGGTGTGGCTTCTACTTAGGAGCCACACCAACAACGAGATGATGAAGGCTGCCGAGATCATCCATCGAACAGCCAACCAAGGTTGCTGATTGAGCACATTAATCCCTAGATCATTAACGGCCACAGAAATCGCAAACCCGATAGCAAAAATCGATAGCGCAATACGCTTTAGGAGCCGCAACCTCGAAATCGAAGACGGAGCGTTGTCACGGATCACGGCAAACCCAGGCCCGAATTCGGCAGCACCGTGTCAATGGCCCCGTTGATGCCGCGTTTGGCGACGTTGTAGACGCCTCCCTTCGCCATGTCACCGGCGAGTCCGCCACCCTTCTTCTTAGATTCGCAACCGGCCTTGGTCGCCCCTGCGGCCCCAGCCCCTGCGAGTCCCGAAAACCCGAGCCCAACGCCCGTTGCTCCTACTGAGACAGTCGTGAGGACACCAACTGTTCCAGCACCGATATCACATTTAACGCTGCGCCCAGTCGGATCTGCCTTATTGATCGGGTTGCCGCTGGCGTAGACGTAACGGTTCGCATTCCCAGGATCGAGAGGGGCATTCAGAGCGTCCTGCTGCACCCATGCACCTGTTGACGGGTCGTACCATCGCTGGCCGAACTTGATCAGGCCGGTGGAGCGGTCTTGGAGGCCGCCGCCGTAGATGTAAGGGTTCTGGGGGTAGCCGGTGCCGCCGGAGTTCTGGGCAGTGGTGGCCCCGCCGTAGGGGTCGAACTCGTACAAGTAGCTGGTGCCTGAAGTTTCGGTGGTGAGGCTGACGGGGTTGTTCTGGCCGTCGTAGACATACATGGCCGACTGGCCGGTGCTGGTCTGAAGCATGACCGGGAGGCCCGTGTTGTCGTGCGTGACGTAGGCGCTAGCGGCGGTGCCGCCAGAAGTCCTGGTGACTTTCTGGATGACCGGAAGGCCGTTCTGGTCAGGGATCCCGTAGGTGAACTCGTACTGGTCGCCGCCGGCGGTGGTGGCCTTGGTGAGCTCGTTCTGGTTCGTGCCGGCGTAGGTGTAGGTGGTGTTCCCGGTGCCGCCGGAGGTGGCGGTGCGGGTCTTCATCTGGCCGGCAGTGTTGAACGTGGCGGTGATGCTGCCGGGCTTGGCGATGAGGTTCCCGGCGCCATCGTAGGTGTAGCCGCTGGTCGAGATCTGGTTGGCGTTGTTGTACGTCAGGGTCTGCGATGAGGGGCTGGTGCCGTTGACGACCGCGGTGAGGCGGTTGCCGGCCGTGTCGTACGTGTACGAGTACGTGCGCGGGTTAGAGCCACCGGTGATGACCGAGCTGGTCAGCCGGTTGTCAGTGTTGTAGGTGAACTTGGTGGCCTGGCCGTTGACGGCGTTCTTGATCCACTGGATGTTCGCCCGATCCGTCGTGGGCGAGGCGGTGCAGCCGCCGGCGGGCGTGGTGCCTGAGGCGTAGCAGTAGGTCAGGTCGATGACGGCGGTCGGGCTGGTGGCCGGTCCCCTCTCGGACTTGACCGTGGCGACCCGACCTGAGGCGTCGTACGTGGTGCGGGTGTGCGCCGACCAGGTCGTGTTGGTGCCATTGGACTTCAACCAGGTGTCGGTGCGACGGCCCTCGTTGTCGTACGCGAACGACATCTGCGACTGCCCGCCGCCCTGCGGGTAGATCATGTACTCCAGCTGCAGGGCGTCGTCGTAGTGGTAGTTGGTGGTCCCGTGCGCGTCGGTCTGTGACGCGATGTTGCCGGCCTTGTCGTACGTGTAGGTGTTCGTGCCGCCGCCGGCGGTGTTGACCGTCGTGAGCGTGTGGCCAAGGTCGTCGTGGGTGTAGGTGCTGGTGCCCGAGGCGTCGGTGCGGGTCAGGATCTGCCCGTTGTCGTCGTACGTGAAGGTGACGTCGGTCGTGCCGGCGTCGGAGTAGTCGACCTTCGTGATCCGGTCGAGGTTGTCGTAGTTGTAGGTGATCGTGTTCCCACGCCCGTCGGTCGCTGTGGCGAGCCGCCCAAATCCGTCCCAGGTGTATGCGCGGGCGCCGAGGCTCGAGCCGGTGACCGGGGTGAGACCGGACGCGTTCTTGGTGGTCGCGTTGTAGGAGTACGTCGTCTGCACCCCCGCAGCTGCTCCCGGCGACGATGATGTGGCCGGGGTGCCGTCGGAGTTGTAGGTGACCTTAGCCTGCGGGCCGGTCCCCTGTGCCGATGTGAGCTGGTTGCCGGCGCCGTTGTAGGTGTAGTTGGTCGCGTTGCCGGCGTCGCTGGTCGTCGAGGACGGCAGGTAGGCGTTGGCGCCGGTGTTGCCGTAGGTCGCGGTGCCGGTGGCGCCGCCGGGCGAGGCCGAAGAGGTCAGGGACTCGCCGCTGTTGGACCCGTAGGTGTTGGTCGTCGTGCCGCCGGCGGCGGGCGTGGAGGTTTGGACCTGCCCGAGGGCGGTGTACGTCGCCGATCGGGTGTGCCCGAGCGGATCGGTCGCGGACGCGACCCTCGAGCCGGTCGAGGTGAGGTTGTAGGTGGTGTGCGGGACCGACGCGACGGACGCTGACTGGTTGGTGGTCGGATCAGCGACGAGCGTCTGCGATGCGGTGGGGTAGGTCAGACGGGTCGTGGAGGTGCCGGCGCCGGCGGTGTTGGACTGCGCGATCGAGGCGACCTTCGAACCGGTGAAGCCCAGCGTGGTGGTGGCGCTTTCGGGGTTGGTGATTCGCACGACCTTGCCATCGTCGTTGGCGGGGTTGTAGAAGATCGTTTCTCCGCCCTCGGTGTCGATGATCGATTCGAGCTGGTTGTTGCTGGTGTAGTACAGGCCCACGGTCCGGGTCAGCGAGCCCGAAGTTTGCGTGAGGCCCGTGATACGGCCACCGGTTGTAGTGATTGTCAACGTTGCCGTCGACGTCCCACCGCGAGAGGACACGATGCTCGAGGGCAGGCCGCTGGTGTAGTTGAACGTCGTGGTGTTGCCGTTGCGGTCCTGCGCCTTGTTCTGGCGGCCGTTGGCGTCGAAGGTCAGCTTGGTCTGCGACTGGTGGTCGGTCAGCGTCCAGCCGGTCGTGCCGGTCTTGACCAGGTCCGCCTGGTACTCAGGAGGTGCCGTGTAGGAGGTGCCGCTCTGGGCGAACACACCCGTCAGCCCGCCGGGGCCGTAGAACGTGACGCTGTTGTCCGCGTTCTGGACCAGGCGGTTATCGAAGCCAGTGATCGACCACCCAGAGCCGTTAGTGCCGGTCACCGCCGACGGTGTCGAGGTCCCCCAGACACTGGAGTTGTACGACAGTGTGATCGGCACGTCTGAGGTCGCACCGGGCAGCGTGATCAGCTGATCAGTGAACAAGGCGTTACCGGTGGCGACATCGACCGAGACGCTCGCAGTCCCCGACACTGAGTAGTCCAGCGTCGTGGCGTTTCCCCGCGCACCCGCAGCGGGTGTCGGGTTCGACGCCGCCGACGCCGGGACCACCACACCAACCAGCGATCCGAACACGGTGGCTGAGACGACGGCCGTTGCCGCAAAGCCCCGCCCAATCCTTAACGTCGCCGAGGCACTCCCCTGAGCGCTGGCGCGGCTGATCCGCATCTTCACAACTTCCCCATTCACGCGGAGAACCGCCGTCACCCACAGATGCCGTCGTTCCTCAAAACTCGACAGCCTGTCCGTCGAATCAACTACGAGAATTTGACACCGAAGGGCTAACTGCCGCGAGTTGAACAGCGAAATAGTTTCAATTCGGGACTAAGTACTCGGAAGTACTCTCGCCAAAGCACTTCCACAACCAAGACGAGTTGCCCGCCGTCCCAGCAATTTGTCCGCCGAGCGCACCTTGTTGCTCGCCGCCGTTCGATTCTGAGCCAGAGCCGCTTGAGGCTTGGATCCGATCGTCCGACTCCACTGACCTTCGACAGCGGACCCGGAACTTCAGATAGTTCGAATTCGTCAATGGTCCGGAAGAACCATTGCAGTCAAGACGCGCTGACTGTCAGCCTGTTCCTGTCAACCTGGTGATGCAGCCCGCTAGGTTCAGCGACGCTCACTCGCGACTCCCATCGCCGGTCATCGTCAGACCCGTTGGAGTTCCGTGTGAGTACACGCACAGCGCACATTGTTGCCCCTGTTGCTTCGAGCCGGTGGGCGTTGCCTCGCGTCGATCGATCCCGATCGACCCGCCAAGACCGCTCGAAGACCGGACTCAGGCGACCAACCTCGGCTGCCTTCGCCGGGATCACCGCGCTTATGACGATCTCCGCCGCGTTGGTTGCGGTCTCGTCGCCGGCGTCGGCGTACCCATCACTGGGTGCCTCTGCTGGCGCGGGGGAACGTCCCGGTGCCACGCGCCTGGCGTTCACGGCCGGAGACAGCGTTGACGCTCAAGTTGATGTCGGGTCGGGCAACCTGCTGGTGACCGTCAATGCCCTTGGCCTCCCATCGACGACGATCGGTGCCTACTACAACTCCGCTGCGGCCAGCGCGAGTTCAGTTCCTCGCCTGGGCAGGGGCTGGGGTCTGGACTACACCCCGGACGTCCGCCTGGCCGATAACCCCGACAGCTCCGTCACTTACACGGGCGCCGGCGGTCTGACGGGCGGCTTCGACTTGGTCAGCGGCTCGACCACCAACTACGTGTCCCCCGCAGGGTTCACAGTCGACCTCGTCAAGACCGGCACTGGCTGGACGCTGACCGATCACACGTCCCAGACCAAGATGAAGTTCAACACCTCCGGCGCCTTGGCGTCGGTCGAGGACCGCAACGGCAACGCCACGACGATCAGCCAGAGCTACGCGCCCTCATTCCCTGATTTAACGATCACGACACCTGTTAGCACCGCCGACGCTCGCACGGCGAAGGTGGCAACGACCTCGACCAAGACGACCATCACGCAAGGTTCAGCGGCGGTCCTGCGCACGGTGACGTTCAACAAGACATACAACAACGCCTCGAGCTTCGTCGACGCCCTTGGTCGGACGACGTCGTTTAGTTACGACTCCTCCGGTCTGCTGACCGAGATCGCTGCCCCGGGCAGCGTTACAACCCAGATCGGGTATGACTCCTCCAAGCGTGTCATCTCGGTAACCCAGGTCGAGACCGCAGCCGGCGGTCCCGGTTCGTCGGTGACCAGGCTGGCATACCCGTCGTCGACGTCGACGCTGGTGGCTGACCCGAACACCAATCAGTCATCAGCCGTGTCCGCAGTCCCGCACATCACCTACACCCTCGATTCGACGCAGCGTGTCACGAACGCAGTCGATGCCGCCGGTCGGACGCAGTCGCAGACGTACACGCCGAACTTCGACACCGCTACCGCCACGTCAGGCAGCGGCGCTGGCGCTTCAACAACCACGAACACGTTCGGCGCCAACAGTGGCGAGTCCCTGACGAAGTCCGAGGCACCCTCCGGATCAGCGAACTCCCTGTCGTACCCGTCTGCGGCTGGACCTAATCAGTACCTGCCTTCCGGCGGAACGGATGATGCCGGAAACGCCTCGACCTATACGTACAACGGCGCCGGCAACCAGCTGACATCAATGAGCGCTGGCGGCGCGGAAGCCAAGGTCACCTACAACGCTGACGGCACCGTCGCCACCGCAACTGCACCGGCCAACGGCACCAACTCGACGTCGTACACGTACACCAGCAAGCAGGTAACGCAGGAAACTGCGCCGACCGGCACCACCCTGGGCACACGAAACTACACCTACGACTCGATGGGGCGCACCAAGACCGCGACCAACGGTCGTGGGATCACCACGACCTACTCCTACGACGACAACGACCGCGTGACAGCCATCAGCTTCTCTGACGGCACATCAGTCACCTACGGGTACGACACCGCCGGACGCAACAACAGCCGTGTCGACCCCAATGGCACCACGACCTACAACTACGACCAGCTCGGCCGATTGACATCGCGCGAGAACACCGCAGGCGGAGGCGCGATCACCTACACGTACGACAAGGCTTCCCAACTACTGTCGAGCACCAGCGTCAACGGCGGCACCGTCAACTACACCTACGACGCCGCCGGTGAGCCGGTCACCATCAACTACCCGAACAACGGTGACAGCGGATCGCGCGCGAACCTGGAATTCACCGTCGACGACCAAGGCCGTCGGACCGGTTCGTACCTGCAGTCCGGCGCCGGTCGGACCACGTTCGCCGCCCGTCAACTCCTCACCTATGACGCGTCCGGCCGGGTAGCCCGCGTCACCGGAGACAAGGGACCGAACTACCTCAACTACACCCGGCTCGTTGACATCAGCTACTGCTACACCGCCGGGACCACCCCTGCTGGCGGATGCACCACTAGCGCCACCGCCGACCGGTCCAAGCTGCAATGGCGCAAGGACAACGTCACCGGTGTTGCCACCGTCTACACCTACGACACATCCGGTCGCCTGATCACTGGCGCCGTCGCAGGCGGCACCCAGTACGACTACACGTACAACGCCAACGACAACCGCCTCACCGCGGACTCTCAGACACTGACGTTCAACCCCGGCAACCAGATCACCACCGCCGGGTACGCCTACGACGGTGCCGGCAACCTCACAGCCGACCCTGCATCAGGCTCGACGTCCATCCAGTACACAGCCTCCGACCAGCTCAAGAGTGTCGTCAAGGACGGCACCACCTACACGTACAAGCACGCCGGCACCAGCAACATCGAGCTCACACAACAGGTCGGCCTCGACGCCACCTACAAGTACACATACGGACGCGAGAACGCCCAGGGCCTGCCGATCCTGGAAGGCCTGGATAGGACTGCCGGTTCCACCACTCAGAAAGCAGCCATCCTCAGCGACCCTGTCACCGGGCAGCCCGTCATGCTCCGCACCAGCACCGGCATGCAGTCCCTATACATCTTCGACGGCACCCCCGGCTCACCCATCGCCCTCATCACCTCAGGCGCCACCCAAGGATTCGGCTACGACTACGAACCTTTCGGAACACCCATCCTGACCCAAGACGGCAATGGAAACGGCATCCCGCAGAACCCCTACACCTTCGCCGGATCAGGTGTACGAGACCGCGTCACCGGCTGGGTCCACTACGCCAACCGCTACTACAGCACCAAGACAGGCACCTTCACCCAACAAGACACCCTGGACGCACCCCTCGATCCCGGCAACGCCAACCGCTACGCATACGCCGGGAACGATCCAATCAACCTCACCGACCCCGCCGGGCTCAAGAAGAAGAAGCTTGGAGCGTGTGATTATCTGAGTACGTTCTTTGGGACATTACTAGGGGCGCTGGCCGCCCCACTTGGGCCGGTGGCTAGCGGCGCTGCAGGCACTGGAGGTGGGTTGCTAGCGACCTATAGATGCAACAACCCCGTCCCTCGTCATGAAACCTATTACCAGTACACCCACCCGAAGTATGGGTATCCCACCGATTAGGAGGGGCGGTCACCATGCGTGGATCGACACTGGCATGGCTTGCTACGAGCGCATGTCTTGCCGCACTCGGGGTACTTCTTGGCGTAGCCACCGATGGAGGCTATGCCTTCGGCCCGATTGGCGCGGCAGCCGCAGCCATCTCCGTAGCCATGTATCGCTGGCGGCAGGACCGACACCGGTGACGACCGTCGCAGATCACCACCTGGCTGACCCGCTCACTGCGCCTATTGAGGCTAAAGAAAGCACCAATTCGGGCTGCAGTTGCGGCCCGCTCGTCTTTGGGAAAGGGCTCGCGCCCCTCCCCTGCCCGGCTACAGCGACGCGCCGATGGCATCGGCCAGCACGGTCTGGCGGTAGCGGTTCTGGTTGGTGTTGTTGTCGGTCCACTGCTCGGTGACGATCGAGCCGGTCACGATGACCTGGTCACCTTGTGTAGTTGCTCACCTGCCTTGGTGCCGAGGGCCTTGAACGCCTTGACGACGTAACGAGTGGTGTCGGTGTTGACCCCCTCCCCCGCGTCGTTGGGCTTGCGACGGTTCGTCAGGACGACCATCTCGGTCAGGTTCTCCAGGACGGTGGGCTCTTCGGCCAGGCAGCCTTCGATAGTGCGACTAGCGATATACCAAGACCGTTGAGCCGATCACGCCGCCGTCGACAAGACTCCGGGTCAACGCCGCGTGCCGGGGCCGGTGAGGAAGTCAGCGACCGCCAGGGAGCGCCGATCCGGTGCTGGCTGTGGAGCGGCCTTGACGCGGAGACTGACGGCGGTAGGCCAGGACACCGTCAGGAGTGACACAGCCCACCGCAGGCGGATCGGTGAGCGCACACTCTTGTGCGAGTTCGACTGCGAGACGGGTTCCTAGGCCACTCTCCGGCGATCGCGCCCTATCCTCGACGGATGGAGGAAGAACCCACGCAGCTGATCGAACGAAGGAAGCGCGGTCGTCCTCGCTCAATGAGTGTCGAGACGCTGATCGATGCCGTGCTCGAAGATGGCATCGCGACGTTCAGTATGCCCTCGCTCGGGAAACGGTTGGGAGTCGCGCACTCCGGTCTCTATCGGTATGTGCGCGACCGCGAGGAGCTCCTTGGCCTTGCGCTGAAGCGAATCTCCGACCACGCGAGTTGGCCTTCGCCGGAGTTGTCGTGGCGCGACCAAATCCTTGGCATCGGCGACACCCTGTGGACGATTTGTCAGGAGCGGCCTGGCTACGCCGTCGCGGCGATGTCTGCAGGCCTCGTCCCCCCCGCCTACATCGCGGGCTCTACGGCCAGGATCGAATCGCTGCGTGGCCGGGGGCTGGATGCCGCTGATGCGATCGCAGCTGTCGAGGTCGTCGCCACACTGGTCTTCTCGGCGTCGATCGACACGAACCGGCGGATTCACCGCCAGCAGCTTCATTCTTCGTCGGGCGAGGTTTCGGCTGAGGTCCGCGGGCTCGAGCTGCGGTCTGGTCGCGCCCATTATCTGCGGCAGCTCAATATCTACGCCGACGGGCTCGCCGGGACTGCCGACCGTCCCGTCGATGCGTGAGCGTACTGTCACGCGTCATTGACCTTACGTCGAATACCGAGCCATGAATCGCGTCGCGCGCGAGACGACCTCGATCAGACGCTGACGACGGAACTACAATCGCCGTCGGCGCCGGCGAGTTCCGTCCGGTGTGCCTGTTCAATGAGATCTCGCAGGCGGCGCTCCTGGACTGCCTGTTCTGCGGCGAGGTCTTCCAGGGCGATGGTCCGGGTGAGCGCGTCCTCGATGGCGAACTCCGTCACTACGGCGTGAAGCCGGGCCAGCTGACGGGTGAGGTCCTTGTTCTTCTCTTCTAGTTCGCGAGCAAATCGTCGAACGCCGACGATAGGCACCTTGCGGGCACTTCCCCGCGCAGTGAATTGCCTGCGAGCCATGGATCCACCTTCGTCAGTGATGTCGATGCGACGACGAACACCACGAGGGCGTCCTATCTACTGGTCACACTCGAACGGTGGTTCTTACCGGCAGCGTAGAAAACTTTTCAGAGCCGGTTCAGTCGATCGGTCCGCGGTCACGTGTGTACTGCGCGGACAGGATCGCGGTGAAGCCGTAGATGGCCGGGGTCTTCAAGTCGACGTTGGGGTCGGACTTGATGAGGATGTCTTCGGTGCCCAGCAGCTGGCCGGTCTGTGGGCTGATGATCAGCACCCGGCGGAACTGAGGCGCATCGGTGGGGATGAAGGAGATGCCGATACCTTCTCGGCCGGCTCGGTCCTTGACGGCACCGAGAGAGCGCAGCGCTGGTTCTGCGGCCAGGACACGCCAGAAGGCTGCTGCGGTGTCGGGCGGGACTACGTACTGGCCATAGAGACTGACGATTTCTTGGTAGAGGCAGCTCGCGCGAACCGGTCCGACGTTGCGGTCCTCGCACTCGCCAAGATCAAGCAACGCGGTTCGAACGATTCCCGTGTTGGTCGCCAGTTTCGAGATGAACTGGGCGTCGAGCCCCTCTGGGGGGTAGGTCTCGACGGACGCGCCGCTCGGGCTGGATTCCCTATCGGCGCGCAGGCCCCGTCCATCGGGGGCCAGCGGGCTCCCGGAGACCTCACGTACCTGTCGAGAACCATCGGATCGAAGCCATGTCTCTCGCTGCTTGGGGATCAGCTGAGCGTCTCGCGACTCGTCCAGGGCGACGAACCAGTTGTCGGTGACGACCAGTTGGTGGGGTCCGTCTTGCGGAACCGATGGTTGATTGCGAGCCGTGCGTGCCAAGTCCATCAGTGTTATGGCGGCGTCCTCGCCGGGCGCGTACGCGATGTTGCGCGCGCTGGCGAACTCGTAGTCGAGAACGGGAGGCGTGTCGGCTTCAGCAGAGCCTTGGTGCCAGGGGTTGATCAGCACGCCGATCACCCCAGTGATTACCGCCGCGATGCCGACGACTCGAACGACGATCCGACGCCTGGATGGAAGGGACGCGATGACCGGCGCAGGCGTCGGCTCCTCGGGCCGGGACTTGAGCCGGGCCAGGATCTCCTCGGCAGTGACCGGAGGAAGTCCGACCGACTCGCGCGTGATCTGCCCGGGCATACCGAGTTCTTCGGCTTCTCGGCGAAGCAAAGTGAGCTCGTCGTCGGCCGAGGGTGGGGTCCTGTCAGGGTTCACGACGCGCTCCCTCCCATGTTCAGATCGTCGTAGTCAGTGGTGGCTTGCAGGTCGCGAATCCTTGAGCGGAGCCGCGAGACGCGGGTATTGAAAGTACCAACAGAAATGTCAAGCATCGCTGACGCCTGTTCACGGGTGACATCTCGCATGAACGCCACGTCGAACAGCTCCCGCTCCAGAGCGGTCAGCTGCCAATACACCCAGTGCCCCGCAACAGATTCCGTGACCGCATCGGCGAAATCCGGCTCCAGCGGAGGATTGACCGGAAAGTCCTCGGTGAAGCGGTTGTCGTGATGCTTGCGTCGCAGACGATCGCTCTCCTGCAATATCTTGTATCGCCCGATCGTGAACACCCAGCCGATCCGCGCATCGGGATCACTGGGACATTCGGCTCGCTTGTCCCACACGGTCTCGAACGTCTGGCTCACCGTGTCGTCCGCCACCTGAGGCGACAACCGGCGGGCGGCGAACGAAAACAGCCTGCCGCTCATCTCCTGGAACAGGGCCGTGAATTCATCTTCGCCCACCCGCCGATTGTACGAGACAAGATGACGGGATCTAGCAGTTGGTCACCGTGGCCAGCCACACTGCCTTCGCGTTGTCTTGCCACCCGGACAGGTTGCTGGAGCGAGCTCCCGGTGACAGGCAGACATAGCTTCCCGATCCGTCGATGGCCGAGTGAAGCCAGGTGCGCTGGGTTCGGTGGTTGTAGTACGACTCGACGGTCGAGAGGCCAATCGCCTGATAGTTGTTAGTGGACGAAATCTTCTTGATTTGGCCGCCGTAGTTCTCCGCTGTCCACAAGCACATGTAGCCGGACGGACAGTCGCTGGCGGCGGCGTCCGCGGCACCCATCGGCGCGAAGCCACCGATGACTGCGGCGAGGAGGAGGGTTGCTGAGGCGAGTAAACGTGGTGTCTTCATGACACCAGATCCCCGTCATCTCAAGGAAATTACGGGCGTCCCATGCAGGTAAGAAACGCCCCGGAGATGTGAAATAAGAAGAGGTCAAACCACGGCTCGAAGTTCGCGAATCTCTTGGGCCGACGCCGCTCGGTCTGGCTCCACATGACGTCAGGACTTCCGCCCTGAGGGCGCTGCTTATGGATCCGGCGGCACGGGACTCGTGGTCAGTGTCATGCTCAGCAGGTGACAACCCCCAAGCCACGCGACGCTGACGCGATCACCTTGACCGAGGCAGCGGAGCTCCTAGGTCTGACCGAGAGCCGGGTCATTCGCCTACGTCGCGAAGGGCTCGTTCGTCGCCGGGACGGATACCCGAGCTATTCGCGCGCCGATGTTGAAGAGTTCATCGACAACCCGTGGGTCAACGGGCGGCAAGCCGCCCTGATTCTGGGGGTCAGCCACGCTCGCGTGTCTCAGCTGGCAAAAGAAGAGAGGATTCCCGTTCATCGCACCGCCGGTGGTCACCGCGTTTACCGGTTGAAACAGCTCCAGGTCGTCGCTAACGCTCGGTGTGCACGGCATCGGGTCACGGCGCCAGTTGACCCTGGCCGCCAGGCTCCTCCACCCGGCAGGACCACTTGACACGCTGCGCGTACGGGCCGGATCAGTAACGACCATCCGCACGAGGGGGCCTATTTGAAGGTTGTCCCCATCGCCGGTGCACGGTCGTCGGCGCCGCCCCTGACGCCGCGGCATGGCGCGAACCGCCGACGAAGATCGGTGCCGCTGCCGGCACGACGCGGTGATCCGCCCAGGAACGCGAGGGAACTGCTACGGGAAGTACCGCCTGACACCGATCGGCTTCGCCGCCGCTCAGCGTCCTGGTGCGACGCCGGCAGCTCTTCGACCGCCGGGATCAGGCGGTCGGTGTCGGTCGGCCGCCTGTCCGAAGCTTCGCGGCGCGGGGGGCCATCCTGCGCGGTGGGTTCGCGGTCGCCTGATCCCTTACAACGGAGATTTGCTTCAGCTCGTGCTCGGTGATGCGGAGATCATCGACGATGCGGAAGGTGGCGCGACGTGCGCTGTCGAGCTGGGCCGCTGCAGAGTCGACGCTGGTCTGGGCGGTCCTGGCAAGGTCCTCCTCGCCGGGCAGTGCCTGGGATGTACGGCGCAGAGCGTCGACGACCCCCTCGAGGTGGCCATTGGCGCGAAAGGTCTCGCGCGTGGCGTTGCCAATGTGCCGCTCAAGTCTGACGGCGACGTCGGACGGAACGTCGCCGTCAGACGTCGCCGCTGCGAGCGTGATGCTGGCCCGGTCGATCGCGACTTTGATCTCGGGGAGGGTGTCTGTCGTGTAGACGGCCACGGAGCGCCTAATGTCCTCGGCCCCGTCGATGACGACTCGACCGGTCGTGCGCCCGGACGCGACCAAACGGACGTCCTGTTCCAGAGCAAGTAGGTCGTTCTGCCGATAACGGAGCCCGTACTGCATCGATTCGGACTGGTCGGTGGCCAGGCGAAGTCTGGCCAAAGCAACACCAATGTCAACCATCGCTCTACCTCCTCTAGAATCGTTACTCCCTAGAGCCCGCCTAGATTCGATGTGAGGACACCGTCCAGCAAACTTTCTGTGACCGTGCCTGCGTAGGACGCAACTACGAACCCACGACGCGCAGAGCCGGCCGAGGATGGACCGGCGGATCAAGCGTCTGTGTTCGTTCGATCACCCTCGGTGTCTGTGGAAGACGACGCAGGAACGTCGCCATTGGCCGGCCCAACCCTCGCTCGATCAGCGCCCGATCACCTTCCCGATCGAGCGCCTGGTCCCGCCCGCGGGTCATCCTGGGCCAGGCGTACGTCAGCACCAGCGTGACGGCCAGGACCGCGGCGATCGCGACACCATCGCCGACGTCGGCGGCCGGCGGGTCTGTCAGGCTCTGCCAGATCGCGATGCCGATGACGACCGGGCGGATCTTCCACGCGAACCCGATGAGGCCCTGTACAGGGCGAACGGCCGCGGCCAGGACGCGCCATGGCAGCGTCCAGAACGCGATCAGCGGATCCAGCCATACCAGACCGGAACGAGCCACGGCACCGGCGTGCGCCAGCACCGCCACCGCCTCGTCCTCCGCGATCCGTCCTGTCTGAGTCGCGGCAGCGAACGGGGCCGACATGACAACGGACCTAGCGCCTCGAGCTACAGCGTGCGGACCACTACGTCGCCGGCTCACGTACAGGTCGACCAGGGGTGGGCCGAGCTGCAGGTGGCACAGCTGGGTCACCACGGCGCTCAGTCCGACGTCCTCCGACCGGGTCATCTTGCGTGCACCGAAGAGCACCCGGACGGCGACAGACTCGACCCGACCCGTCCCCAGCAGGATAGCTACGGCCAGGCCCCCGTAGAAGACGCAGCTGCCCGCCCAGTCAGGAAGCAGCACCGAGACCGCCACGACGATGAAGGTGCTGACCAGCACGGGCGGCGCGACACAGGCGAGGCGAAGAGCGGTCCGACGTCGGCTCGCGCGACGACTAGGCGGGGCGGGCGTGGGCGCCTCGCCGAGGGTCGGGGCGTTCGGTCTCATGATCCACCTCCGTGGACTCAGTACGGTTTTGGCTCGTTTTGTGGCCAGGTGGCCTCTCGATCTTTGCGCCTGAGCCCTGTGGCGGTGGAGTCTTCCGCCGTGCACTGACAGAACCGCTTTCCACAGGCTGACCTCCATGCCGCGGCTGTCCACACGCGGCCCATCAGGGCCGGCGACGGCGGCGGCGAGACCGACTAACTATGTGGGAACCCCATCAGACCTGAAGGAGCACAGCATGAACATCTCAGCACCCGCCCTCTCGGCCGAGCTCAAGCGCGCCGTCGCTCACACCCTCGGCCTGCTCGATCTCGTGAGCGACGCACTCCGTCGACCGGGACGGGCCAACGTCGACGCGTACGCGCACTTTCGCTTTGAAGGTCTCGTCCTCCTGGCCTCACATCGGGGCCGCCACCTGGTCGATGTCGACGACCAGCCGGTAGCCGACCCCGATTCCTCTGCGGACCTGGAGCACCTACTCCGTACGTCCCATTCGCAGCTGGTCGATGAGCTCACCGGGCCGGAGGACTTCGAGGTCCTCGAGTTCGTCGCCGAAGTCGGCGCCATCTGCAAGGAGGTGACTACGTATGTCCACTCCCACTGAGCAACTGCAGCTCGCGTTACGTCTCGCGCTGCGCGCGCACCACACCAACGACGCGGACGCGGCCGCCCTAATTCGCACCTGGCCACACCTGGTCGAGGCCGCCTACGATGCCTACGAACACTTCGACGGTTCAGGCGCCAGTACCCCGGCGGGTCCGATCGACCGCATCGCCGCCGACGCCCGCGCCATAGCTGCTCGCGCGGAGACACGTAACTGGCCCGCGCGACGTGGCCCGTTGGACGCGTCCCTGCAGCAGGTGACAGCCGCCCTTCGCCGGAGCATAGAAGTCGGCCACGCTGGACCGCCTGCGGATCAGAACGAAGCCGATCGGCTGATCCTCAGCACCTTGTGGTCGACCTCGCAGCTGGCGGGCAGGGTCATGCGGGACCGCGCCTTCGATCTGCGCACAGATACCGGCCTCTCCGAAATTCAGAAGAACGAGCAGCTGCCGGCCGTCAGGGACATGGCGCGGCGATTCAACGCGCTCGAGCAGCTGGCAGCGGAGTCATTGCACGCCAACAGCCGAGTTATGCCTGCGATGTCACCGCAGGCGAGCCAGTTCAGGCACGCGATCGCATCGTGGGACATCCAGGCTCACCGCGCGTTAGTGGAGGACCGATCGACCGCCGTGCTGCACGTGCTGTCTCACCTCGAGGCCGAATCCGTCAAAGGCCTCGAGCGGTTCGTCTCGCAGACGGCCGACAGCGGCATCATGGACCAGGTGACCGCTGACCGGCTGAGTCCGATCCTGAGCGACTCATCGGCCTCATGGGCGCGCCTGAGAGACGTCTCGGCCGAGCTCTCGTTCAGCAACATCCCCGTCCCGATCGGCCTGATACAGGCCGGCCGGAACCTCCAGGAGCAGTTCAGCGTCGCAGCGGCCGCAGCTGACCCGAACGATCACCCCCAGTTGTTGCTCGGCCTCACAGGACATCTGGCGTCAGCCGTCACCATCTCGGCGGCCGTCCGCGAGACGATCGACAGCGGGGAACTCCGCGCCCCGGCCAAGGCCATCTCGCGCGTGATGACCGAGCAGAACCCCGGGCAGGACCACACGCCCGTCGATCCCGTGGCCATCCAACGCCGTCTGACTCTGCCGTTGAACTCTGACGTGCGCAGACTCTTGGACGGGCCGGCCCTGCGCGTCTTCCTCGACGCCGCCGAGGCCGTGAACCGATCGGCAGGGCTGGACGCGCTGTATCGATCCGCCACCGTAACGGCGTCGGCAACAGGTTCAGGAACGCAGCCGACGATCGAGCGCAGGAGTCCTGTCCCCATGTCGCCGTCGGCCGTCGCTCCCCCGCCCGCACGCTGAACTCGTCGATCGGGGGCGCTGCGGCGCGAGAACGTCGTACGTGACGGGTCGATTACGGGGAACCCTCACAGCTCGGTGAACACTTGCTTCGGTCGCCAGCGCGGCAGTAGCCTCGCCGGGCTGGCCACTCTCATTCTCGCGCAGACTGCCACCACCGCGGCGCGCAGGAGGACGCGGAGCGGCAGACCCGCCTCGATGTCGAACGCCAGACCGCCGCAGCACTGACCGCTCAATTGCCGTCAGAGCAGGCCTTTCGCTGCAATGGCAGGGCTCGGTTAGACATACATCGGACCGTCTCCTGTTCGCTGACAGGGACCTACCCCAGGAGCTCATTGCCAGACTCTCAGCACTCGGCTGAACGATGCGTCGGCCATCCCGCCGACCTGTGCAAGTCGATCGCGTCACCGCGACGAACGCGTCGGAATCGGTGGCGTCCGACAGCCCCTGCCCTTTCGGGCGCGGCAGAGTGGATGGTGGCCTCAGCGGCAACGGCTCGGTGCTGCTGCTCGCTGGCGCTGATCTGCTTGGGCTTGGTCGTGGCCAGGATCTTCCCTTCGTGGTTCAGTGACGGACGGATTGGCTCGGTCCGGACATGTAGGGGCAGAGGTCTACTACCGTGAGGAGTCCACATGGACATCGACGATCTACTCGCTCGGTCCGCACCCCCCATTGCCCCGCGCACTGCGGAGTTGAGGGACGATCTGCGTGCCCTCGTCCGAGAGTGCGAACCACCACGGCGAGCACGTCGTCGCGTCAGCCGAACTGTCGTAGGCTCCGGGATCGCGGCCGGGGTGCTTGGTCTGGGCATGGTCGGCGCCGCCGCAGTGATCAACGATGGAGCCCTGTGGTTCACCACGACGTCTGCGGGTGACGCATGCGAGATGGAGTTCTCGGTCGAGCCGGTTGGCCCGCAGAATGCTGCGAACGGTGACCCGGCCATGATCATGGCCGGGCGAACCAGTTGGCCGTCGGCGGCCGAGCAAAAGACAACTGCGACTGAGGCGCGCAAGTTCCTTGCCAGGTTCGACTACGGCGCGGTAGATAGGGCTGCTGCTGTTCGCCGATTCGACATCGAACAACGCCGTATTGTCGCGACAGCACCGCACGGCGAAGCGCAACCGCTGCTGACCGGTAACGACCTTGAGACAGCGGCCGTCGGAAGCGTTGTGTCCGATGCGCTGTCCACACACCTCAAAGCCAGGGGTCTTTCGCCATACGCGGTCATCACCCTGACCGGCAGCTCTGCGGGGTGCTCCCAGTGAGCGAGGACGCACTGCGATCCGTCCTGGACGCGACCGCTTCGGACCTGCTGGCCTACTTTGAACGTCGCGCACGTGTCCGCGACGACGCAGCCGATTTGCTGGCCGAGACCATGCTTCACGCGTGGCGTCGCGTCGCGTCGATGCCGGACGAGCCAGAGCGGCGCCGCATGTGGCTGTTCACGATTGCCGCGAATGTCCTGGCCAATCAACGCAGGTCATACCGGCGGCGCACTGCCTTGGTGCAGAAGGTCCGCGGCAATCTTGTCGCGCCGCTCGAGGCCGATCAGGCTGAAATATTGTCCGTGCGGGCCGCGGTCCTGGCGCTCGCGGACGCTCATCGCGAGCTCGTGATGTTGATCCACTGGGACGGGCTCACCCTCGTCAAGGCCGCAGAAGTCCTGGGCCTCAACCCATCGACGGCCCGCGGTCGCTACGCCACAGCGCGATCCATCCTGCGCGACGCGCTCGCTGAGGCCTCCAGCGTTGTATGACGAGCAGGGGCCCACAGCGTTCGAGCAGCACCCACCCAACCGCCCAGCCGACGCTGCGCTCAACGGATCTGGCGGTTGGCAAGAGATCGATGGTGGCGTGTGCTGCAGTTGGCAAGGCTGCCCCTCGGTGATGGCTTGGACAACGGCCGGCCGCTGGTCGACCCGTGACTTCTTCACGTACAAGTCGACGCCGCGGCGTCGTCGACCGGGTCAGAGGCGGCCCGCTGCGGGATGTCGTGCGTCTCCGTCCGCAACCTCACCCCCCCTCGTTGCCGTCTGGCTTGAGTTTGATGAGCCGCTTGACGTCCGCAACGGTCAGGTCACCGGCCCACTCGCGCGCCTCTGCAATTGTCAACCCTTCCTCGTCCGCGAGCGAGGCCAGGGCCACACCGGCCTCACGTTCGAGTCGCTCCACCGCGTCGTCGCGCGCCGCGAGCGCCACCACCACTTTGACGCCAAGGTTTGATCGGCGCCGCTCAGCGTCGGCTCGCTCTGCTCGGCGCTCGGCCTGCGCCTCGAGCGCCTGACGTCTAGCGACCTGCCTGACTGACTGACCCACGGTAATGCCTCCTAAGTCTGTGAAGAGCTTCACACTCCAAGGCCGTCTTCTCATCTCCGACGGCCACCAAGACCCGAGATCGTCGCCTCGTCTCGTTGGACCTCACACCTGCCGTCAACGTTCACCCCTCAGTTGCACACGCGGCGAGACCGCCACTTCGTCTGGGCCTCATGGGCGACGGCGACCTCGGCAACACCAACACCCCGCTCCCAAGCTCGCAGACTCGGAACGAGGCAGCGAGAGTCGGTCGCGACTCGGCCTGCACTAATGAAGTGCGCGGCGGTACTTGGCGACGCCGCTGCCTCGAGTTCGTCGCCCGGGCCTCCTTCTTCGCCGTCGCCCTTGCTTATAGCCGTCACGAAGTCTTTCGCGTCCTTAATTCCAGCTAGGGCTGAACCCGCTTGCGCGATTTCTTTCAGGAAGTACCCCGACGGGTCACTCGAATTAATGGGATCGCCCCCGGCGTAGCTGTAGCTGGTGAGCGTCTTGGGGTCGTTGATGGAACTGTGACTGGGACTGGACGTTCCACTGGTTGCGTCACGCGTACGCGTCGTACTCGCTCGCATCGTCGGATGCTGGCGGGTTCGGACTCGAGCTGAAGGCGGTGTCGGAGTGGCTTGGTCACTCCACACCGAGCATCACGCAGGACATGTATGTCGAACGGCAGTCAGATGACACGTCCCGGGCGAAAGCCGTGACCGCGCGGCTGCCCGGCTAGCCCGACGGCTGAGGCCCGGTCGTCCATTCCGCGCGTGCGACGTGGACGACCGGGCACCGGCTCGCCCGCGACTGCTGGACTGAGCCTGGTCCACCTCACTTGTAGGTGACGGCCTGTTCGACGACGTCGTAGATTTCGGGCGCGAGCCACACGTGCATCCCGCCCCTGCCGAATGCGCCGTAGTTACGAAGCCACCCGTAGGACTCTGCTCGCGCCAGTAGTTTGCGCGCGCCCGCATTGGTCAGCTCAAGCTGCCGCTCGACCGTTCGCGTGCTCACGAATGGGCTCC
>Ga0247730_1000462_pt1 | contig 30040 bp, 31 predicted proteins | sample UWRJL073202C2_FD_180959 | JGI IMG/M metagenome (GOLD analysis project Ga0247730, IMG submission 180959) | Plant litter microbial communities from Arlington Agricultural Research Station in Wisconsin, United States - UWRJ-L073-202C-2 | ecosystem: Environmental > Terrestrial > Plant litter >... | reverse complement strand
GACGTCCAGGCGCCGGAGCCGCTGCGCCCGTTCCTGACCTACGCCCTCGCGCAGCAGTCGACCGTCGTGGCCGCGACGGCCACGGCGCGCGAGGCCGAGGACCTGACGGCCCAGCTGGGCGAGCTGCTCGGCGCCGACGCGGTGGCGTACTACCCCGCGTGGGAGACGCTCCCGCACGAACGACTGTCGCCACGGTCCGACACCGTCGGGCGGCGGCTCGCCGTGCTGCGCCGGCTCGTGCACCCGACCGTCGCCGGTGCCCTCGACTCGGAGACCGCGAGCGGCCCGCTGCGCGTCGTCGTGGCCCCCGTCCGGTCGTTGCTGCAGCCGCAGGTCAAGGGCCTGGCGGACCTGGCACCCGTCGAGCTGCACCGCGGCGACGCGATCGCGCTCGAGCAGGTCGTGCAGGACCTGGCCGGGGCGGCCTACTCGCGGGTCGACCTGGTCGAGCGGCGCGGCGAGTTCGCGGTGCGCGGCGGCATCATCGACGTCTTCCCGCCCACCGAGGAGCACCCGCTCCGCATCGAGTTCTTCGGCGACGAGGTCGACGAGATCCGCCGCTTCGCGGTCGCGGACCAGCGGACCCTCGAGGAGGTCACGCACGTCTGGGCCCCACCGTGCCGCGAGCTGCTGCTGACCGACGAGGTGCGGGCCACGGCTGCACGACTGGCCGCCGAGCACCCCAGCCTGGCGGAGATCTTCACCAAGATCTCCGAGGGCCACGCCGTCGAGGGCATGGAGTCCCTCACCCCGGTCCTGACCGATGCGATGGAGTCGTTCGTCGACCTGCTGCCGCAGCGGTCGACGGTGCTGCTGATGGACCCCGAGCGCATCCGCGCCCGCGCCGCTGACCTGGTCGCGACGAGCGAGGAGTTCCTGCAGGCGTCGTGGGCAGCGGCCGCCGGGGGTGGCGAGTCGCCGATCGACCTGGGGTCCGCGGCGTTCCACTCGCTCGACGAGGTCCGCCTGCACACGCTCGCGCTGGGTCACAGCTGGTTCACCCAGTCGCCGTTCGGCCTCGACCTGGACGAGGACACCCGGGCCGTCGAGCTCGAGCCGGCGACCGCCTACCGCGGCGACACGTCCGCGGCGCTCGAGGACATCAAGCGCTGGGTCGCGGCCGACATGCGGGTCGTGTTCGTCGCCCCGGCCGCCGGTCAGGCGCAGCGCACCGTCGAGTGGCTCACCGACGGGGGAGTGCCGGCGTCGCTCGACGACTCGGTGACCCAGCCGGCGCCGCGGGTCGTGCAGGTCAGCACCGGCGAGCTGGCGCGCGGCTTCGTGTCGCCGCGGCTCGAGCTGGCCGTCATGACGTACGACGACCTGGTGGGGCAGCGGGCCGCCGACCGCACCGAGCGCAAGATGCCGGCCCGTCGCCGCAAGCAGGTCGACCCCCTCGAGCTCAAGACCGGCGACTTCGTGGTGCACGAGCAGCACGGCCTCGGCCGGTACGTCGAGCTGATGCAGCGCGTCGTGCAGGGCGCGGCCCGCGAGTACCTCGTGATCGAGTACGCGCCGTCGAAGCGCGGGCAGCCCGCCGACCGGCTGTTCGTTCCGATGGACCAGCTCGACCAGATCAGCCGGTACGTGGGCGGCGAGTCGCCGACGCTGGACCGGATGGGTGGCTCGGACTGGACGACCCGCAAGAACAAGGCACGCAAGGCCGTCCGGCAGATCGCCGGCGAGCTCATCAAGCTCTACGCCGCACGGCAGGCCACGAAGGGCCACGCGTTCGGCCCGGACACGCCGTGGCAGGCCGAGCTCGAGGACGCGTTCGCGTTCGTCGAGACGCCCGACCAGATGATCACGATCGACGAGGTCAAGCGCGACATGGAGCGCACGGTCCCGATGGACCGCCTGGTGTGCGGCGACGTCGGGTACGGCAAGACCGAGATCGCGGTGCGCGCGGCGTTCAAGGCGATCCAGGACGGCAAGCAGGTCATCCTGCTGGTCCCGACGACGCTGCTGGTGCAGCAGCACTACGCGACGTTCGCCGAGCGGTTCGGCCAGTTCCCCGTCGTGATGAAGCCCCTGTCGCGGTTCCAGACCGAGAAGGAGTCGAAGGCGACGCTCGACGGCCTGGCCGACGGCTCGATCGACATGGTCATCGGCACGCACCGGCTCCTGCAGCCCGGCGTCAAGATCAAGGACCTCGGGCTCGTCATCGTCGACGAGGAGCAGCGCTTCGGCGTCGAGCACAAGGAGGCCATGAAGATGCTGCGCGCCGCCGTCGACGTCCTGTCGATGTCGGCGACGCCCATCCCGCGCACGCTCGAGATGGCCATCACGGGCATCCGCGAGATGTCCACGATCGCGACACCGCCGGAGGAGCGTCACCCCGTGCTGTCGTTCGTCGGCGCGTACGAGGACCGCCAGGTCGTCGCCGCGATCCGTCGTGAGCTGCTGCGCGAGGGGCAGGCGTTCTACATCCACAACCGGGTGCAGAGCATCGACAAGGCCGTCGCCAAGATCAAGGAGCTCGTGCCCGAGGCGCGGGTCGCCGCGGCGCACGGCCAGATGGGCGAGCACCAGCTCGAGGAGGTCATGGTCGACTTCTGGGAGAAGCGCTACGACGTCCTGGTGTGCACCACGATCGTCGAGTCGGGCCTGGACGTCTCCAACGCCAACACCATGATCATCGAGCGCGCCGACACCCTCGGCCTGTCGCAGCTGCACCAGCTGCGCGGTCGGGTCGGACGCTCGCGCGAGCGCGCGTACGCCTACTTCCTCTACCCGCCGGAGAAGCCGCTCACCGAGACGGCCCACGACCGTCTGGCGACCATCGCGCAGCACTCCGAGCTGGGCGGCGGCATGGCGGTCGCGATGAAGGACCTCGAGATCCGCGGCGCCGGCAACCTGCTGGGCGGCGAGCAGTCGGGCCACATCGCCGACGTCGGCTTCGACCTGTACGTGCGGCTCGTGGGCGAGGCGGTCGCGGAGTTCCGCGGCGACGCCGAGCCCGAGCGCGAGGTCAAGATCGAGCTGCCGATCGAGGCGCACCTCCCGCACGACTACGTCGGCAGCGAGCGGCTGCGGCTCGAGATGTACAAGCGGCTCGCGGACGTCCGCTCGCTCGGCGACGTCGACGAGATCCGCGGCGAGCTGGTCGACCGCTACGGCGAGCCTCCCGAGGCCGTCGACGTGCTGCTCGACGTCGCCCGGCTGCGGGTCCGCGTGCGCGAGGCCGGGCTCACCGAGGTGACGGCGGCCGGCCCGAACGTGCGGTTCGCTCCGCTGAAGCTGGCGGACTCGGCGCAGATGCGGCTGCAGCGGGTCTATCCGCGCAGCACCTACAAGGTCGCCGCCGAGGTGGCGCTGGTCCCGCGTCCAAAGACCGCCCCGGTCGGTGGCACGCCGCTGGTCGGGCGCGAGCTGCTGGAGTGGACCCGTCTGGTCATCGACACGCTGGCCCCGGCGCCCGTCCCCGCCGGCTGACCACCGGGCGCCGGCGCCGCTGATGGGCGGTGGATCTGCAACCTTCTGGATGGTGGGCGGTGGATCTGCAACCTTCTGGGGGGTGGGCGGTGGATCTGCAACCTCATTGCCCCGCATGCGGTTGAGATTCCACCGACCCGGTGGGGTGGTGACCGGATGCGGTTGAGATTCCACCGCCCGGATGGCAGGGGTGGGCGATGGGGTTGAGATTCCACCGCCCGGGTCAGGTCTCCTCGCGCAGGCGCGGGGGCGTCGCGTTCTTCGGCCGGATGCCGTGCTTGTCGGCGAAGAACGCCCGGACGAGATCCATGTCGGCGGTGACGTCGTCCGTCGCGAGGAACGTCGGGCCGAAGCCCATCGTCCGCGTCGGCGGGTCGAAGAACGCGAGGGTGACGGGCAGGCCGGTCTCGCGGGAGAGCCGCAGGAACCCGGACTTCCAGAACTCCGCCTTGGAGCGGGTCCCCTCCGCGGCGAGGATCAGCCGGAACGGCTCGCCCGATCCGGCCTCCGCGACCAGGTCGCGGACCACCGACCCGGCGTCGTCGCGATCCAGCGGCACCCCGCCGAAGGCCCGGAGCAGCCAGCCCAGCGGACCCTTGAACAGCTGCTTCTTGACCAGCACACGGGGGTGCGCGCCGTCGTGCCACATCACCAGGGTCATGGTCAGGAAGTCCCAGTTGGACGTGTGCGGTGCGCCGACGAGGATCCCGGTCTGCGGCACCTCGCCGATCATGCGGTAGCGCATCACCCGGGCGACTCCGCGGGCCAGCCGCTGACGGATCATGGGTCAACCCTAGGCGAGCGACGGGTCCCTCGGTACGACGCGACGTGGATCACGCGCCGAACTGTTGCGGATCGCAACGGTCGTACTAGCGTCCTCTCATGGCCTTCTCAGGAACCTGGAAGCAGCTCGTCCGCACCAAGGACGTCGACGACGTCATCCACCAGAACGACGACGACCCGACCGACTCCGAGCACCACACGCGGCTCGACAAACGGCTGACCGCCTGGGACCTCATGGGCTTCGGCATCGGGATCGTCATCGGCACGGGCATCTTCACGCTGACCGGCGCCCAGGCCAAGAACAACGCGGGTCCCGCGATCGTCATCTCGTTCGCGGTCGCCGGGGTCGTCGCGATGCTCGCCGCGATCTGCTACGCCGAGCTCGCCGCGGCCGTCCCCACGGCCGGCAGCTCGTACACCTACGCCTACACGACGATCGGCGAGATCTTCGCCTGGATCATCGCCTGGGACCTGATCCTGGAGTTCGCGCTCGGTGCGGCCGTCGTCGCGCGCGGGTGGTCCGGCTACCTGCAGCACCTCTGGGGGCTGCCGCACGCCTTCTTCGGCGAGGAGGACTCGACGATCAACCTCGGCGCGGTCGTGATCGTCGCGATCATCGGCACGATCGCGACGATCGGCATCCGCGAGAGCAAGCTCGTCACGAACGCCCTCGTGATCGTGAAGGTCTCGGTCTGCGTCTTCGTGATCGCGGTCGGCATCTTCTTCGTCAAGGCGCAGTTCATCACCCCCTACATCCCGCCGTCGCAGAAGATCGACGAGGCGGACCAGGTCAGCGGCCTCAAGCAGCCGCTGTGGCAGTGGATCACGGGCGTCGACGCCACGTCGTTCGGCGTGACCGGCGTGCTGATCGCCGCAGCCGTCGTCTTCTTCGCCTACAGCGGCTTCGAGGCCGTCGCGAACCTCGGCGAGGAGACCAACGACCCCGCCAAGGACATGCCCCGCGGGCTCATCGGCACGCTCGTGATCTGCACGCTGCTGTACGTCATGGTGTGCTTCGTCCTCACCGGCATGGTCGACTACACCGATCTCAGCGAGGGCGCGCCGATCTCGGACGCCTTCTCGCAGGTCGGGCTCGGCTGGGCCGGCGTCCTGATCGACATCGCCGCGATCGCGGGCCTGACCTCGGTGATCCTGGTCGACATCGTCGCGATGGGTCGCATCGGCTTCGCCCTGTGCCGGGACGGCCTGCTGCCGGCCCGGGTCGGCGCGGTCCACCCGCGGTTCAAGACACCGGCGCTCATCACGATCATCACGTCGGTCGCGGTCGCGATCCTCGGCGCGTTCATCCCGCTCGGCACGCTGGCCGAGATGGTCAGCATCGGCACGCTGTTCGCGTTCCTGGTGGTCTCGATCGCCGTCATCGTGCTGCGCCGCACCAAGCCGCGGATGAAGCGCCCGTTCCGGGTGCCGCAGGTGCCGATCCTGCCGATCACCTCGGCCGTCGCGTGCGTCGCGCTGATGTCGAACCTGGCGATCGAGACGTGGCTGCGGTTCCTGGTGTGGCTCGTGCTCGGGCTCGTGGTCTACCTGGCCTACGGCCGCCGCAGCTCCCGGCTCGGGAAGGACAGGGCCGCCGCGGGTAATCTGTGACCATGCTCACTCGAACGCGTGGCGTCGTCCTCGCGCTGGCGGGACTCTCGCTGGCCGCCTGCGGTGCCGTCAACCCCGGATCCGCGGCCGTCGTCGACGGCGAGTCGATCTCGATGCGGACGCTCGACCGCACGGCCACGGCGTACTGCGAGCTCACGGTCAACGCCGCCCGGCAGCAGGGCGTCACGTCGATCAGCAACGCCGACGTCCGCCGCCAGGCGGTCGTCGGGCTGGTGTCGCTGCGGGTCGCTCGCGACCTGGCCGACGCCGAGGGGCTGACGATCGCGCCGTCGGGCTACGAGCTGACGTCGGCGCAGCGGGACCAGATCACGACGGCCTTCCCTGACGGGGACGTCGACGAGATCGCCCGTGCGATCGAGGACAGCCAGGAGGTCTCGGCGATCGCGGTGGCGCTGGCGGAGCGTCAGGCCGGTCAGCAGGCCACGACGGAGAACGAGCAGCAGCTCGCCGAGCTGGGGCAGAAGACGATCCTCGCGGCGTTCCGCTCCAGCGACGTGTCGTTCGCGCCGAGGTTCGGCCTCGACCCCGACGGCCAGCCGCGGGCCGACACCGGCTCGATCTCCGTGTCGCCGGTCGATCTCGAGGCGCCGGTCGCCGAGGAGCTCCCGACCGACCAGCGCTGCTCGTGACGGACCGCGCCTGACGATGCAGATCCTCGTCCTCAGCCCGCGCGTCGCGCCGGGCGTCCTGACGCTGGCCGCCTGGGACGCGCTGCGCGCCGCCACCTCGGTCCGTGCCGTGTCGGACGATCCGCACGTGCGCGCGATCGTCGACGCCGGCATCCACGTCGAGATCGTCGGCGAGCCGCCCACGACCGCGTCCGACGCGATCTGGATCGCCCCGCCGGGTGACCCCGCGTGGGTCGGTGCCGTCGTCGCCACGCTCGCGGACACGCCGGACGTCGAGATCCTCCGCGGCTCCCACGCCCTGCCGGGCTCGACGCTGCTCGACGTTGTCGAGGTCATGGACCGACTGCGCCGCGAGTGTCCGTGGACGGCTCTGCAGACCCACGAGACCCTCGCGCCGTACGTGCTGGAGGAGGCGCAGGAGGTGCACGAGGCGATCCTCGAGGGCGACGCCGACCACCTGCGCGAGGAGCTCGGCGACCTGCTGATGCAGGTGGTGTTCCACGCCCGCATCGCGGCCGAGACCCCGACGGACCAGGGAGGGGGCTGGGACGTCGACGACGTCGCCGCCGGCATCGCGGCCAAGCTCGTCCGGCGCAATCCGCACGTCTTCGCGCCGGAGACGCTCGACCACGTGCCCACGACGCCGGACGAGATCGACGCCCAGTGGCAGCGCATCAAGCGGCAGGAGCGAGGCGGCGACCCGGCCGAGCGTCCCGCCTGACACGCGGGCGGTGCCCCAGCCACCCATCGCGGGGGCCGATCCGTGGCTCAGGCACCGCCCGCGGCCGGCGGAGTGGCGGCGTCGACGGGGGAGGTGCCGCGACTAGGCTGTCCCCGCACGTTCTTTCACTCATGAGGAGCACTCTCTTGGCACGCATCGACGCCGTCGGAGCACGGGAAATTCTGGATTCGCGGGGCAACCCGACCGTCGAGGTCGAGGTCGCCCTCGACGACGGCACGATCGGTCGCGCCGCGGTGCCGTCCGGAGCGTCGACCGGCGCGTTCGAGGCCGTCGAGCTTCGCGACGGCGGCAAGCGCTACCTCGGCAAGGGCGTCCTCAAGGCCGTCGGCGGTGTCAACGACCGCATCGGGCCCGCCCTCGTCGGCTTCGACGCCGACGACCAGCGTGCGATCGACCTCGCGATGCTCGAACTGGACGGCACGCCCAACAAGGCCAAGCTGGGTGCCAACGCGATCCTCGGCGTCTCGCTGGCCGCCGCCAAGGCCGCCGCCGAGTCCGCCAAGCTGCCGCTGTTCCGCTACGTCGGCGGCCCCAACGCCCACGTGCTGCCGGTCCCGATGATGAACATCCTCAACGGCGGCTCGCACGCCGACTCCAACGTCGACATCCAGGAGTTCATGATCGCGCCGATCGGCGCGGCCACGTTCTCGGAGGCGCTGCAGCAGGGCGCGGAGGTCTACCACAGCCTCAAGTCGGTGCTCAACGAGCGCGGACTGTCCACCGGCCTCGGCGACGAGGGCGGCTTCGCCCCGAACCTGGAGTCCAACCGCGCGGCCCTCGAGCTCATCTCGGTCGCGATCGAGAAGGCCGGCCTGAAGGTCGGCACCGACATCGCGCTGGCGCTCGACGTCGCGGCGTCGGAGTTCTTCACCGACGGCACCTACGCGTTCGAGGGCCAGCAGAAGTCGGCCGAGGAGATGTCGGCCTACTACGCCGAGCTCGCCGCCGACTTCCCGATCGTCTCGATCGAGGACCCGCTGGACGAGGACGACTGGGCCGGCTGGACCACGCTGACGCAGACGATCGGCGACGACGTGCAGATCGTCGGCGACGACCTGTTCGTCACCAACGTCGAGCGCCTGACCCGCGGCATCTCCGAGGGCGCCGCGAACGCGCTGCTCGTCAAGGTCAACCAGATCGGCTCGCTGACCGAGACCCTCGACTCGGTCGACCTGGCCCACCGGCACGGCTTCTCGTGCATGATGAGCCACCGGTCCGGCGAGACCGAGGACACCACGATCGCCGACCTCGCCGTCGCGACCAACTGCGGCCAGATCAAGACCGGCGCCCCGGCCCGCTCCGATCGCGTCGCCAAGTACAACCAGCTCCTGCGCATCGAGGAGCTGCTCGGCTCGGCCGCGTCGTACGCCGGGGCCTCCGCCTTCCCGCGGCTGGTCCTCTGACGCATGGCCTCGCGCTCACCCCGTGGTCCCGGACGGCCGCCCTCCCGGCGACCGTCCGGGACCCGTGGTGGGCGCTCGACGGGTCGCACGCCCTCAGCGGCCCGCGCGACGGCCGCCACGACGTCGCGCACCACGGTGTCGCCCCGGGCCACGTCGTCGTCACGCCCACCGGCCCGCCGCACCGCCGGCACGGGGCCACAGCTCACGACCCGCGCGGTCGTGCTCCTGACGGTCGTCCTGCTGCTGATCGCGTCGTACACCTCGACGCTGCACGCGTGGTGGCAGCAGCGGTCCGACATCCAGACGTCCCGCGCCGAGATCGCGATGCGCCGCCAGGCCATCGTCGACCTGGAGGACCAGATCACCCGCTGGGACGATCCGGCGTACGTCAAGCAGCAGGCCAAGGAGCGCTTCGGCTGGGTCTCGCCGGGCGAGGTCGGGTACCGCGTCATCGGCAGCGACGGCAAGATCCAGGGGGCTGACGTCCCGACGCTCGACGCGCCCGCGCAGGCCGCCTCGCCGGCCTGGTACGACAAGCTCTGGGGCAGCGTGAAGGAGTCCGGCAAGGAGCCCACCGCCCCTACCCCGACCGATCCAGATCCCGAGAAGGTGCTGAAGTCCCAGTGACCGTCGCCCAGTCCGACCTCGACGCCGTCGCCGCCCAGCTCGGCCGACGACCCCGCGGCATCCTCGAGATCATGTCCCGGTGTCCGTCCGGTCACCCCAACGTCGTCAAGACCGAGCCCCGGCTCGACGACGGCACCCCGTTCCCGACGATGTTCTACCTGACCTGCCCGCGACTGGCCGGCGAGATCGGCACGCTGGAGGCCTCGGGCCTGATGCGCGAGATGAGCGACCGCATCGCCTCCGACCCCGAGCTGGCCGAGGCGTACCAGCGGGCGCACACGTCGTACCTGGCCGAGCGCGAGGCCCTCGGCCACGTGCCCGAGATCGACGGCATCACCGCCGGAGGAATGCCCACCCGGGTCAAGTGCCTGCACGTCCTGGTCGGCCACTCGCTCGCCAAGGGGCCCGGTGTCAACCCGCTGGGCGACGAGGCCCTCGCGCTGCTCGGCGCGTGGTGGGAGGGCAACTCCTGCGGTGCCGACTGGGTCGAGCCCGCTCCCGCCGACCAGTTCTAGAGTTTCGCCCCTCGACGAGATGTGACAGGTTGGGACGAGTCGGGGGACTGTGACCCCCGTCACGTCATCGGGGAGTCGCACATGTCCAGCACCACACCGAAGGTCCACCGGGACCGGACGCAGTACCTCTACATCGCCGTCATCGTCGCGGTGCTCGCGGGCATCGCCCTGGGCTTCGTGGCACCGGACTTCGCCGAGAAGCTCGCGCCGCTCGGCGAGCTGTTCGTCAAGCTCATCAAGATGATGATCTCGCCGGTCATCTTCTGCACGATCGTGCTGGGCGTCGGCTCGATCGCGAGCGCCGCCCAGGTCGGCAAGGTCGGCGGCCTGGCGCTCGGGTACTTCATCACGATGTCGACGTTCGCGCTCGCGATCGGCCTGGTGGTCGGCAACATCCTCAAGCCGGGGGAGGGGCTGAACCTCGACGACGAGCTCGCCAAGGAGGGCGCCAAGCAGGTCGGCGAGGCCGAGAGCGGCTGGCAGTTCTTCCTCAACATCATCCCGGACACGCTGGTCTCCGCGCTGACCTCGGGGCAGGTGCTGCAGACCCTGCTGGTTGCCCTCCTCGTGGGCTTCGCGCTGCAGAAGATGGGCCCGGCGGGCCAGCCGGTGCTCACCGGCATCGGCCACGTCCAGAAGCTGGTCTTCCGGATCCTCTCGATGATCATGTGGCTCGCCCCGATCGGCGCGTTCGGTGCCATGGCCGCCGTCGTGGGTGCGACGGGCTGGGACGCGCTCAAGGGCCTGCTGACCGTCATGATCGGCTTCTACGTGACGTGCTTCGTGTTCGTCTTCGTCGTCCTGGGCACGATCCTGAAGGTCGTGACGGGTGTCAACGTCCTGTCGCTGTTCCGGTACCTGGGCCGGGAGTTCCTGCTGATCTTGTCGACGTCGTCGTCGGAGTCGGCGCTGCCGCGGGTCATCGCCAAGATGGAGCACGCCGGCGTCGACCGGTCGACGGTCGGCGTCGTCATCCCGACGGGCTACTCGTTCAACCTCGACGGCACCGCGATCTACCTGACGATGGCGTCGCTGTTCATCGCCGACGCGATGGACAAGCCGTTCTCGCTGGGCCAGCAGATCTCCCTCCTGCTGTTCATGATCATCGCCTCCAAGGGCGCCGCCGGCGTCACCGGAGCCGGGCTCGCGACCCTCGCCGGTGGGCTCAACTCGCACCGCCCCGACCTGGTCGACGGCGTCGGGCTGATCGTCGGCATCGACCGCTTCATGTCAGAGGCCCGGGCGCTGACCAACTTCGCCGGCAACAGCATCGCGACGGTCCTCGTGGGGCACTGGACCGGATCGCTCGACCGCGGCCAGCTCGATGCGGTGCTGGCGGGCGATCGTCCCTTCGACGAGGCGTCGATGATCGACGACACGGCACCCGACCAGGAGGCCTCACGGACGACGTGAGGGTGCCCGGTAGGGTCGGCGCATGCCTGAGCATCGCGCCCGCGTCGCCGCGATCGACTGCGGCACCAACTCGATCCGCCTGCTGATCAGCGACGTCGACGACGACCACAAGACCGACCTGCTCCGCGAGATGCGGATCGTGCGCCTGGGGGAGGGGGTCGACCGGACCCACCACCTCGCCGAGGACGCGATCCGGCGGACGCTGCAGGCCACGCGCGAGTTCGCCGAGGTCATCGCGATGTTCGGCGTCACCGACATCCGGTTCTGCGCGACGTCCGCGGTCCGCGATGCCGACAACGCCGCCGAGCTCGAGGACGCCGTCGAGGGCATCCTGGGCGTCCGCCTGGAGGTGCTGGCCGGCACGGACGAGGCGCGGGCGTCGTTCGTCGGCGCCACCCGCGACCTCCCGCCCGGCCGCACGCTGGTCGTCGACATCGGTGGAGGCTCCACCGAGATCGTCGTCGGCACCGGCGACGAGATCGAGTGGTCGGTGTCGCTGGACGTCGGCTCGGTACGGCTGACCGAGCGCTTCCTGGCCGGCGACCCCGCGCCCGTCAGCGAGGTCGCCGCCTGCATCGACCACCTCGACACGGTGCTGGCCCCCGTCGTCAAGGACATCGCGCCGGTCGACTCGTTCGTCGGGGTCGCCGGCACCGTGACGACCGTCGCGGCCCACTCGCTCGCGCTGCCGTCGTACGACTCGGCCACGATCCACCTGGCGCGGCTCGACCTCGCCGACGTCAGCGCCGCGTGCCTGTCGCTCGTGCAGATGTCGGTCGCGGACCGTCGCGCGCTGCCGTTCATGCACCCGGGACGCGCCGACGTCATCGGTGCCGGCGCCCTGATCCTGGACCGCCTCGTGGCGCTGCTGCCCCTGACGACCAGCACCCTCGTCGTCAGCGAGCACGACATCCTCGACGGCATCGCCTGGGACATGGTGTCCTGACCGGCGTCCACGACCCGGGCCGCGACCGGGGCGCGCGGTCCGCTCCGGCATGATGCGGGCATGGACTCCCGCACCCTTCACGTCACGGTTCCCGACCAGGGCTGGATCGACTCGCTGGCCGACCTCGAGGGCGTCGACCTCGCGGTGTGGGACATGGTCTCGCCGCAGCCGGATCGTCGCGTCGACCTCGCGCTGCGGCCGTACACGCTCGGCGCGGCCGGGCTCGAGACGCTCGACGCCGACCGCTTGGGCGTCGTCCAGGGGCAGGCGCTCGGTTTCGACGGCGTCGCCGGCACGCTTCCCGACGGCATCGCCTACTGCAACGCCGTGGGCGTGCACGAGGAGTCGACGGCCGAGCTGGCCGTCGCCCTGCTGCTCGCGTCGCAGCGCGAGGTCGACCGGTACGCGCGGGAGCGCGGCGAGTGGAACCGGCACTTCACGAGCAGCCTGATCGACCGGCGCATCATGCTGCTGGGCTACGGCGGCATCGGGGCCGAGATCGAGAAACGGCTGACCGGCTTCGGTGCCGAGCTCGTGCGGGTCGCGACGCGTCGCCGGGAGGACGAGCGCGGCACGGTCCACGCGCAGGACGAGCTGGACGTGCTCCTGCCGACGGTCGATGCGGTCGTCGTCGCCGTGCCGCTCACCGACGCGACGACCCGACTCGTCGACGAGGGCTTCCTGACGCAGATGGCCGACGGCGCGATCGTCGTCAACGTGTCACGCGGCAAGGTCGTGGACACCGATGCCGTCGTGCGTCAGGGGGGTCGGATCCGGCTCGCCGCCGACGTGACCGAACCGGAGCCGCTGCCGCCCGAGCACCCGCTGTGGACCACGCCGGGCGTCCTGGTGTCGCCCCACGTCGGCGGGATGACGTCCGCGATGCGCCCGCGGATGGAGGCCGTGATGCGGCGCCAGATCGAGCTGCTGGGTGCGGGCGAGCCGCCCCACTCGGTCGTCGTCGGCTGACACCTGGGGCCCACCCGGTGGCGGCGACTACGCTGGCTCCGCGCTCCCGTAGCCCAATGGCAGAGGCAGATGGCTTAAACCCGTCACAGTGTGGGTTCGACCCCCACCGGGAGCACCGTCGCCCGCGCCGCCCCTCAGCAGGTTCGCCGTCGCGTCCCTAGGGTGGGAGGACACCGCACAGAGGGAGCACGCCATGCAGACACGCACGCTCGGACGCACGGGACGGGACGTCTCGGTCGTCGGGCTCGGCACGTGGCAGCTCGGCGCCGACTGGGGCGACGTGACGCACGACGACGCGATCGCGGTGCTGGACGCGGCCGTCGCCGAGGGCGTGACGTTCTTCGACACCGCCGACGTCTACGGCGACGGACGCAGCGAGCAGCTCATCGGCGAGTACCTGCGCGACCGACCGGAGCTGGACGTGCTCGTCGCCACCAAGATGGGCCGCCGCGTCGACCAGGACCCCGCGCAGTTCACGCTCGACCACTTCCGCTCGTGGACCGATCGCTCCCGGACCAACCTGGGCGTCGAGACCCTCGATCTGGTGCAGCTGCACTGTCCGCCGACCGCCGTGTTCTCCGACGACCGGGTGTTCGACGCCCTGGACACGCTGGTCGCGGAGAAGGCGGTCGCGGCCTACGGCGTCAGCGTCGAGACCGTCGACGAGGCCCTGGCGGCCATCGCCCGGCCCCAGGTCGCCAGCGTGCAGATCATCCTGAACGCCTTCCGGCTCAAGCCGCTCGACGAGGTGCTCCCGGCAGCGCGCGAGGCGGGTGTCGGGATCGTCGCTCGGGTGCCGCTCGCCTCGGGACTGCTGTCCGGCCGGTACACCGAGCGGACGACGTTCGCGGACGACGACCACCGCTCCTACAACCGCTCGGGCGAGGCGTTCGACGTCGGCGAGACGTTCTCTGGCGTCGACTTCGGCACCGGGGTGGCGGCCGCCCGCGAGTTCGCGGGACTGGTGCCCGACGGGGTCCACCCGGCGCAGGCGGCCGTCGCGTGGATCCTGGCGCAGCCCGGCGTCACCGCCGCGATCCCCGGCGCCCGCAACGTCGAGCAGGCCCGGTCGAACGCGGCGGCAGCAGCTGTGACGCTGCCCGAGGGATTCGACGCCGGCGTGCGCGACGTCTACGACCGGCTGCTCCGCGCGGACGTCCATCCGCGCTGGTAGCCGCCGAGCGTCCGTCGCTCAGTGGGACGTCGCCCAGGCGAGCGCGTGGTCGGCGACCTCCTCCCAGCCCTCCTGCCCCACGATGAAGTGCGTGCGACCGGGGAACTCCGTGACCTCGACCGTGCCGGTCCGGTACGCCGCGGCGTTCTTGCGGTTGACCGTCGGCGGCACGATGTGGTCGGCACCCCCGGCGATGAACAGCAGGGGGGCCCGGCCGGTCCTCGCGTAGTCGATCCGCGAGTCGCCGGTGTTGCTGAGCAGGTGCAGGGCGGCCTGCCACAGCGGCCTACCGGGTGCAGGGATCTGCAGCTCCTGGCGCACCCTCTCCGACTCCTCCATCGACAGCGTGTTGGTGAACGCGTAGTGGAACTCCTTGGCGCTCAGCAGGACCGTCCGGTTCCTCGTCCACGGCTTGCCCAGGACCGGCATGCCGGCCTTGATGACGCTGAGCGGCAGGACGGGGACGCCGGCCGACTGGGCCGAGTCGATCGCGACGCCGGCCCGGCCGTGGCCCCGGTCGAGCAGGAGCTGGGTCATGAGCCCGCCGAACGAGTGGCCCATGATGATCGGCTCCTCGCCCGTCTCGGCGACGACGTCGTCGACGACGCCGGCCAGGTGGTCCACGACCGTGCTGATGCGCAGGCCGTTCAGTGCCGAGGGGTCGCGCCGCAGCCCCTCGACGTCGTCGCTGACGCCGGGCCAAGCCGGGACGACGACGGCGTGGCCGGCCTGCTCGAAGCGAGCCCTCCAGCCGTCCCAGCTCTTCGGGGTCATCCAGAGCCCGTGGATCAGGACGATCGTGCTGGCGTCTCCGGGGGGCTGGGTCATGGCGTGCTCCTGAACGTCGGGGATGCTGGCATCCTCCCGGGTCCCAGGGGTCGGCGTCAGGGGGATCGGACGATCGTTCGGTCGTCGTGTGACGTGATGCGGATACCCGCACGGGGGCCGCACGCGGCACTAGGGTGGTCGGACAGTCCTGTCGACGCAGACGAGAGGCGGTGCCGCGTGATCTTCTCCTCGCCCGATCCGGCCACGGATCCGTACGTCGCCACCACGGTCCTGGCCCTGCAGCGCGCCTCCTACGCGGTCGAGGCGCGGCTCGTCGGGGACGACCGGCTGCCGCCCCTGCAGGAGGACGAGCACCGTCTGGCCGCCTGGCGGGGGCGGTGGGTCATGGCCTGGGACGGCGTCGACCTGGTCGGTGCCATCGCGTGGGCCGACCACCAGGACCACCTCGACATCCAGAAGGTCATGGTCAGTCCGGACGCGATGCGGCGCGGCATCGCGACGTCGCTGCTCGGGCACGTGCTCGCGGCGTCCGCCGACCGGCACGTCGTCGTCGCGACCGGGCGCGACAACGTCCCCGCCGTCTCGCTGTACGCCAAGCACGGCTTCGCCCGCGAGGCCGACGAGCACGTCCCGCCGGGCATCTGGATCACCCGGCTGCGGCTGACGCGGTAGGGGGCGGGCTCAGGTCTGCTCGACGCGCAGGGCCGCCCACGTGTCGTCCAGCACGACCGACTCGACGGCGTACCAGCCGTAGTCGGCGGTGAGCTCCTGGATCGAGTCCTCGTCGATCGAGTCCTCGCGCACCGGGTAGGCGATCCAGACGACGGGGATCGAGCCGAGCTGCGGCAGGACGTCGTCGAAGCTGTCGGCCAGCTGGGTGCGGTCGTCGGCGAACAGGACGGCCGCGTCGACGGACTCGGGCTCCTCCTCGTCGCGCTGCTCGATCATCTCGGCGCTCTCGGGCATCGGGTCGAGCAGCGACAGCTCCTCGACCGAGGTGCCGATGATCCAGACCACGAAGCCGTCACTGATGCGCAGCTTCTCGGCGTTCGTCGTGTCCACGTGGGTCATCCTAGGGGGTCGCGGCGGACGGCCTCGAGATCACGGATGTCGCGGTCGACGTCCAGCCCCTTGCCCTCGAACCGGGTGACGGGACGGCCGTCGAACCGCGGTGCCCACGTGCCGGAGCTGTCGAAGTCGGGGCTCTGCCGCAGCACGTCGAGCATCTGGTCGGCGTAGTCCTGCCAGTCGGTGGCCATCCGCCACGTGCCGCCCGGCTGCAGGACCCGCGCCGCGAGCTCGGCGAACGCCGGGGTGACCAGCCGACGCTTCTGGTGACGCTTCTTGTGCCACGGGTCGGGGAACCAGATCCGCAGCTCGTGGACCGAGCCCGCCGGGATCATGGTGCGCAGCGCCTCGGCGGCGTTGACGATCATGAGCCGCACGTTGGTGACGCCCTGGTGCCGCATCGTCACCAGGGTCTGGGCGACGCCGGGCAGGTAGACCTCCAGGCCGAGGAAGTCGAGCTCGGGATGGGCGTGCGCGGCGTGGACGAGCGCGTCGCCGCGACCGCTGCCGATCTCCACGACGAGCGGCGCGGTGCGCCCGAAGACGGCCTCCTGGTCCATGACGTGCGCGGGATCGATCGACGTGCTGGGCCCCGCGTCGGGCACCTCGACGACGTACGTCGCCGACATCGCGTCCCATCCGCCCTGCTGGCGCTCGCTGAGACGTCCGCCGCGGCGGGTGAAGGAGACGGGCTCGGTCCGAAACGGCGTGCCAGTGGGGCGATCGGTCACGCGCGCTAGCGTAGACGCGTGGACATCGAGGCGGACACCAAGGACTGGACGTGGGTGCTCGAGCGTCCGTGCCCCGAGTGCGGGCTGGCCGCGGGTGAGGTGCCGCCGACCGACGTCGCGGCGCGGGTCCTGGCCGACCTGCCCCGGTGGGAGGCCGTCCTGGCGCGCGCCGAGGCGCGGGAGCGGCCGGCCGCGGCGACGTGGTCGCCCACCGAGTACGCGTGCCACGTCCGCGACGTGTTCGTGGTGTTCGGACGCCGGGTGCAGCTGATGCTCGACGAGGACGACCCGCTGTTCGCGAACTGGGACCAGGACGAGACCGCGCTCGAGGACGACTACGCCGAGCAGCTGCCCTCCGAGGTCGCGACTCAGCTCGTCGCCGCCGGACGGGCCGTCGCGGAGACGTTCGACGCCGTGCCCGACGGGGCGTGGGACCGGGTGGGGCGCCGCAGCAACGGCTCGGCCTTCACGGTCGCGACCCTCGCGCAGTACTTCGTCCACGACGTCGTCCACCACCTGCACGACGTCCGCGGCTGATCGGACCCGTCGGGCCCGGCATCGCGGCAACCGGTTGCGCAACCCAACGACTCCAGCGGGATCAAACAGGTTGTCGCGCGCGTTGGATAGGGTAGAACCAACGACTCCATCTCGGAGCCGATCCCACGGAGGGAATTATGAAGAGCAGCAACCCTGTCTTCGCCCGCAGCGCCGAGTTCAACGGTCGCGGTGGTGCGACAGCAGCCAACGATCCGTCCCAGTGGCAGGTCGACCTGAACGGGTCGCCGTCACCCACGCACACCGAGCCGGGCACGGGTCGCATGACGCTCGACTCGGTCGTCGAGAAGACCGGCATCACGCTGGGCGTCCTCATCGCCGCTGCAGCCGTCACGTGGATCGCGATCGGCGACCTGTCGACGTACAACGCGACCGAGAGCGACGCCTACGGCAAGGCGTTCACGTTCGCCATCGTCGGCGCGATCGTCGGCCTGGTGCTCTCGCTGGTCAACTCCTTCAAGAAGGTCATCAGCCCCGCGCTGGTCCTGGGATACGCGGTGTTCGAGGGCGTCTTCGTCGGCGCCTTCTCCAAGGTCATCGCGGCGTACGTCGGCGACACGAGCATCGTGTTCCAGGCCGTCGTCGGCACCATGGTCGCCTTCGGCGGAACGCTGGCGGCGTACAAGTTCTTCAACATCCAGGTCACCGACAAGTTCCGCAAGGTCGTCACGATCTCGATCTTCGCGTTCGTCGGGGCCACGCTGCTCAACCTGGTGCTGAGCCTGACCGGCGTCGTCGACAACGGCGGCATCCGCGGCTTCAACACCCTCGGCCTGATCGTCTCGGCGATCGCGGTCGTGCTGGCCGTGTTCATGCTGATCCTCGACTTCGACTACGTCGAGAAGGGCGTCGAGGCGGGTCTGCCGCAGCGCGAGTCCTGGCGTGCGGCGTTCGGCCTGACCGTCACCCTGGTCTGGCTGTACATCGAGATCCTGCGCATCCTCGCGATCCTGCGGGGCGACTGATCATCAGCGCGGCTCACCTGAGCTGAACCCATGACGATGGCCGGTCCCTTCGGGGGCCGGCCATTCGTCTGTCGGGGTGCCCCGCGGCGGGACCCGGAGTCGGGTCAGCCGGCGCGGCGACGACGCAGCACGGTGGCCCAGCGGCCGCCGCCCTGCTGAGCGTCCTGGACGACCTGCGTGCCCGCGTTCTCGGCAGCCTCCGCGGCGGCCTCGTGCACCGACATCAGGTCGCGGGGCTTCTCGCTGGTGGGGTAGCCGCTGTAGGCCAGGGTCCGGGCCTTCTCGCGCAGCGACGCCGCCACCGCCGGGACCAGCACCGAGACCATGTTGGCGTAGCCCGTCTCGGATGGGTGGAAGTGGTCGAGCCCGAACATGATGTCGCGCTTCTCGGTGAACAGGTTCCCGAGCAGGTCCCCCAACGACACCGCGCGGCCGCCGGCTCCGACCGCCGCGATGGTCTGCTTACGGGCGAGGTTGCGGCTCCAGCGCCGGGCGACGGCACGCAGCGGCTGCATGATGGGGCGCACGGAGCCGAGATCGGGGGCGGTGCCCACGACGACCTCGGAGCCGGCCTCGACGAGACGTCGGACGACGTCGCCCAGCAGCCGGGCGGACGTGCTCGGCGGCACCTGGTGGGTCACGTCGTTGGTGCCGACCACGATGACCGCGACGTGCGGCACCCAGTCGCCCACGCGGTCGATCTGCTCCATCAGCTCGGATGTCTGTGCACCCACGACGGCCTGGCTGCGCACCTCGACGGGCGCGTCCATGACGTGGGCCAGGCCGATGCCGAGCATCGCCGGCGGCGTGGCCTCCGCGGTCGACATGCCGTACCCGACGGCGGCCGAGTCGCCGAGCACCAGCAACCGGATCGTGCGGCCCGGGAGGTCGTCGCCGTAGACCCCGTCGGGGGACGGTGGACGCTCGTCGGTCGTGCCGATGGCGCGGCGTGCGAGGACCGCTTCACCGATGAGGAAGCCGTAGAACCCGGAGACGGTGGCGCTGCCGCCGATCAGGGCTGTGACAGCGATTCTCCTCCGACGGACCATGTCTGAAATTTTACGTGCTCGCCGGCGGCCGGGACGCCAAGGGCGCCCTTGCGTGATCTGTCTCTCCCTGCGCCTAATCTTGCTCCGTGCACCCTGTGACCCCCAATCTGCGTGACGTCGGCGGCATGCCCGTGCCGGGTGGACGGGCCGTCGCCCCCGGGCGGGTGCTGCGCAGCGCCGTGCCGGACGCAGCCGACATCGGCCCGCGGGGGATCGTGTGGCCCCCGGCGCTGGTCATCGACCTGCGCTCGGTGGCCGAGTCCGAGGCGGTGCACCCGCTCTCGCAGGCCGGCGCCCGGGTCCTCAACCTTCCGCTGCTGAGTGCCCTGCGCCCCGGTGCCGAGCCCGTCCAGACCCTGCACGCGCTGTACCTGCTGATGCTCGACCAGGCGGCCGACCACTTCGTCGACATCGTCCGCGAGGTCGGGTCCGAGCCGGGAGCCACCCTCATCCACTGCGCGGCGGGCAAGGACCGCACCGGCGTCTCGATCGCGCTGCTGCTGCGACTGGTCGGCGTCGAGCGCGAGCACGTCGTGGCCGACTACCTGCGTACCGCCGAGGCCGAGCGTGCGATCACGGCTCGGCTCGAGCGGGCGGCGGGCCGGCACCACCGCAGCACGTTGCCGGCGTCGTTCTTCGACGTCTCGCCCGAGGCCATCACCGGCGTGCTCGACGTCTGGGACGGGCACGACGGCGGCGTCCGGGGCTGGTTCCTCGGCATCGGTGGCTCCGAGCACCACGTCGACCAGCTCCGACGTACCCTCGTGGCATGACGCAGGACCTGACGCTCGGTGCGCGAGAGGTGCCGCTCGGCGGCCTGCGCGGCCTGACGGTGCACCGGACCCTCCCGCAGCGGGGCTTCCCGACGGTGGGGGCCTGGTGCTTCGTCGACCACTTCGGGCCGACCGACCAGTCGATGGCGGTCCTGCCGCACCCGCACACGGGTCTGCAGACCGTCACCTGGCCGCTGGCCGGCGAGATCCGTCACCGCGACAGCCTGGGCAGCGACGTCGTCCTCAAGCCCGGCGAGCTCAACCTGATGACGTCCGGCGACGGAGTCTCGCACTCGGAGTTCTCGGTCGGTGACCCGGATGCGCCGATGCACGGCCTCCAGCTGTGGGTGGCGCTCCCGTCCGACGCCCGGGAGGGGGCAGCCGGGTTCGAGCACCACCCCGACCTGCCGGTCGCCCGCGGCGACGGATGGACCGCGACGGTGCTGCTCGGCGAGGTCGCCGGCGCGCTGTCCCCGGCGACCACGTACACGCCCATCGTCGGTGCCGAGCTGCGGCTCGACCCGGGCTGGTCGACCATCCCGCTGAGGGACGACTTCGAGCACGCGCTCCTGGCGGTCGACGGCTCGGCCCAGGTCGACGGCGAGCCGGTGGCCCATCGCGAGCTGCGGTACCTGGCACCGGGTCGGTCGGAGGTCGCGGTCCACGTCGAGGCCGCCACGACGCTGCTGCTCATCGGGGGTGAGCCGTTCGACGAGGAGCTCGTCATGTGGTGGAACTTCATCGGCCGCTCGCACGAGGACATCGTGGCCGCGCGGGACGACTGGCAGGCCGCGGCGGAGCGCTTCGGCCACGTCGACGGCCACGGGACCCAGGTCATCCCGGCACCGCCGCTGCCCGAGGTCCGGCTGACGCCACGTCGCCGCTCTGTCACCTGACGCCCGTGGCTGGTAGCGTCCATTCCAGATACCTTGAGTATCTGGAATGGAGCGACCGATGCGCAACGACTGGTCCGGACAGACGTTCCCGCACCCGCCCGGGCGGCGCCCGGTCGTGGGCGACGTGCTCGGCGCGGACGCCGCGAGCCCGCTGCAGAGCACGATGCGTCGAGCCGCCGGGCTGGGACCGATCTTCGAGCTGAAGATCTTCGACCAGAAGTTCGTGTTCGTCTCCGGCGCCGAGCTGGCCGCCGAGCTCGCGGACGAGTCCCGGTTCGAGAAGGCGCTGTCGCCGGCCTTGGTCGCGCTGCGTGAGTTCGCCGGCGAGGGGCTCTTCACGGCGTACAACGACGAGACCAACTGGGCGCTGGCGCACGACCTGCTGCGGCCCGCCTTCACGCGGGAGGCGATGCAGCGGTACCACCCGATCATGCTCGCGGCGGCGCGGGAGCTGTTCGACCACTGGGACGGGCGCACCGGGCCGGTCGACGTGTCGGCCGACATGACCCGCCTGACGATGGAGACCATCAGCCGCACCGCGTTCAGTCATGACTTCGGCTCGTTCAGCCGCGACGACCCGCATCCGTTCGTCGCCGCGATGGTCGCGGCGCTGACGGCGGGTCAGCGCAAGGGCACGCTCGACTCCATGCCCGGAGCGGCTCGGATGGCGCGACGCATCGACCGGCGCAACGCCCACCACCAGGCGTACGTCGACGGCCTGCTCGACGACATCATCGCCGCGCGGCGTGCCGGCGGACCCGGCGACGAGAACGACCTGCTGGGCATCATGCTCGACACGCCCCACCCACGGACGGGGGAGCGGCTCGACGACCTGAACATCCGCCACCAGATCCTGACGTTCCTGGTCGCAGGCCACGAGACGACGTCGGGTGCGCTGTCGTTCGCGCTGCACTACCTGTCACGTGACCCGGGGCTGCTGGCCCGGGCGCACGAGGAGGTCGACCGGGTCCTGGGGCCCGACCGGGACGCCGAGCCGACCTTCGAGCAGGTGCCGAAGCTGCGGTTCCTGCGCCGGGTGCTGGACGAGGGACTGCGGCTGTGGCCCACGGCGCCGGCGTTCACGCGCAGCCCTCGCGAGCAGACGACCCTCAGCACGGGCCACGTCATGCGTCCCCAGGACTGGGCGATCGTCCTGCTGCCGCTGGTGCACCGCGATCCGGCGGTGTGGGGCGACGACGCGGACCAGTTCGATCCCGACCGGTTCCTGCCGGAGCGGTCACGGGGCCGCCTGCCGCACTCCTACAAGCCGTTCGGCACGGGCGAGCGGTCGTGCATCGGGCGGCAGTTCGCGCTGCACGAGTCCGTGCTCGTGCTCGCGCGGACGCTGCACCGGTACGAGCTCGCGCCCGACCCGTCCTACGAGCTGCACGTCGCCGAGCGGCTCACGCTGATGCCGATGGGATTCGAGCTGCAGCTCACGCCCCGCACGCCGGCCGCGGTGGCCGGCATGCGGTGACGATCTGTCAGAGCAGGGCGCGCAGGGAGTCGGCCAGCGACGTCGTGGGGCGTCCCGTCAGGCCGCTGAGGTCACGCGACGGCTCGTCGAGGTCGCCGGCCTTGATCGCGGTGTCGAGGGCGGCGACGAAGCCGGCGGTGCCACCGTCGAGTCCGGCTCCGGTCAGGATCGCGATGTGCTCGTCGGTGGAGACCTGGACGGTCTCGACCGGCGTGCCGATCAGCTCGGCGACCGTCGCGGCCAGCTCGGCCTGCGTGTAGCCCGTGTCGCCGGCCAGCTCGTACACGTGCCGCAGCGGCTCCTCGGAGGTCAGGGCGGCCGCGGCTGCCAGGGCGAAGTCGGCGCGGGCGGCGCCGTACACCAGGCCGTCGCCCGCGCTCGTCACCAGCTGACCGGTCTGCGCGGCCGACTCGAGCACCGACGCGTAGTTCTCGTGGTACCAGCCGTTGCGCAGGAGGACGTGGTCGATGCCGGCCGTGGCCAGGTACGCCTCGGTCTCCTTGTGCTCGGGCGCGACGGGCAGCGTCGACGTGTCGGCGCGCGCAGCACTGGTGTAGATCAGGCGGCTGACGCCCTGCGCCACGGCGGCGTCGATGACGTTGGAGTGCTGGGCGAGGCGCTGACCGACGGCGCTGCTCGAGATGAGCAGCACCTGGTCGACGCCCGCGAGGGCCTGGTCCAGCGCGGCGCGGTCGTCGTAGTCCGCGATCCGCACCTCGACGCCCCGGTCGGCGAGACGCTGGGCCTTGGCGGCGTCGCGCGCGACGGCGACGATCTCGGAGGCGGGAGTCGTGTCGAGCAGGGCGTCGATCACGAGGGTGCCGAGGTGTCCGGTGGCGGCGGTGACGGCGATGGTCATGGGAGGGTCCTTTCGGTGCTCCGCGGTCGGTCCGGGGGCACGGACGAGCATACGCTTACGAATGGTTAGCGCAAACCAATGGTTAGCACTAACCAAGTGATAGCATGATCACACCCCGAGGAGGTGCCATGGCCCAGGATCCGAGACGCCCGTTCGACGTGATGGAGAACGGCTGCCCGTCGCGTGAGGTGCTCGAGCACGTCACGAGCCGGTGGGGTGCGCTGACCCTCGCCGCGCTGGGCCCGGAGCCGGCTCGGTTCGGCGAGCTGCGACGCTCCATCGACGGTATCAGCGAGAAGATGCTCTCGCAGACGCTCAAGGCGCTGGAGGCCGACCGGCTGGTCGAGCGGCGCGTCCAGTCGACGCTCCCGCCGCACGTGGACTATGCGCTGACGGCGCCGGGTCAGCAGGTCGCCGAGGCGGTCAAGACCCTGATCCTGGCGGTCTACGACGTCATGCCCGAGGTCCTGCGGGTCGCCGACACCGCCTGAGGGGTTGCCGCCGGAGGTGTCGTTGCCTACTGTTCCTAAAAGGAACACAGGAGATGATGGCCATGACCCAGCCGGACCTGACGATCGCCACCGAGGCGATGACCGACCTGCTCGCCACGGTGACCGATGCGGACCTGGAGCGGACCACGCCGTGCCCGGGGCTTCCGGTCGGCGTCGTGGTCTCGCACGTCCACGGCCTGAGTCAGGCGTTCGCGGCCGCGGCCCGCAAGGACCTCGGTCCCTTGACGTCGACACCGCCGACGGACGGGATCGCGCCGCTGCCGGCGGACTGGCGATCGACCGCGCCGGTGCACCTGTCGCGGCTCGCGGCCGCGTGGCAGGACCCCGCGGCCTGGACCGGCATGACCGCCGCCGGCGGTGTCGAGCTGCCCGGTGAGGTGGCCGGCCTCGTCGCGGCCGACGAGATCGTCGTGCACGGGTGGGACATCGCACGGGCGACGGGCCGGACGTTCGACCCCGGCGAGGAGGCGCTGGCAGCGGCACACGCCTTCCTGGTGGAGAGCCGCAAGGGCCCGGTGTCGCCGGAGCTGTTCGGGCCGGAGGTGCCGGTGCCGGACGACGCTCCGCTCCTCGACCGGGTCGTCGGCCTCGCCGGGCGGGATCCGGGCTGGGCTCCCCGGTGAGTCCTCGTCACAGCAGCTCGGCGGCGTCCGCCGCCTCGCGATAGGCCGTCGCGAGGCTCTCGACGGTCTCGTGCGCGTTGAGCCCGCTCGGGTTCGGCACGACCCACACGAGCGCACCGTCGATCGTCCGCTCCTGCCGGCCGGCCCGCGCCTTCTTCTCGGCGAAGGCGATCCGGTACGACGTGATGCCCGCGAACGCCACGACCCGCGGCCGGTGCTCGGCGACGAAGGTCTCGAGACGTTCGCGGCCCGCGACGATCTCGGCGTCCTCGAGCTCGTCGGCGCGCGCGGACGCCCGCGCGACCAGGTTCGTGATGCCGACGCCTCGCGCGGCCAGGGCGGGAGCGGCGTCCTCGGGGGTCAGCACGTCAGCGGGGAGGATGCCGGCGATCCTCAGCGCCGGGTAGAAGCGGTTGCCGGGTCTGGCGAAGTGCATCCCGGTCGCCGCGCTCACCAGCCCGGGGTTGATGCCCACGAACAGCAGGCGCAGCTCGGCGGGGAGGAGGTCGGAGATCGTCCGGCCGGCGAACGACTCCAGCTCGGCGCGCGAGAACCTCATGCCCGGGATCCTCCCCGATGGCGTCCGTCAGGCGTACTGGACGCCCGTCGCGTGCAGCGGGCAGTAGCCGAACGGGTTCTTGACCAGGTACTGCTGGTGGTAGTCCTCGGCGTAGTAGTAGTGCTCGAGCGGGATGATCGACGTCGTGATCTCGCCGTAGCCGGCGGCGGTCATCTGCAGCTGGTAGGCGTCGCGCGAGGCCTCGGCCTCGGCCTGCTGCTCGGGCGTCGTGGTCAGGACGATCGAGCGGTACTGCGTGCCGCGGTCGTTGCCCTGGCGCATGCCCTGCGTGGGGTCGTGGTTCTCCCAGAACACCTTGAGCAGGTCGAGGTAGGAGACCTTGGCCGGGTCGAAGATGACCCGGACGACCTCGGCATGACCGGTGCGACCGGTGCAGACCTCGTCGTAGGTCGGATTGGGGGTGACGCCGCCGGCGTAGCCGACCGACGTCGACCAGACGCCCGGGACCTCCCAGAACGTCTTCTCCTCGCCCCAGAAGCACCCCAGGCCGAAGACGGCGACGCCGAAGCCCTCGGGCGCCTGGGTCTCGACGGGAGTGCCGAGCGTCAGGTGCGTGCCGCCGACCTGGAACTGCCGGCCCTCACGGCCGGGCAGTGCGTTGTCGGGGGTGACGAGCTCGGACTTGCTGCGACCAAAGATCATGATGTTCCGCCTCTCGTGGCAAGTCTACGGATCGGTTCCTACGTGGAAGGAGCACGTTCGAGCAGGTCGGCGATCTCTGCGTGTCCCAGGCGCCTGGCGTGCTGCAGCGGAGTGACCCCGTCGCGGTCGGCGATCGACACGTCTGCACCGTGCTCCACGAGGGACTCAACGATGCACTGCCAGGGTTCTGTTCCCCGGCCGAGGATCACGGCCTCGAGCAGCGCGGTCCAGCCCAGGTCGTTGACGTGGTCGATCGCGATGCCGGTGTGGTCGAGCACGAAGTCGACGTAGTCGGCGTGGCCGCGCTCGCTCGCGGGGATGTGCGACAGGCCACCGAACCGGTTGCGGATCGTCAGGTCCGGACCGGCGTCCAGGACGACCCGCGCCATCTCGACGCTGCCCGTCACGCCGGTGACGAGCCAGGGCGTGTCGTGCCGGTCGTCGAGCGCGTCCGGGTCGGCACCCGCCGCCACGAGGGCCCGGGCGGCCTCGACCCGGTCGTGGGTCACCGCGACCAGCAGCGCGGTCCGCTGGTGGTCGTCCCGGGTCTCCACGTCGGCGCCGGCCTCCAGCAGCAGGTCGATCTTGGCGGCGTTGCCGCTGCGGGCCGCGCCCAGCAGCTGACGGTCGCGGAACGCCGCGGAGCGGGAGGCGTACGGGTTGGGCGTGACGACGGGCGACGTCGAGGGGGCGACCGTGCCCGGCGGATCGGCCGGCGCGGCGTCGTCGGACGGGGGACGGCCGCCGGAGGTGCACGACGCCACCAGGACGACCGTCACGACGGGAACGAGCAGGCGCAACGACATCACGAGGGGTACAACTCCCCGCGCGCGTGACGGGTTCCGTGTCGGGGCCATGGCTTAGTGTGATCGGCGAGGAGCGTGAGCGAGTGAGCCAGAGATATCAGGTGCCCGCCGGGGTCGAGGTCGCGACCCAGTGGGCCTGGCGGCTGCTCGTGATTGCCGCCGCCGGCGCGGTCGGCATCTGGCTCCTGCGCTACTTCTCCGAGATCACCGTGCCGGTCGCCGTCGCGATCCTCGGCACCGCCCTGACGGTCGACGCCGTCAACTGGCTGCAGGCCCGCGGCCTCCCACGCATCCTGGCCACGTTCATGGTCGTCATCTTTATGCTCGTCGCCTTCTTCGGGATGCTGGCCCTCGTGGGTCAGCAGCTCTCGACGCAGGTGACCCAGCTGCGCGGCAACGTCGTGGACGGGATCACCCAGGTGCAGGACTGGGCCAAGACCGGCCCGCTGCACCTCAGCGACGACCAGATCCAGAACCTGTTCGACAACGCGAAGGAGTCGATCGGGTCCAGCGACACGTCGGTCGTCACGCGGGTCACCGAGCTGGGCACGACCGTCACCCACGTGCTGGCCGGCTTCTTCATCGCGCTGTTCTCGGCGTTCTTCTTCCTCTTCGAGGGGCAGCGCATCTGGGGCTGGGTCGTGGCCCTGTTCCCTCGCGCCGCCCGTGAGCGGGTCGACTCGTCGGGGCACACCGCCTGGGCGTCGCTGACCGCCTTCGTCCGGGCCACGGTCATCGTCGCCTTCACCGACGCCGTCGGCATCGCTCTCGGCGCATGGGTGCTCGGTGTCCCGCTCACGTTCGCGATCGGCGTGCTGGTGTTCCTCGGGGCGTTCATCCCCATCATCGGCGCGCTCTTGTCGGGCATGGTCGCGGTGCTGGTCGCGCTCGTGGCCCAGGGCCCGTGGACGGCCTTGTTCATGCTGATCGTCGTCGTGGTGGTGCAGCAGGTCGAGTCGCACGTGCTGCAGCCGTTCCTGATGGGCCGGCTCGTCGCGGTCCACCCGCTGGCGATCATCATCGCGATCGCGGCCGGAGTGACGGTCGCGGGCGTCGTCGGCGCCCTCATCGCGGTGCCGCTGGCCGCCTGCCTCAACGGTGTCGTCAAGCATCTCGTGTCGGTCGCGCAGCATTATCAGGACGATCCGGAGGACGACGTCGGGCTGGAGCCGGAGCCGGCATGACCGACGTCCACGCGATCTGCGGCGCGTTCCCGGGCGCGGCGCGCACCTACCCGTTCAGCGAGGGCACGGCCGTCTACAAGGTCGGCGGCAAGATGTTCGCGCTGACGCAGGACGAGCCGGTCAGCATCAACCTGAAGGCCGAGCCGCCCGACGTCACCGGGCTGGTCGAGACGCACGAGGCCGTGAGCCGCGGCTACCACATGAACAAGAAGCACTGGATCACGGTGCAGCTCGACGGCAGCCTGCCGGCGGGGCTGCTCGAGGAGCTCATCGAGGACTCGTACGACCTGATCGTCGACCGGCTGCCGGCCCGCGACCGCCCGTAGCGGGAGTCGGCGGCGTCAGACGTCGTCGAGCGAGCCGGTGAGGCGGACGATGTCGTCGCGGAGACGCTCGCGCTCGGCGTCGGTCCATCCGGACATGGCCGCGGTGATGAACGCACGTCGCTGGTCGAAGGTGTGCTTGAGGCCGGCCAGGCCCGCGTCGGAGATCGCGATGATGCGGGCGCGACCGTCCTCGGGGTCGGGATCGCGATCGATGAGTCCGCGGTCGCCGAGCTGCTGGACGTGCCGGCTGACGGTGGAGGCGTCGAGCCGCATCGCCTCGGCCAGATCGCCCAGGCGCATCGCGCCCTGGCTCTTGAGCACGTAGAGGATCGCGGCCTGCGAGGGGTCGACGGTGTCGCCGTCGATGCGCGCCCGGAACCGCCGCCCCATCGCCATCATCAGACGGACGACGGCGTCCTCGGCGGTGGTCGACTCCGTCGGCGCGGATGCTCGTTGCATGGCGCAAGCATATATCAGTTGCGATCCGCAACCAACAGTGACGCGGGCCTCACGCACTAGTCTGGACGGGTGGACCTGAGTGATGTGAGAGCCGCCCGCGAGCTGCTCGGCGGTGTCACCGAGACGACGCCGATGGCGCACTCGCGCTGGCTGAGCTCGCTCACGGGTCAGGACGTCTTCTTCAAGGCCGAGAACCTCCAGCGCACCGGGTCCTTCAAGATCCGCGGCGCCTACGTCCGCATCGCCCGGCTCAGCGCCGAGGAGCGCGCCCGCGGGGTGGTGGCCGCGAGCGCCGGCAACCACGCCCAGGGCGTCGCGCTGGCCGCATCGCTCCTGGGCATCAAGGCGACGATCTTCATGCCGGTCGGGGCGGCGCTGCCGAAGGTCGCGGCCACCGAGGGCTACGGCGCCGACATCCGGTTCCACGGTGCGGGCGTCACCGAGGCGCTGGTGCCGGCACGGGAGTTCGCCGAGCGCACCGGTGCGGTGCTGATCCACCCGTTCGACCACGAGGACATCATCGCCGGCCAGGGCACGCTCGGGCTCGAGGTGCTGGAGCAGTGCCCCGACGTCCGGACGATCCTGGTGCCGCTGGGCGGGGGAGGGCTTGCGGCCGGCGTCGCGCTGCTGCGCACCGAGCGCCCCGACCTGCGGATCATCGGCGTCCAGGCCAGGGACGCTGCGGCCTATCCGGCGTCGATCGCCGCCGGTCGCCCGCTCCAGAGCGCGATGGGCGTGACGATGGCCGACGGCATCGCGGTCGCGCAGCCGGGTGACATCCCGTTCGGGATCCTGGCGAGCCTGCTGGACGAGGTCATCACGGTCAGCGAGGACTCCATGAGCACCGCGCTGATCCACCTGCTCGAACGGGCCAAGCTCCTGGTCGAGCCGGCCGGTGCCGTCGCGGTCGCGGCCCTGCTCGAGCGTCCGACCGCGTTCGAGGGCCCTGTCGTCGCGGTGCTGTCGGGCGGCAACATCGACGCCCTGGTGCTGCTCGACGTCATCCGCCACGGGCTCGCCGCGGGCGGACGCTTCATGAACTTCCGCGCTCGGATCTCCGACCGGCCCGGCGCGCTGATGGGGCTGCTCACCGATCTGGCGGCGATGCAGGTCAGCGTCCTCGACGTCAACCACGACCGGGCCTCGGAGTCGCTGCGGGTCCGACAGGTCGACGTCGACATCCAGGTCGCGACGCGTGGCCCGCAGCACCGCGCCGAGGTCCGGGCCGGACTGCTCGAGCTCGGCTACGAGCTGGTCTGACGCCGGGCGGTGCGCCGGCGTCCACGCACGCAGCGGGGCGGTGCGCCGGCGTCCACGATCGGCAGCGAGGTGGACGCCAGCGCACCGCCCCGGCGGTGCGATGCGGTCAGAACGGCTTGGCGGCGACGATCTCGACGGTCAGGCTCTTGCCGTTGGGCGTCTCGTACGCGGCTCTGTCGCCGACCTTCTTGCCCAGGATCGCCGCGCCCAGCGGCGAC